>Ga0326728_10004415_pt1 | contig 41647 bp, 26 predicted proteins | sample MB3enrmetagenome_FD_207602 | JGI IMG/M metagenome (GOLD analysis project Ga0326728, IMG submission 207602) | Lab enriched peat soil microbial communities from McLean, Ithaca, NY, United States - MB31MN | ecosystem: Environmental > Terrestrial > Soil > Wetlands > Peat | place: USA: New York... | reverse complement strand
GGAGTCCCGTGCCTGGAACCGCCAGGTCAATCGGCATCGGGTCAAGATCAACTGGCAGTTCACCCGCAAGAGGGCACGCGCAAAGTTCAGCTATAAAAGGAATCTATTTAGACGGTCAAAGACCTAGGTTGAAAAGGGATCACTTGACTGGCTATAGGTGAAGGAGGATACTCAGGGTTGGAGGGACGCCTATGCGCCTGCATCGAGGAATAACGATGCACAAAATCCCCGTTGAGGGTGACGCGGGGTTTCTCTTTGCAGTAGGAATCATTGTCCTCGCTCTTACCTCCCTTCCCCAAGCCCGCTGGTTCCTAGCGCTAAGTCTTCCCACCGGTATAGTCATCGGAATCATTCTGCGTTTGACCAGCCGAGACTGACCCGATGCCAAAGAAGACCATTAATGAGGCCCAGAAGCCGGACAGGCAGTTATTTCTCTCTTGAGGCGTCGAAATGTCTTAGCGAGATGAAATCTCCCCCTTTGGTTCTTCCCGCATGATGAGCGCGGGTGCGTCGCCGGCACTGAACGGGGTTCATCCACTGTTACTTTGAAATTCCCGCGATCTCAAATTTCTCCTTTCCCGCCTTGACTGGAAACGTCTGTTGACTACCTTGAAAGTGCGCCTCGAGTTCAAAGGGCGAGTCCGATTGAACATGGATGACCTCTCCCTTTGCGCCCTGGGTTGCGGGCTCCGCCATCAGAGATACCACGTGCCCGTTAACGCGGAAGCGCTCGCAACCGCGCCGGCCCCCGGGCTCGATTTGCCAGACCAGCCGGTTGTGAGGGGCATCAGGGTGGAGTCCGATGGCGTACTCCAGAAAGTACATGATCGGTCCAATGCCACTCCAGCCCACGAAATCGGACTTTGCCGGATCGCCGTGCTGGGGGTGATCCGGTGCATAGTTTTCCCATATCGTTCCAGTTTTCTCATAAACCTGAGCGAGAAGCTCCAGGTGGTTCAAGGCGATCTCGCGGGCAAGGTCCGGATGACCATACTTCTCCAACCCCTTGATGATCATGGAATCCGTCGGCGCCCAAACCGACCCCCTCCAGTATCCGCCCCCAGGCTCGTACCCGGCTTGATTAGCCGCCAGGGTGGGCACCAGATTGGGCCGCCCGAAGGTCTCAGGGTTTTTCAACTCCGCCACCAAGGCCGCCGCTTGCTCAGGAGACGCAACTCCGGCGAGCAACGTCCAATACGCGGCGATGGTCCTTACCGGAACACGTGCGCCGTCGAGCGTAAGGTCAAAGTAAAACTTTTCCTTTTCGTCCCACATCGCCTGATTGATCACCGTTGCCAGTTGATCCGCTTCCGCCGAGTACGCGCGCGCCTCCGCCTCCTTGCCCAGAATCAGCGCCATCTCACTCAGTTGCCGCGCGAAGAGCACCATTTCCGATGAGATATCAATGCCTGTGCCGCCATCCTTCAGATAAGCATTACGCGGAGAGTTGTCCATGCTCGCCCAGTCGGTAATATAGAGCCCGTTCCCTTGCCGCAGGTAGAGCTGAAGCGCCGCATAATAACGGACCAGCGGCTGCCAAACCTTCCCCAGACGCTCCTTATCCCCCGTGACCCGGTAGTGTTCCAGTTCCGCCCACGCCAGCAGCGGGTGGTCCAGCCCATCCAGCGTCACCTGCGGGTTCACGAGAGGGGCGCTCCTGCCTCGGTAGACGACCGGCGTGTTCTTGTCACCCCCCTTCTCGTCGTATCCGCTCCAGCCCCACCGGCTAAAAAGCGGCTTGCCCTCGTGGTTTATCCACTTGTCGAAATCGGTCCCCTTTTCCCGCACGATCTCACGGCAAATCTCGCCGTCCTCGTGCTGCTTGGCGTAAAAGTTGTCGAGCGTCGAGATGCCGGGCACCAGAGGATAGGCATAGTTGCAAAACATGGTCATGAAACAGCTATCCCAAAGGAAGATGTTCTGGTTGAAGGCGGCGTCGATGAACTGGGACACAAACCCGCTGCGCGCAGCCGGTTCGTGGAAATTGTGAAACGCCAACTCCCAGGCCTTCCAGTACAGCCGCACCAGCACGGGGTTGTCATCATAAATCGGCGAAGGCAACTGCGATCGCACCTCCGCGAAACGCACGAGCGGTTTGGGTTCGTACACCTTCTGGTCAAAATACATCCCCATCTTGTCCCCCTTCGCCGCGCCCGTCTCCGCGGAGATGGTTGCTCCCCGCTGCCCGGCAAGCATTGCCATCACCAGAATCATGATTCGCAGGCCGATATGACGGTTGGTGGTTTCCATGCTCAACTCCCCTTTGGGTGGTCGGTCAGGCTGATGTCGAGGCGGCGGAACCTGTGCCGATTTTTCCCCACGCCGCCATGGGACTCGTCTCGGCGGCGGAACCTGCCCCGATTTTGACGGGACGCCGCCATGTGGCGGGATAAACCCGCCGCAACGGTGGCCAAGTGGCGGGATAAACCCGCCGCTACCTATCCCATCTGACCCACTGCCCCTCTTTGCGCAACGCCGCCGAATTCGTGGCTTCCGTTCCGGCCGCTATTCTAATCCAGAAGTGTTTGTGCGCGTATCGATGTTGGGGAATTCTCCAGCGAAAAGACGGCCGACATCGCCAGGTATCGGCATTATTCGGGTCGCCGCAGCACAAATACGGTCCAGGCCTACGGCACATCATTCACCCATCGTAGCCCGTCAGCCGACGGGCGAAAGATCGTAGCCCACTGCGCAAGCGGTGGGTAAAGGGGCGAGGGGAGTTGGTAGCATAACTAAATCACTCAACAAATCACTCAACTCTCCCCACGGTCGCCGCGGCGACAGAGGGGTCGGGGGTGAGGGGGTTCGCGCTATTCTCCCGAACTCCATCGACGCGGCTTCTTACCCTCATTTCCTGCCGGTAGAAGATGGCCAATAATTATGTTGACACGCTATAGGTCGAAACTGGTAGACTAGTATGGCTAGCGCCGGGCCGAAGCAAGTTCGAGCCTACCTATACTTAAGTGAGGTCCCCATGTCGCTTGTCAAAAAACTGAAAATGACCAAGAAGAAACTGGCCGCCAATCGGCGCAACCAGAACCTTTGCCACAGTCCGGTTAGGGAAGAGCGCCGCGAGCGCATCCGCGCCGCCCTTCTACGCTTTGGATTCAACCTGCAGGCGGAGGAATTAGCCATGCGCGCCCTGGGCGAAGATCCGGCCCAATTCCAGGAACTGCTCGAGGTGCTGTGGGAGGAATGGAATCCCGCCGGCGGCTCGCAGGAGGGCGTAGTGATCCGTCTGGCGCGCGCCCTGTGGCTCGTGAATCGCGCCGACCGCATGCAGGAAGGCTACGCCGTGCGCCAGGCCCTGGACGTGAGCGGCGGACGGGAGGAGCGTGGGCACGCCCGGTTGATGCGCCTGAAGCATGCGGAGGACCGGCTGCGGCGCCTCGCCCAATCCGTAGCGCAGGAGGACTACGTCACCACTCCCCATGACCTGGAAATGATGCAGACCTTGCACCAGGAGGGGGTGGCGAAAGAAATGGGAGAAATCGCCCTCGCCCTCTTCCTCGAACTGCAAGCACCGGCCCGTCAGGAGGGGAGCGTCAACAGCATGGAAGAGGCTCGACTCATGGTCGAGCAGGCCAAGGAGATCTTTGGCATCGGAACGACCGCCTACCCCGTGCCCACCGTGCGCGGCGCGCCGACTTGGGGCCCGCCACGGGAAAGCCCGCAGGCGGATGGGGGTACGGGAGCGAGCCTAGCGCCGGACTTTAGTCCGGCATATGCTGAACTAAAGTTCAGCGCTACACCATCACCTGCCGGCCTCGCGAAGGTGTCGGGACAGGTTCCGGTCGGCGTTACCCAAGCAGAGAAAAATCGTCAGCGATATGCCGACATTACTCCGCCGCAATGGGAAGCGCGCGAGCGGCCGCGCCAGCTTTTGGAGAATATCCTGAGGCGGCAAGTGGAAACCTGCGAGGCCCAGCGTAAGGCCGCGCGCGAGGAGTCGCGGAGAGGTCCGTCACCCTACGAGCGCGCCGCGGAAATTGCTCCCACCCATCCCAACTCGCGGCTGATGCGCAGAATGCAGGATTCCAACTTTCGGGAAGTTCGACGCCTCATCAGCCTTTTGTTGAGGATTAAACGCTATCAAGGTCAAATGGGAGCATTGGAGCCGGAGGATGAATAAGGATCGTAGCGCCGACCTTTAGGTCGGCATATGCTGAACTAAAGTTCAGCGCTACAAAAACCCGCGGCTTTCCACGATGTTCCGGAAACAGAAGGGGTTATCGTTCAGCGTAAAAATGTCGCAACGACTTATCTCATTAAAATATAAGGAATTAGTTTGAAAGCCGGGAGTCGGGGCGAAAAAAAGGCGCGTCATTCCACGATGTATCAGAAAAAAAAGGGGTTAGCAATGAATAGAGAGAATCCTCCAAAAACCTATCCTATTGAAATCAAGGTAGTTATTGAATTTCCGGCGGTGAGGGTCGGGTGAAAAAAAAGGGGATAAAAAATGGGAAAAAATTGCTTTAAGTTATTGAAAATAAAAGGAGAGGATTTCTCACTTTTTCGTCTTTCCACGATATTGATGAAAACAAACGAGTTAAACCCATCCTTCCACGATTTTATTGAAAAGAAAGGAGAAATACGCTGAAGGCGAAATCCAGAGAAGCGGTCGATGGACGCTGCGGACACGCTCCGGCATCCGACGACATGGTTTCGCGCGGAATGCTCTTTCTGCTGAAAAACCGGGACGCGGATGGCGTTTGGCATTCCATCCAAGCGGCCGTGGATGTTCTGAACGCTCTCGCGGTGATCATGGCTCCGCAAGAGAGAGGGGCGGGGCGCTCCACCGGAGATCACACGATCTTGCCGGTGGAAGCGTTCATTGATGTTAGGCAAGTTGTGTCGATCTCTATGCGGATAACCGTGGATCAGGCCACCCTGGCGGAGACTTCTGCATCGAAATGGGTAGAGCAACCCGGCCGGCAATTGCCCGTCCCGGGTTTACGCACCACCCCACCATCGCCGCATCCCCATTCTATTCAAGCTATAACGCCAGAAAGTAAAACCTACTTAACACATGCAACTCCCTGTGCAATAGGCGCGTCTATACGAGTGTAAGTGGAGATCGCCAGGAGCGGCAAAGGGAAGCCGGGAAAGTGACGATGATTTGGGGTTGCCATCAACCGGCAGATGCCGCATTTGAGACTCAGGGCAGATCATTCAGGAGGATGACCATGCGAAACAAGATTCAACTTTTGGCTCTATCCCTCGTCGTGGGGGCAGGATGGTGCTGGGCGGCGCCACCGCCAACCACCGACCTTCAGGCGACGGAAGGCATTCAACATCGCCTTGACCAGGCGAAGGTGGACAAGCACGGCGACGTGAAGGTGACGTACGCGGGAGGCGTGGCGACCCTCACCGGAACGGTGGACAACCTGGGGAGCAAGCTCGACGCCGAAAAGGCCGCTCAGAAGGCTCCGGGAGTGACCCAGGTGGTGGACAATATCCAGGTGCGCGCCGAGGGCGTCGGCAGCCAACAGATTCTGGAACAGGCGCGCCACGAGATCGTGATGTATTACGCTTACGGGATATTCGATAATGTGAACCTCTCCGTCCAGAACGGCACGCTAACGGTCAGCGGGCAAGTTACCCAACCGTTCAAGAAGACGGACATGGGGAGAATCCTCGAGCGCGTGAAGGGAGTGGCGGCGCTCGAGAACAATCTGGAAGTCCTGCCCGTCTCGAATTTCGATGACCGGCTGCGGTTGCAGGTGGCGCGCGCCATCTACGGCGATCCTTACTTCATCCAGTACCGGAATCAGGCGCTGCCGCCCATTCACATCATTGTGAAGAACGGGAACGTGACCCTGGAGGGTGCGGTGAACTCGGCCATGGAGAGTGTCATGGCAAATATGGACGCACGTAGCGCCGGGCTGTCCTTCTCTGTGGCGAACAATCTTCAAGTGGCGAAATCCTGACGGAATACTGGAGCCATCCCCCCCCCGAGCCTGCGCTGTGCAAGTTCAGCGCAGGCTCTTTTCAGAGCGGCGCAACGGAGGGAACCCAACCTGATACGTCCCGGAGGCGGTGTCTTAATTTGCGAAGAAGCCCCGGAGGGGCGGCAGATAATAGCCCACGGCGTGAGCCGTGGGATGACAAGCCCAGCACGATTGTTCCCAGCCCCGGAGGGGCGACAGACGCTGGCTGCCGCCCCTCCGGGGCTGGGAAATTAGGGCTGGGAAATTGGGCGCGGCGCTTTGGCCCCACGGCTCACGCCGTGGGCTATTTTCTGCCGCCCCTCCGGGGCTGGAATGTACCCATCACTGTTTTCGAAATCATTCCTACAAACTTGGACACTACCGTCCAGCACGATTGCGCCGTCTGCCCTCCTCCGCTAAAATAGGGGATTGGATTTCATGCAGGCCGTTGGCCGTTTCGTCCGGGGAGGATGCCGTTGCCGGAGAAAAAACCCATTGCTGTGGCGTCAGACCACGCCGGTTTTCCTTTGAAGGAGAAGGTCCGCGAGTATCTCCTGCGCAAGGGCATCGAGGTGCAGGACTTGGGAACCTACTCGCTGGACCGCGTGGATTATCCCGACTACGCGGAAAAGGTTGCCGTGCAGGTTGCGGGAGGCCAAACGGATTGCGGTATCCTGGTCTGTGGGACCGGTCTGGGAATGATGCTGGCGGCGAACAAGGTGCCCGGAATCCGCGCCCTTCCCTGCAACGATACGATATCCGCCCATTTCGCGCGCGCTCATAACAACGGCAACATCCTCACGCTGGGCGGAAGGCTGTTGGACGAAGCGACCATGCAAAAGATCGTTGATACCTGGCTGGCCACGCCTTTCGAAGGGGGCAGGCACGAAGAGCGCGTGGAAAAAATCGGCGCCATCGACGCACGCTACCATAGGGAGAAAAACTCATGAATGCTCGAATCAGCTCTCATTCACGCCCATTGCACGAAGTGGACCCGGAAGTCGCCCGCGCCATCGACCTGGAAGTTGACCGGCAGGCTCGCACGGTGGAATTGATCGCCTCGGAGAACTTTGTCAGCGAGGCCGTGCTGGAAGCCCTGGGCTCCGTGATGACCAACAAGTACGCCGAGGGCCTGCCCGGCAAGCGCTACTACGGCGGTTGCGAGTACGTGGACATGGCGGAGAATCTTGCCATCGAGCGCGCCAAGAAACTCTTTGGAGCCGAACACGCCAACGTCCAGGCCCACTCCGGCAGCCAGGCCAATCAGGCCGTCTATTTAACCGTGCTGAAACCCGGCGACACGCTGCTGGGTATGAGCCTGGCGCACGGCGGCCACCTGACGCACGGGCACCCGCTGAATTTTTCCGGCAAGATGTACAAGATTGTTTCCTACGGAGTGAGCAAGGAAGCGGAGACCATCGATTACGACGATCTCGAACGCCTGGCCCGGGAGCATCAACCCAAGCTCATTCTGGCCGGGGCCAGCGCTTATCCGCGGTTTCTGGATTTTGCGCGCTTTGCCGCCATCGCTCGCGAGGTGGGAGCGGTGCTGATGGTGGACATGGCGCATATCGCCGGACTGGTGGCCGCGGGCCTGCACCCCAGCCCCTTCCCCCACGCCGACTTCGTCACCACCACCACGCACAAGACCTTGCGCGGGCCGCGCGGCGGCGCTGTCTTCTGCAAGGCGCAATATGCCAAAGACCTGGATAGAATTGTGTTCCCCGGCATCCAGGGCGGGCCGTTGATGCACGTGATCGCCGCCAAGGCCGTGTGCTTCCACGAAGCCCTTCAGCCGGAATTCGCCGAGTACCAGAAGCAGATCATCGCCAACGCCCAGGTGATGGCGGAAGCGCTGGCGGCGGAAGGCTTCCGCATTGTCTCCGGCGGAACCGACACCCACCTGATGCTGGTGGATGTGTTCACCAAGAATGTCACCGGCCGCCAGGCGCAGGAAACCCTGGAACGCGCCAGCATCACCGTCAACAAAAACGCCATCCCCTTTGACGCCAACCCGCCCGCCGTGGCCAGCGGCATTCGCGTGGGAACCCCCGCCGTCACCACACGCGGCATGAAGGAACCGGAGATGCGGCAGATCGCGCGCTGGATCGCCGAGGTCCTGAATAACCTCGAGGACGAAGCCATCATCAAGCGCGTCCGCGGCCAGGTGGAATCGCTGACGGAGAAATTCCCTCTTTACGAGAGCCGACGAGTGGCCGTGGGAACGAAGCCGTAAGGATGTGTCCTGGATAACAATCGGCAGTATCGTCAGTGGTTATCTGGGCAACTGGATTCAGAAGGGAAAGTCTATTCGTCGCCGACGAGTAATAGGGGGCCGTATATGGGCTGCACGCGTCACACTGCCATCAAGATTGACCGATCGAAAATCAACCTTCACGACCTAGACGAAACGGGGCGAATGCATTTTTTCTATCATTCACCGCGGTCCAAGCTGCCTGTTCGTGATGTTATGAACGACTGTAATAAGGGATACAAGACCGAACCATACTTGGAGAAGCAATCCGAGAATTACTGCCAAGAGTGTATGCAGCCAAATATTAGAGGCTTTCTACAGAGCAGAGAGAAGTACCTTTTCCTCGTAACAAGGTGCACGGCAACTGAGTCCGGTCAATTTGGGAAGCCTTTTGTTGTGGGGTATCTCGTCAAGAAGGATTTTGAATTTCGTCCAGGGGGATTCTACGCCGCATTCGGGGACATAAGGCTGTACTCGTTTGAACATGCTTCCTCTCTTCTTCCCGCAAACCGGAATTTTAGACACCGCCGAAAGATCCTCAACGAAAGGGAGACAGCCCGAATTCTGGAACACTTTGATGGGGTTCGCAACATATTCCATGATTGTCTCAGAGAAGTCATAAAGCTGAAGATGATGCTTCGGGAGGAAAAGAGCGGGAATAGAGAGGCAAAATGCAGGTAGTACTGCTCCGAGTTGGGATCGATACGGGATGCGGAGGTATACACGGGGCACTGTTCAAGGATGGCTCCTTCGAATACATACCAATCCCGGACAACTCGGGCGTGGACAAGAGAACATACGGAAACACAAAGGGGAGGTATGGCCGATTCCTTATTGATTACTTCCCAAACTCCCGCAGTGAGAGGATTTTCACTCAAGCTATTCATTACGACCCCGAGTTCAAGACATATACATACGGCGACCCGACGACTCCTAAGACGTCACTTCGCAGACTTGTCGAGGGAGACTTGCTGGTTTTTTATGCAGGCCTAAAGGGCTGGGATTTCGAGTGCAAGCCAGCATTGTATATCATCGGCTATTTTGAAGTCGCGCGAGCGGGCGTTGCCACGAGATTTGCGAACAGCGAACTGCGTCGGCTGTTTGGTAACAACTTTCATGTAATGCATCCGAATGTTTTGGCAGATCAGCGGGATCGCTTGGTGTTAGTTAAGGGTGGAGCCGGAAGCAAACTGTTGCAGAAGCCTGTCCGGATTAGTTGGCCCGGTAAGAACTCCAATGGCTGCCGTCTGCACCACCTGTCAAAGCCCATGCGAGGAATCTTCGGGAATTTCGACGGCCACACAAGCATTGAACGTAGCCCCCCTCGTTGGGTGTTCCCGGAATTCACAGCGCGCGCAGCCAAATTTGTCCGATCTCTGAAATGAAATCCGAATGCCGCGACGAGCACAGCAGGTTAGCCGTCCAGGACAAGTTGTTTCACCACTTCCCCGAGGGGGATGGGAGGCAGATTGTCTTTCAACTTTGCAGGAGTTCCCGCGCCGCTGTGTAGCCGCTTTGCACGGCGCCTTCAATGGTGGCGGGCAGGCCTGTGGCGGTCCAATCGCCGGCCAGAAAGAACCCTTGGATGGGAGTGCGGGCCGTCGGGCGCAGCGGCTCAGCTTCCGGGCTTGGCGAAAATGTGGCGAAGCGTTCTTTGATGACGAGCGAGTGCAGCAGCTTCGCCTTACGGACGGCCGGCAGCATTGCACCCAATTCTCGCAATGCCGTGGCCAGCAGTTCTTCCTTCGCGCGCTTGACGTGCTCATGCGCGCCGCTCAGGACCAGGGAAATGCAGTGGTCGTCGGCCCCCAGAATGCGGCTCTTGTCGAAGAGCCATTGAATGGTTGTTCCGCGCAAGCCCGCGAACTCGAGATCGGTAAGAGGCGAGTCAAACCACAGGTTGATGGAGATGATGGGCGCGGGACGAAGCGCCAGGGCAGTGGCAAAGAACGGCTCAGTGCGCAGAAGCTCACTGGGCAGGACGGCGGCGAGTTGATGCCACGGCACAGAGGAAATCACGGGAAGGTCCTCGATGGTTTCGCCGCCGCCTAAGTCCACGCCTCGGCAGGCGCCTTCTGAAATCAGCACCTGCTTCACACCGCGCCCGGTTTGCACGCAGCCACCGCGCGCTTCGATATAAGCTGCGGCGGCGGCGGTATAACACTCGCTCAACCCCACACGCGCGATGCCGAGGCGCGAATCCGCAGGAGAGGAGAACAGCGCCAGCCGCAGGACGCGCTCAAAAAGCTGCGCGGAGGCAATGTGGGGGTCTTCATTCATCGCCGCGATGCAGAGCAAATCCCAGAAATTGCGCTGGAGGCCCTCCGATTGTCCCCGCCGCCCAAGCCACGCCGTGACGCTCTCACCGGCAACGGTATCGGAGTTAGGTCCGGTGGTGCGCAACGCTTTCCCCAAACGCAACACTTCCAGTTTCTGCTGGAACGTAAAGCTCCCCGAGCGCAGCACACCCACGAGCAGATGCCACGGCGACGGCCAGTCCGGACAATCGAGGCGGGTGAGCCGGCCGTCGCGATCAAGGAAAGGCACGCTGAGCTTGGGCTGAAAATGAACCCGGTCGAGAGTTCCAAGAGTTTTGAGGAAATGAATCGTCGAGTGGTAACAGCCCATAAAAAGGTGCTGGCCGTTGTCCACAATCGAGCCGGTGGTGGGATCGCGAAACGAGCGCGCCCGCCCGCCAAGGTGCGGCTTCTGCTCGAGCAAGCAAACCCGCTTGCCGGCTTCGGCCAACGCCACACCCGCCGCCAGGCCGGCGAAACCGCCACCGATGATCAAGGCGTCATTGGACATGGTAGGGAAGAAGGAGTCAGGAAACGAATTTGTGATTTAGCGATTGGTGATATGCAATTTTCCATCACCCGATCACAAATCGCGCAATCACGAATCATCAGACTCCGGACCCCAGACTTCGAACCCTCATTTCTTCCACTCCGCCCCAAGGTAAACCGTGAGCGCGGTCCAGATTTTCATCGGGCGAGGGACGCGCACGCGCTTTCCGAAAACGTTGTAGCAGCGTTTTTGGATGCGTTTCAGAATGCCCCAGTAAATCGCCGCCATGATTTCTGCGGCCTTCATCGATCGCCGGTCTTCCGGCGGAAGCATTTGGCGCGCCAGGTCGAAGTAATGTCGAGCGCGGTCGCATTCGAACTGCATCAACTCGATGAAGGGATCGTTGTAGGCGCCCGCCAGCAACTCGGCGGGCCGGACGCCATAGCGGTCCAGATCCTCCTGGGGAATGTAGATGCGCCCGCGCTGGGCGTCGCGCTGAATGTCGCGCAGAATATTGACGAGCTGCAACGCCGTTCCCAGGTTCACGGCGTAATCCCGCGTGCGGGGGTTTTGATAACCGAAAATCTCGATGCAAATCAACCCGATGGTGGAGGCCACGCGGTAGCAGTACAGAGACAACTCCTCGAACGTCTCGTAACGCTTGCCGGACAAATCCATCTCCAGGCCCAGAATCAGGTCCTCGAAAGGCTGCCGGGGGATATTGAATCGCTTGATGGCTACGGCCAGAGCGCGCAGCTCCGGCGAGTCGATATGGCTGGTGTCCTCCGCATAACACGCATCCAGCGCCTGGCGGTAGCGCGCCAGACCCGCGGCGGCCTCTGTCGGGTCAAGGCCACTGTCCGTGATGTCGTCACCCCGCCGCGCAAAAGCATAAACGGCTTCGATGGCCAGACGCTTGGCGGGAGGCAGAAAAACAAAGGCGTAGTAAAAATTAGTGACGCGCGCGTTGGTGAAATGAGTGCTTTTTGAGGACACGTTCATGATGGGATGGTTACCGCCGGAACATGCGCAACGCTCGCGCCGAGCGGAGCCCGGCGGGCACGCCAGTAAAGGCGCAGGAAATCCCACTTGCTGAGCGCAGGCCGCCGTTGAAAAATATCATAGGAAACCGCTTCGATCTTCGAGAGAATCGCCGTCCCACCCAGCCACGTCAAGCGCAATTGCGTGCGCAGTTTGGGTTGCACTTCCTCCGGCAAGCCTCTTCCCCGCTCGAAAAGCTCGCGGGTGCGGGCAATTTCAAACGCCAGCATTTCCTGCCAGCGCGCGTCGGAGCCTCCGGCGCGCAGGTCATCGAGGGTGTAATGGAAGCGCGCCATATCTTCCTGCGGCAGATAGACGCGGTCGCGGGAAAAGTCAACGGCGACGTCTTGCCAGAAGTTGGTGAGCTGCAATGCGGTGCAGATGTTGTCCGAAAGCTCGAACAGGTGCGGGTCGTGATAGCCGAACAGTTCCAGCACCAGCCGCCCCACGGGGTTCGCGGAACACGTGCAGTAAGCCAGGAGGGAATTAAAGTTCGAATGGCGGTTCACCACCACATCGGACTCAAACGCGCGCAGCAGGTTTTCAAAGTTCTCACGCGAAAGTTGGAATCGCTCCGCGCTGTCGCGCAGCGCCAGGAAAACCGGATGATCGATCTTTCCCGCATAGCTCGCCGCAAGCTTGGCGCGCCAATCGGCCAGCTTTTCGAGGCGGTTCTCGACGCCCGGCTCGTCGGCAACGTCGTCGGCATAACGGGCGAAAGCATAAACCGCCGCCAGCGCGTCGCGCTTGTCGCGAGGGACAAGATAGGAAGCGGTGGGGAAATTCTCGTAATGCCGGCTCGCCAGCCGCCGGCACTCCGTGTAAGCCGCGCGCAGCTCGTTGTCAGAGGCAGACATAAATCGTAACCCGTATTTCATTATAGGGCTTCCCGAGCATGTCGTGAAACCCGATTGTGGAGAAACGAAATCAAGCGCGAAGCCTCGGAGCGGGTTTGCCTCACGCCAGGAGGGGCATGGCCGGGCGCAAAGCAGTGTATACTCTTAGATAACATGCCGCTGAAAACGAGGTTCGAGCGGGTCATGTTGGTGACGACGATGAAACATTTCCTGCTTCCCCTACTCTTGTTGGCTGCGAGTCTGGGAGCATTGGCGTCGCCGCAGGATGCTCGCCCGCCCTTGTCCGAAGACGAAGTGCTTGACCTGTTGACCAGTTCCACGCCCAGCAAGGTGATAATCTCCACGATTCAACAATACGGAATCGCTTTCAAGCCCACCCCCCAGGCCCTGGAGGAATTTCGCAAGGCGGGAGCGGACAAGGCCGTACTGGAAGCTTTGCGTGCGGCTTGGCATGAGGATACCCCAAAGCCCCTTGGCGACAAGGAAATCCTGGTGATGGTGGCGGAAGGTGTACCCAATGAAAAGATTGTCAGGACGGTCCAGGAAAGAGGCGTTGATTTCCAGACCAGCGCGGAGTACCTCGAACATCTCCGGTCGCTAGGTGCCACGGATGTGCTCATTAATGTGCTGCGGGCCGCTATACCGAGGCCTTTCAGCAAGGAAGAGCTTGTGGAATTGGTAACCGCGCGCGTGGACCAGGAGTGGATCGCACAGAAAGTTCGGGAACGCCTTATCGACTTCGCGCCGAGCGATGCGAACCTTCAGGCACTGCGCAACGCCGGGGCCCGGGCGCCGCTTTTGGAAACGATTCGAACCGCCCGGCGGGCGAAGCCGTTTATGACGCAGATCCAGTCCGGCCAAGCAGGCCCTTCGGCCCCGAAACTGTCGGGCCCCCTCGTAGAAGGCAAGACAGCAACCCTCCTCTGTGATCCTGCCGATCGTGACGTTCCCGTTTTCTCCGAGCCCGGCAATTTGGGCAAGATCGCTACGCACCTGCAGTGCGGAGAGCCAGTAACTTATCTCGGAAAGGTTGTCGCGCCTCCGGGCGTCGACAAAATCCGCTATGCTGACGGTAAGGAAGGCTTCGTCGCAAACTCATTTCTTGAGGCCGCCATCGCCACACCGGGGGGAGACGTCACATCGCCCTCCGCGATCTACCAACCCGATGCCAAGTACACTCCCGAAGCTCGCCGGGACAGGCTGGAAGGCGTCGTGAACCTGAAGATTGTCATCGATACGCAGGGCAACATTTCCGACGTGCAGGAAATCTCCAAGCCCTTGGGAGATGGATTGGATCAAAGCGCCATCGACACGGTGAAAACCTGGAGGTTTACTCCCGCCACGCACGGCGGTGTTCCCGTGCCGGTGGGCGTGATGGTCGAAGTCAGCTTTCGTCTGAATCCTCATGCGCCCTGAAGCGATCCGGCCCTCGCGGGGGCGGCGCGGCAGGAAGGTCCCAAGGTTAATTGCTGGCACGGCTTGTGGTGTTATGTCAAATCCGTTAATATGAGAGCTTATGGCTACTAAATCTCACCCGCCGCGCACCCACGCAACAGAATCCGCAGTGGATCCCCCCTTGGCGCCAGAGACGCCGCCCACAAGCCAGGATGGCGCCGCGCTGAACAGCCCGGACCTTTATATCAACCGTGAGTTGAGCTTGCTGGAGTTCCAGTCCCGCGTTTTGGAAGAGGCCGCGGACCCGGACAATCCACTACTCGAGCGGTTGAAGTTTCTTGCCATTCTCGGCTCAAACCTGGACGAGTTCTTTATGGTTCGCGTGGCAGGTTTGATGAAGCAGGTGGCGAGCGGCAGGGCGGAGGTGGGGCGCGACGGCCGGACCGCGGCGGTGCAGCTTCAACTGATCCGGGAGAAGGTTCGCCAGATTGCCGCGCAGGCCGACGACCTTTGGCGACGGGAGATTCACCCGGGCTTGGAGCAGCAGGGGATCAGCGTGGTGGATTCCTCCTCCCTCGATGGTGACGAGCGCGCCCTCGTGGATGCCTACTTCCACCAGCACGTGTTTCCGGTGCTGACGCCGTTGGCCTTCGATCCCGGCCGCCCCTTCCCCCACATCTCGAATCGCAGCCTGAATCTGGCCGTGGTGGTGCGTGACGATAAAGGCCAAGAGCATTTCGCTCGCGTCAAAGTGCCCAACACCCTGCCCCAGTTGGTGGAGGTCAAGGCCGCCTCCGGGAATCCGGCGGCAGTTCCATCGGCGCCGAAGACCTTCAAGTTTGTATGGCTCGAGCAGTTGATCGCGGCCAACCTGCGCCTGCTTTTCCCCGGCATGGAGATTGTGGAATCGTCCCCCTTTCGCGTAACGCGCGACGCCGAAGTTGCGGTCCAGGAATTGGAGAGTGACGACCTGCTGGAGACCATCGAGGAGGCCATGCGCGAGCGCCGCTTCCTGGCCGTCGTCCGCTTGCAAGTTGCGCGGGATATGCCGGAGCGGATTCTTTCCATCCTCACCCAGCAGATCGAAATCAATCCCCAGGACGTATATCGCGACGACGAGCCGCTCGGGTTCGACCGCTTCATGGAACTCTGTTCTCTCGACCGCCCAGACCTGAAGGACAAAATCTTTACCCCGATGATTCCCGCCAGTCTGGGCGCGGACTGCCAGGGAGATTTTTTCAGCCTGATTCGGCAGGAAGATTTCCTGTTGCACCACCCCTACCATTCCTTCCAACCGGTGGTGGAGTTTTTGCGCCAGGCAGCGCGCGATCCCAACGTGCTGGCCATCAAGATGACCCTGTACCGCGTGGGAAGGAATTCCCCCATTGTCCAGGCTCTGCTGGACGCCGTGGAAGACGGCAAGCAAGTGGCCGTGCTCATGGAATTAAAAGCTCGCTTCGATGAGGAGAGCAATATCGAGTGGGCGCGGACGCTGGAAGATGCGGGGGTGCACGTGGTGTATGGAATTGTGGGGATGAAGGTGCACAGCAAGATCGCCCTGGTGGTGCGCCGCGAAGGCGACGCCATCCGCCGCTACGTCCATCTGGGCACCGGCAATTACAATCCCGTCACCGCGCGCCTCTACACTGACCTGGGCTTGCTGACCTGCGACGAGCAGATTGCCGCCGATGCCTCGCACTTTTTTAACGCGCTCACGGGCTACTCCGCACGCCAGGAACCCAAGAAACTTCTGGTGGCCCCCGTCAATATGCGCGAGCGGCTGGCGGAACTGATTCAGCGTGAAATCGAACACCAGAAGAGCGGGCGAAGCGGGCGGCTGATTTTCAAGATGAACGCGCTGGAAGATCCGCCCATGATCCGCCTGCTCTATCAGGCTTCCCAGGCGGGCGTGCAAGTGGACTTGCTGGTGCGGGGGATTTGCTGCCTGCGCCCCGGCGTCCCGGGCGTGAGTGAGAATATTCGCGTCACCAGCATCGTGGGCCGATTCCTCGAACATAGCCGCATTTACTACTTTCATAACGGCGGAGCGGAGGAAGTCTATCTGGGCAGCGCCGACTTGATGCGCCGCAATTTAAGCCACCGTGTGGAGATCATTTTCCCGGTGGGCAGTGCCCGGTTGGTCCGCCAGTTGAAAGAGATTCTCGACGTGTACCTTGCCGACCACGCCAAGGCACGCTATTTGCAATCCGACGGCAGCTATGCGCGCAGCCCGCAGCAAAATGCCCCCCTCGCCCCAAACGCCCAAACCACATTCCTCCAGCCGGGGCCGGAGGCAGAGCAGCCTCCACCCGCCGCCACGTTCGTCTGAGGGCGCACCGCCGTCAGCGCCGGCGCCTTTTGCGCAGCCATGCCTGGCAACGTGTGGGGAAGTTGAATTCCGTGGGAAGGCTGCGTGGGAAGGATCGTCGTGTTGGGCTTAACCCTTTATGGAACGGCAGGCGCCTCGTACTCGATTCCATACAGAGCAAAATAAATGATTGCGCATTCGGCAGTAGCGGCAGTCTCCGACTGCCGGCGTCGATCGGAGATCGACGCTACAATTCATGCCGCTCTGCCTAAAAATATCGCTCGCGCAGCACCTTAATGTGGTGCGCAACGTGCCCCGCGGTGACATAGGACATGGCGCGCACGGTGAAGGAGTTGCCGCTGACGATGCCGGTTCGCATCCACGCCTCGGGCGGCATATTCCGGAAGAGTGGGATGGTGGCGAGGCGCACGCACCGGAACTCCTCCACGTGCGCGGCCCATGGAACCCTGTCCGCCCCTGCGCCGGAAGCGGCGACGTTCTGATCGAAGCTAATCAGGGGAGCGTCAAAGCCGCGGGCGAACCAGAGGGCGCGATAAGTCAACGCCCTCTCGGTGTCAGTGATGTGACTCAGCGCCTGCCGGATGCTCCATTTTTCCGGGGCGTAGCGATACAGCGATTTGTCCTCGGAGATGCCGGAGAAGAATCGCAGGGATTCCTCGAGTTGGCTCTCCAGGATGGCAAGGATATCGTCGCCCGTAACCTGGGCGATGTACTTAAAGTAATGAGACGCCGCTTCGCCTTCCTGTGGACGTCCAATCATGGGCATTGCTCTACCACCTTTCTTTACGCTGCTCGCCAGTTGCCAGGACTTGAGATCAAGCGAACTCGCCGTACCGTCAACTCCAGCTCGCATGGCGGAGGGAGAGGGATTCGAACCCCCGAGCCCCTTTCGAGGCTAACGGTTTTCAAGACCGCCGGTTTCAACCGCTCACCCATCCCTCCGGCTCTTATGTTTCAATAGTTTACATCTACAGGTGGGGTGTTGTCACCGCTTACGGCAACATTTGCGGCAACATTTGCAGAATGTTTCTTCCTCCAGCCAGCGAGAAATCTACTCTGGATCTTTGCGGCATGTCCCGCGGCGCGATCTGCTCGGTCCGCTTCTTAATGCCCGCCGAAAACTTCTGCACGAACCACTCGAAATCCTTAAACCCCACCCGCTGACTTCCCATGAACCAATCATGACTGTTCCGTGTGTCGCAATGCTGCGGGGTCTGTGGCTTCCGACGAATTAGGGAATGCCGGGATCGAGCTCTCTTGGCAGCGGCCTGAGCAACACGCCGGCGGTGCGGTTGACTCACGAACGCTCAGTTCCGCTTTCAGGACTACGCGATTTCCCTTGCCATTCTCAAGCTGCTGGTCCGAAGCCATGATCACCTTAACTAGAATCTCTGTACTCAACTTGCCCATCTCATAGGTTGGCTGGACGACCGTCGTTAGCCTGGGACTAAAGAGTTCAGACCAATCAAAATCGTCAAAGCCGACGACGCTTACGTTCTGGGAACACTTCAGACCGAGATCCTTGAGAGCACGCATGAAGCCCAGGGTCATTCGGTTGTTGCAAACAAGGATGGCCGTGGGCGGGTTCGGAAGCCGAAGGATTTCCAGCGCTGCACCATATCCGCCTTCCATGGAAAAACCGCCAGGTCGAATGTACTCCTCGCGCAGCGCAAGATGTGCTTCCTGGAGCGCCTTGCGGAAGCCCTCGACGCGTCCGGCGCCGGTCAAAGTGGTCTCCGGCCCGGCAATGATGGCGATGCGCTCGTGACCCAGTTCAATCAGGTGGCGGGCGGCTTGAAAACTTGCGAGCACGTTGTCAACCACTACAGCGCCGCCTTTGAATCCTTCGGGCACGCGGTCAAAGCAAACGATTGGGGGACGCCGCCCAGGCAGCCTGCTCTCCGCCAGGCTCGCTTGCGCGGATGCCAACAATATGCCATCCACCCGCCGGCACCACCCTTACTGCCTACTCGCCGTTCCCTTTGGGCACGCCAAGTTCGTTAGGCGGTACAGGCTAGCAGGCGAAGCGCGGACCTGTTGTGTAGGTCCACGGCTCGCCGCCATCCGCAAAGTCTCACTTACCAAAAATAGCTAGCGACGACGTGGGGAGGGCCGGGGACAAAATCGGTAACGGAGGTTTCGACGACGATTTGCATGTTCTTCTTGTCCCAGCCGGCCGGAGCGGAGCGCATGCCTTCGGCAAACAAGTCAGGAGTGGAGATGAATTCGCCCGCGGCTTCGGTGCCGTCGACACCGATACCGGCTACGGCAATCAGAACGTGCCCGGTCTTGGATTTCAGCACGCGGGTGATAACGCCAAAATCCTCGAGCACATGGTCTTGGGAGCCCAAGCGCATTCCCCAAACCCGTCGTGAGGCGGTGCGGTCTTCGATCCAAATGCGGTCGCTTTCAATGTCTTCCGTGAAGACGAAGCGCAAATCGGAGGTCAGTTGCAGTGTCCAGGGGTTGTTGAATGCCCCCACCAGCACGGTGGGGGAGTTGCGAATGTCCTCGAAGGATAAATCGCTCCCAATCCTGACCTGGCAGGGTTTGTTGATTCGGCCGAAGAGGCCAGAAATCCGGGTGGCCGCATAAACGTCCCCGGCAGCAACCCCAAAAGCCGGAACTGGAACCATATCGCCCCATCGCAAGGGCTCATTGGGATTCAAAGGGAGCAACTTATTGTACCTCTCCACATGGGTCTGGAAGGCGTCGGGGTGAGCCTTGGCGAATCGGCGGTATACGTCAACGGATGGCCGATAGACTACAGGTTTGGCCAAGCAGATCAGAACAGCTTGGGATGTCCCGAAAATCGGGGACCAGAACTGGTTCAAAGGGGACTCGGATGACCTCCCAAAGTGAAGGCGCAGGGTGGCCAACAGCACAGCTAGGCCCAGAACGGCAATCGTCGAGACCAGCCATAGCTTGCGGCGAGACTTCGCCGGCGGGGGTATGGGAAGCTCGGCGCGAGCGGCGGCCGCATTCCAATGAAACTCGGGGATGTACGAGCCCACCGGCAACTCGATGCGAACCGGCAAGGAATTCCCCTGCTCGTGATAGAACTGAGCCAGCCTTTTGCGCACCTCTCCGGCCTGGACTCGAACCACGCCATCTTCCCCGGTGGCGTAATCCGCCGGGCGGCCAAACAGGTCCACGCCAATGGTCCGCTCTTTCAGAAGTGCGGTGTCCCCATCCAGGGTATGGCCCATCACATAAGAGAGGAACTCTTGCGACCGCTTGCTGGCCCTGAAGGCATGGCTACTCAGGATCTTCTCCAGTTGGTGGTGGAGAACGGCTTTGTGGTCTTTGTTCAGTGGGGGAGCCTGCTTAGGGGAACTCGCCTCGGCGTTCAGCTCGGATTTGCCCTTCATTAAGGCACCTCGCGGTGGAGGCCCAAGACTTCCGACAGAAACGCGCCCGAAACCGCCGCGGACACACGCATCGTCCACCCTCCGGCGCTTGAAAACCCAAAAATGAGAGCATCGGCGCGGCACAAGCGTTCGGGCGGCACGCCGCGCGAGACTACTGCGTCACAGCGGAGGTAAGTTACCTCCGACAAATGCTCCTCCTCCATGGCCGGTTATGGGCCACGGGAGAATAGGGTAACAGGCACCAACATCCTACCTCTTACTGTTTAAAACTGCAATCTACCTTGACGGCTCACAGCGTAACGACGTAGGTTGCGTAGCGACTACTCTAATGTGCCCTCGGGGGGGTCTTTTGCCCGTTCCAGGCTTGTATGGCACACCCATCAGGGTTTGTGCCCCTCCTCAGGAGCGCCTTCGAAGGCGTGAGTTTTAATGTCAGGCTTGAACAACTGCAGCTTGGTCGAGGGTCTTGGGTCAATGCAGAACGAAATGCCTTTGTGGAGGGCAAATGAGACAATTAGCGGTACGAGTTTGTAGGGTATTCGACGACGGTCTCTTGGTCTGCAACCAGCGGTTCAGGATTGCGGTTGCGACTGTTGCATTGTTGGGGCTTACATTGCTTGGCCCTGGCGCCCTGAGAGTCTGGGCGCAGGCGCAGGCTTTCAATGCTTCGCTGAGTGGCTCTATTTACGACAAGTCGGGTGCCGTCGTTCCGGCAGCCACGGTTACCTTGTCCAACTCTCAAAAAGGAATCACCCAAACGTTCACCACGCAACCGGACGGCAGGTATGTTTTTACCCTGTTACCTCCGGGCACGTACAGCCTAAAGGTCGAAAAGGCCGGATTCCGACCCTACCTCCAGACGGGGATTGTCTTGGAGGTGGGTCAAGCGGCTACGCTAGATGTGAGCGTAGAACTCGGAGCCGTCACGCAAGAAATCACGGTGACGGCGGGCGCCGCTATGCTGAACACCCAGACCGCCGACGTGGGGACAACCGTGACACAGTCACAGGTTCTTGACCTTCCCCTCGATGTGCGTAATGTGTTCGGGCTGGTCTACCTAAACGCCAGCGTGAACAACAGCTCGACGTACCAAGTCGTTAACGGCTCCGGCCAATCAGACACAGCCGACCAAGACTATTACTTCATGAACTTTGGAGGTGGACGCTTTGGGACGACTGGAGTTCTCCTGGATGGCCACTGGGACGTTGGTGGGGATTGGGGTGGTTACATGTACATCCCCTCCGTGGATAACACGCAAGAATTCGCCGTCCAGACCAATAGTTTCAGCGCCCAGTACGGTTGGAGCACTGGAAACGTCATAACCGCCGTCACCAAGTCAGGAACCCGCGACTTTCATGGCGACGCCTGGGAGTTCGCGCGGGACAACGTTTTCGACGCCAACAACTACTTTGACAACGCGGCAGTCCCCTTCATCCCGCTACCGGCGTTCAAGCGCAACCAATTCGGTGCAACGGCCGGCGGACCCATCTATATTCCCCACGTTTACGAAAAACGCGATAAGACCTTCATATTTGGCGATTTCGAAGGTCTCCGCCAGACTACGCCCACTCCGGTAACCGACACAATCCCGACAACCGGAATGCGGAACGGAGACTTCTCCGCTCTGCTCGGCACCACCTGCCCCAATCCCAGCGGTCCTTGCACGGACGCCTTGGGACGTCCGATCCTCACGGGTCAGATCTACAATCCCTTTAGCACCCGGACCCTCACGAACGGTGGGACGGATACGGTTTCGGGCTTGCCAGTCTCCTGCTATCATGCCAATGGGACCACCCCTCCCGCAACGTGCCTCTATCGTGATCCCATTCCTGGCAATATACTGAGCAACGCCGGCCTGTCGATCAATTCGGTATCGAAGAACTTCTTGCAGTATTGGCCGAGTGCCCCCACCAATGACAAATTGTCGAGCAACTATTCATTTGCCGCCAGCGCTCCGTCCGTCTGGGATGAGTATTCCATTCGTGTTGACCAGAACATCAGCGAGAAGTCGCGATTCTTCGCGCGCTGGTCATGGAAGAAGGAATACAAAACGCTGGCAGCGGATGTTTTCGGCGCAAGCGATCCAGGCGGAGGGGGCGGGATCGCCTTGGACAATCGCTGGGACATTGCAGGCAACTATACGCACACGTTTAACCCTTCACTGGTGATGAGCGCGAGCATTGGCATGACCCGTTGGGCAGAGGGTAATAACATGCAGGCATTCCCCTTCCAGCCTTCCTCCCTCGGCCTGCCGTCATTCCTTGACGGTCTTTCGAACGAGTTTCCCGATATTACGATAAGCGGAATGACCGTTGCCGGTTGTGGCGGTTGCAGTTCCCTGGGACCGGGATCGCTGTCCTCCGGCGCGGGTCAAGGTTCGTTCCCGCGCAATGTGGGGAGCTACTCGGTCGACATCACCAAGTCTCATGGCGCACATACCATGAATATGGGGTTCATGGGTGTAGTGCAGCAAGACCTTGGTGGCAGGATGGCTGTAACTGGCTTCAATTTCCCGGTAAACATGACCATGGGTCCTGATCCGTCGACGGCGAGTCCCTCGACAAGCGGGTTCGGGTTCGCCTCTTTCTTGCTGGGGACCGGCAGTACGGGTAGCACCGGGGTTAATAATTTCGGGGCCTTTCAGAGAACGATGTACGGCTTTTACTTCCAGGATGCCTGGAAAGCCACTCGGAAACTCACCCTGAACCTGGGGTTGCGCTACGACTTCCAGCCTGGACAAACCGAGCGCCACAATGGGACGGAGTGGTTCAATTACGCCGGAACGAACCCCATCAGTGCAGACGTCGGTTTCAACGTTCCGGGCGAGCTCGTTTATACCAGCCCTTCCTCCCCGAGACTTTACAATGCGCAGTACACGAACTTCGCGCCCCGCATCGGATTGGCCTATCAGTTGACGAATAAGCTGGTCATGCGATTGGGCGTCGGTACGTTTTATATGGTGGCTATGCAAATCCCGTCGGTCAATGACGGTTATTCCGCGACCACACCTTACGAGGGCACCGTGGATGGTTATACCCCTCTGAACCTGATCAGCGATCCTTTCCCCAACGGATATATCCGTCCTACCGGAAATTCCTTGGGAGGTTTGGAAGACGTAGGCAATTCACCCTCGCAAGCGGTTGAGCGCTTTCGGCCGACACCTTACGTCGAGCAGTGGATGTTTGGCGTGCAATATGCACTCACCAACAACGACAAGATCGATGTCACCTATGTGGGCAATCATGGCCTGAAGCTGCCGTATGCCTCAGTGAATGCGAATCAGTTGCCCGCGGCGGACCTGGCCAAGGGTGACGCCCTTACGACCCCGGTCACCAACCCCTTCTACCCTTACATCACCTCGAGCGGTTGTGGCCTCAGCTCTCCGACAGTTCCTGCCTTTCAGCTCATGCTGCCTTTCCCTGAGTATTGCAACGTACCAGACGCTCAGGAGCCCGCCGGATTCTCCAATTACAACGCGGCGGAGATAACGTTCACCCATCGCATGGCGCACGGTATGCAGATCGGAGTCTCGTATACCATTTCGAAGTACATTGACAGCAGCTCGGGTGTGCAGGAATGGGCAACCGAAGCAGACGCGGGAGTCCGCAACAACTACAACCTTTATGCGGAAAGGGCGCTGGATGAAGATGACATCCCGCAGAGTCTGGTGGTTAACTATGCATACCAATTGCCAGTAGGTCATGGCAAACACTTCGGCACGGATATGAAGGGACTTGGCGATGCCGTCCTTGGCGGGTGGGCAGTGACGGGTATTACCACCTACAAGAGTGGCTTCCCCTTGAGTATCTCTACAGCCGATAACAGCCTCTCGATTTTCAACGCCGGCCAACATCCGGATATCATCAGTGATCCGCACGTGTCCAACCCGACAATCAATGAGTGGTTCAATAACTCGAAAACCTCACCTTCCTTCGCACAACCGGCGGCTTTCACCTTCGGAGACGGACCGCGAAACATGCCAAACCTGAGGGCGCCGGGACTTCACAACTGGGACTTGGGGATCGAAAAGTGGTGGCATTGGCAGGAGAAGGTGCGAATCCAATTCCGCTGTGAAATGTACGATGCCTTTAATAACGTGAACTTCTTCGCTCCCAATCAGCAATTCGGCAATGGGGCGTTTGGGACAATCACTGGGGCATTGCGCCCTCGTGACATCCAGCTCGCTATTAAGGGTTACTGGTAGACGCGACGAGCTAGGGCATGACTTGGCTCATAACAACCCTGGGGACGGCAAAGTCCCCAGGGTTCTCACCCACCCTGTGGGCGTTGGGAATGTTAGACTCTCCACTAAGCGGCAACGACCTGCCGTCGATAAGGCTGGACGATCCAATTTGCAACTCAGCGATCCCAAACCACGCTGCAACTTCCCCAGCATAAGAACAGCGGTGACGCCTTACCTGCGATGTGGTGCGAGGTTATGGGTGCTGTTTTCTATTCTAGGCTTCCTCCCCACCACCCTTCTGCCAGGCCAGCCAGGGGTTGATTCGCAAGAAGCCCAGGAGAGCCTTGCGGCGCGGGCTGAGGAGGCCCAACACCACGGTGACTACCGCGCGGCGGCTCAGATCTATCAAGAAATGCTGAAGGCCAAGCCCGACTCCCCGGAAGTCCGCGCCAATTTGGGAATGATGTATCATCTGCTGGGAGAATACGCGGCGGCAATCCCCGAGTTTCGTACCGCCTTGCAGGAGGAACCAGGGCTGTTTGTGCCCAATTTGTTCCTGGGCTTGGATCTGTTGCAGGTGGATAAACCCCGCGAGGCCATCCCCTATCTCGACCGGGCGCACGAACTGAATCCTCATGATGGGAATGCAGTTTTAGGCTTGGCTGGAGCCTACACAAAATTGGGCAATCTCCTTAAGGCGCGAGCATTCTATGGCGAGGCGGTGCGGTTGAACCCTGCCAACCCACGCGCCTGGTTTCGCCTGGGTTCGGCCTATTTGAGTTTGGAAGACGAGGGCGTCGAACGCATGGCAAAAGCCCACTTGAACTCCGCCTACTTCCAGGCTTTGGGGGCGGAGTCTTTCGTGCAAGAAGGCCGGCTGGGCGATGCCATCGGGAAGTACCGGCAGGTGCTTGCGGCCCAAACCGCTCCCGCCTGCGTCCGGTCGAATTTCGGCCTTGCCCTTATTCAATCAGATAGGTTGGCGGATGCGGAGCAGGAGTTCCAGAAGGATCTCAGTGACGCTCCCCGCTGTTTAGAGGCTCGCTTGGGGCTCGCCCGCATCGCGCTTGCCCGTGGAGACACGGCCACGGCCTTTGACGAACTTTCAAAAGTCTGGGAGGCTGATCGTGACTTTCTTTCGGCAAATGCCCCAATGTTGTGGCGGGGCTTGAGTACCGAGAAACTCGAAGGCTTGGAAAGGACACTCAATCAAGCACCTGCTCCTGACACCGTTCGACAAGCATTATTGGCGGCTCTGGCCAGATGGCAGAAGGATTCCATAGAGACTCCCGCGGAGATATCCACGAATTATCTCACCGGCTCCACCCAGCCCGTGGCCCACGGGGCGGAGCAGAGGATAAGCCCGACGGAAGTTGCCGAATTCCACTCGCAGGGAAAGTACACTGCTTGCCGGGAAAGCCTGAAGCCCGCGCTGCCGCGGTTGGCCCTCCAGGACTCCCTGCTGCTTGCTGAATGTGCGTACGATTCCGGGGACTTTCAGACGAGCTTCCTGGCGAGCCAGCAAGCTGTGGATGCCGATGCGCAGAGCCCTGCCGCATGGTATTGGCGAATCAAGGCTAGCCAGGTCCTGGCGGTGAATGCCTTGGTCCAGGCAGGTCTGGCCGAGCCCAATTCGCCCGCAGTCCACGTTATGCTGGGAGACGTTTACCGGAACAGAGAGGAATTTAGCGAAGCGGAGACCGAGTATCGGAAAGCGATTGAGCTCAAGCCTCTGGACGTGTCTGCACACCTTGGCCTTGCCGCCACTTTTTACCGTGCCTTCCTGCTGGATAAAGCCTTGCCAGAGCTGAAAACGGTTCTGCAAATAGCCCCCCGAGAGCCCGAAGCGAACTTTATGATGGCGGATATCCTGGTCCTTCGCCATCAATTCGCGGAAGCGGAGCCTTATGCGAAGGCGAGCATAAGCGGGGATGCTTCCAGCCGCGCGAAAGCCCACGCGCTGCTCAGCAAGATCTTCGCATCCCAGGGACGCACGCCGGAGGCCATAGCAGAGTTAAAGCAGGCCCTCCCGGACGATCCCGATGGTTCTTTCCACTACCGGATCGCCATGCTCTACAAGCAGACTGGTAACGAAAACGCGGCGCGCGATGCTCTGAAGCAATCGGAGGCTCTGCGGAAGAAGCGAGAACAATCAGGTCCGGAAACTCTCCGGTCCGTTGAGTGATCACCGGATAGAGGTGGGCGAGGGGACATTCGCATATAGAGGAGCGCCTCTTATCACGTGCAACGCCTAAAAACAGGAAGGAGATACTGTGAGCATTCATAGGTTCAATCGCCGGGAGTTTACGAAGAGGGTTGCGGCAACCGGAGCCGCGCTGGCGGCGGCGCCAAGGCCGGAACTGGCAGCCGTCCCGCCGGAGCAGGCAACCGTATCGCCGCAGCGGGGAACAGTCCAGCGCGAATGGTTGCAGACCAAGAGGTACTTGGGAGACGTCCTGGGAACTGACCTTTCCGGTGACAGGCTCTACAGGATTGGCCCTGTTGCGTCCGCCGTTGAGGAAGATGGCGATATTCTCTTCACTGCACCCCTCATCAATCTCACACCCCAGCTCAAGGATGGCGGCGAGGCCGGCACGGCTCACATTCGTTTCCGGCAGTACGGACCTCAGGTTGTGCGCATGGTCATTTCTCGCACCAATCCGTCATTGACGGACGAGAGCCCCATGCTCGAATGGTCTCCCGATATTAGGAAGACTCCACTTCATGTGAGGAAGGACGAGGATGGTTGGGTCGTCTCGTCCGATTCCGGGGGACGAATTAAGGTCGCAGCGGGTGATTTTGCCCCCGTGATTTCACCGGATGGGCTGGTCGACATCGAGTTTCAAGGTCAGGACCACTTCGTTGTGGCCCGCGGAGAGTGGGACTCTCTCCCCGCCTTGTTCCTCGATCGAGCGAATGGCCCCGCGACGACGGGTATGGCCCTCTATCTTCATCCCGGCGAGCATTTCTGCGGGACGGGGGAACGGTTTGATCGTATTGATTTGTTCGGCCGGCAAATCGATTTGGTAAACGCCGATGCCTTGGGCGTCAACAACGACCGCGCCTATAAGAACATTCCTTTCCTCATGAGTTCGCGGCGTTACGGCCTGTTTGCACACTCGACAGGGCGAATGCGGCTTGACATTGGCCATCATTCCACGCGCGCGGTGCAATGGCTACTGGAAGACGACGCTCTCGATATGTTCTTCATCGCTGGCAGCACCCCCGAACGAGTTCTTTTCAACTATCGCAGCATCACGGGCTTCCCCAAGATGCCGCCGGTTTGGTCCTTCGGCGCCTGGATGAGCCGCATGTCCTATTATTCCGACAAGGAAGTGAGTGGGATTGCCGCCCGGCTGAGAAAAGAGCAATACCCCTTTGACGTCCTGCACGTGGACACCGGATGGTTCGCCACGGAGTGGAAATGCGATTGGACATTCTCGAAGGAACGGTTTCCTGATCCGCCCGATTTCTTCCGGCGTATGCGCGAACAAGGGTTTCGGATTTCCTTGTGGCAGTATCCCTACGTCCCCCGCGATCTGCCCCTGGGGAAATTCGCTCTGGAGAAGGACTTCGTGGGAAAGCCCACCGACTCCACCAGCGATGTGGATTGGGGATACACCATCGACTTCACCAACCCTGACGCCGTGGCCTGGTATCAAGGGATGCTGGAGAAGCTTCTGAAAATGGGCGCGTCCGCCATTAAAGCGGATTTCGGTGAGTCCATTGACACCCGGGCCATCTACAAAGGCGCTACGGCGGCAAAGTACGGCCATCTTTTCTCACTGTTGTACCAGAAGGCGGTTTGGGAAGTTACCAAGAAGGTTCGAGGAGACAATATCGAGTGGGCCAGGTCGGGTTGGGCTGGCAGCCAGCGGTATCCCCTCCACTGGGGAGGTGACAGCGCATGCACCTTTGACGGTCTGGCGGGCACTATTTGCGGCGGCATGCACCTGGGGCTTTCGGGATTCGGATTCTGGAGTCATGACGTTCCGGGCTTCTACGGAGTCCCGAATTTCATGGAGACGAAGCCCTCTCTGGAACTCTACATCCGATGGACCCAGGTGGGAACCTTCACCTCACACATGCGTTACCACGGATCGACGCCCCGCGAGCCTTGGGAATATCCCTCGGTCTCCGACATCGCGCGCCAATGGCTGAGACTCCGGTATGCTCTGCTGCCCTACCTTCTCGCCCAGAGCGAGGAGTGCTGCAAGAGCGGTTATCCGATGTTTCGCTCCCTGATCATCGAATGGCCCGACGATCCTCTGGCATGGGAAATTTCTGACCAGCACATGTTGGGTGAATCTTTTCTGGTTTGCCCCGTGCTCCACAGTTCAGGCATTCGCGACGTCTACCTGCCCGAGGGAAAATGGGTGGACTTTTGGAGTGGCCAGGTTGTATCGGGACCAACACGGCTGAAGGGAGTGAAATCTCCCTTGTCAAGATTGCCCCTCTATGTGCGTTATGGCGCCAAGATCGAATTTGCCGAGCCCGTACAGTACACCGACCTTTTGCCCAAGGCGCGCAGATTCTCGATTCTTTTCGACGACAGTTACCCTGGTTTCGATAAGAGTGAGCTGAAATCATGGGTCAATCTCTAACCAAGGCCGAGGGAATCAAACCCTAGAGGCCGTTTAAATATTATCATCCATCCCCACCGCGAGGTGACGTCGCGGGGGGAGTTCGGTAACCACCAGCGTGTCATAAAAGGAGAATTTGTATGGCCACAAAGCAAAGTGCACTAAGCAACCCGGAGTTGAAAAAGGACGACCGCATCGTCATCACCGGCGCGGGCGGTTTCATAGCGGGGGCGCTCACTCGGTATTTTCACAACAAGGGATTCGAAAGAATCCGAGCGGTTGACAAGAAGCCTCTCCCCGAATGGTACCAATGCGTACCTGGCGTTGAAAGCCTTTGCCTGGATGTAAGTGAAAAGGAAAACTGCGTCAGGGCTTGCGAGGGCGCGGTAGAAGTCTACAACCTGGCGGCCGACATGGGGGGCATGGGTTTCATCGAAAGATTCCGAATCGATTGCCTGCGCAGCATTCTCATCAATACGAATATGATCGAGGCTGCTTACCGGGCGGGGGCGAAGAGATATTTCTTCTCCTCATCGGCCTGCGCCTACAACACCGACCTGCAGAAGGACCCCCACGTCACGGCGTTGAAGGAGGCGGATGCGTACCCCGCCATGGCAGAAAGAGGCTACGGCTGGGAGAAACTCATGTCCGAGATGTTTTGCCAGGAGTACTGGGCGGAGCGAGGGTTGAGGACGGCGATTGCCCGCTTCCACAATGTGTACGGCCCTCATGGCACTTGGGACGGCGGCCGCGAGAAAGCTCCGGCGGCCATCTGCCGGAAGGTGATCGAAGCCAAGCGCACCGGAAGTCACAAGATTGATATTTGGGGCGACGGAACGCAAACCCGCAGCTTCGCTTATATCGATGACTGTACCCAAGGCATTGACATGATCGCGCACTGCGATGAACTGGTTGCCACTCCCATCAACTTGGGTTCCAGCGAACTGGTGTCCATCAACGAACTCGTCACGATGGTGGAAGCGATTGGCGGCATAACCCTCCAGCGCGAGTACGATCTCGATGCGCCTCGGGGCGTGGCGGGCCGGAACAGCGACAATACCATGATCAAGCGGATTCTCAATTGGGAGCCCGGCACTCCTTTGCGCGTGGGGCTGGAAAAAACCTACCGCTGGATCGAGGAACAGTACCTTGCCCGTGAAGCGGGGTTAGGGAAAGGTATCTGAGCCCGGCCCACAGACAATCCCACACGGAGATGGCGAATGAACGCGAAGCAGAAACCAGACATTACGGAAGTCATCGGGAAAATCCCGTACCGGATGGCTTTTGCCGGCGGGTGGATCGATCAACCTTTCGTTTCCAAACATAATCCTGAGCCCCCGGGCTCAATGGTGGTGGTCGCATTGGAACCTACCTCGCTGTACATGAATCGCTGCGGGATGGGGACGAGCACGCGCCAGGTCGCCATGCGTCTATGGAACGACGGGCTCGCGAACAGAAGCCCCGCCGACCTCGTCCGTGAACTCTATGCGGAGGAGAACCGGGGCAAGCCGGAGCCCTCGGGTTCGCAGGACATGATTGGGCTGATCTACCCGGGAGTCAACCGCCTGGATTTTGACTTCGAGTACGAAGGCGGGATTTTCCCCCAACACATCGAGTCCAACAACGACCCCGCTGTGGCCGAATGGTTGGAGCGGATGGTAAAAATGATCCCGGTTGCGCCGCGGCCTGAGGGCTACAATCCCCTGGGCATCAAGAACCTCTACAAGAAGTGGATTCACCGATTGGGGCAGACTGGAAAAGACTGCTACGACGCCATTGTCCGTGGCGACTTGGCCGCGTTCGGCGCGTCCCTCAACGATTGCATGGAATGCTGGGAGGCGATTCTGCCCCAAACCGTGAGGCATCCTGCGCTCAGAGTGGACCTACTCGGCATCCTTCACTATTACCAGCAACGGTACGCGGGCGCCATGTATTCCGGCTGCGGAGGAGGGTACCTCTACGTGGCCTCGGATGAGCCCGTGCCGGGCTCGATGAGCGTGAAAGTCCGGACCAAGCAGATGTCCGTCTAATGCGAACAGTTGTGGTATCGGCACCTTCGATGACCTATTCGGGTTAGTTTACCGCCCCGGCAACGATGCATCCGAGAGAGAAGCTCCGAATCGATATTGTCGGCGAGACGGGATGGTCCAGAAGCAGTTGCCGGGATCGCAACAACCATTCTGCTTCAGGAGACTACGACTCACATATAGAATAGAGGAGAAGGTTCAATTAAGATGATGTCGCGGTCAAAGCCAGGGTATCCGTCGCCACGGTCTCGAGAGTTCCCTCGCTGTCGAGAAGCAGCAAGCCACTGGCCTCTTGGCCCTGTCAGCGCTCTGTGATAACGTGCAGACAGGAGGGCGGAGAAGGCTGTACCTGCACCACCTCAGGATCGATTCTCAGTGGTACGAGACACGGCCGGCTGGACTCTCCCCAGTGGCGCGCAGGGCAAATAGCGAAAGGCCTCTGCACGGCGGGCCTGCGCGCCTGTTTATTTCGGCACGGCGATGATTACCGGGTCCGGACTCGGCTGATTGCCCGGCGGTAGACGGCGCCGAAAAACAACAGCGCGCTCGCTGCTCTGGACTAGCACGATCCAACCTTGAAGGTCACGGAGTCTCACATATGCCACAGGCACAGGAAAACGCAGCCCCGATTCGCTCGGCCCCACTGTTCTCACCCGGCAATACCTTGCCCTTTGTTCTGGTGACGGCGTTGTTTCTGCTTTGGGGAATTCCCAACAATTTGAATGACATTCTCATCAAGCAGTTTATGAAATCCTTCGAGATCACCCGCTTCAAGGCGGGATTGATTCAATCCGCCTTCTATATGGGCTACTTTCTTCTTTCCATGCCGGCCGGGTTTCTGATGCGGAGGTATGGCTACAAAGCAGGTTTGGTGACGGGGCTCTTCTTGTACAGCACAGGTACTTTCCTGTTTTGGCCGGCCGCGCACGTCCGGCAATACGGCTTCTTCCTTCTTGCCTTGTTCGTAATTGCCAGCGGGTTGGCCTTCTTGGAAACCGGGGCGAACCCTTTCATCGCTACGCTGGGTGATCCACGAACCTCGGAACGGCGGCTCAACTTCTCTCAGGCGTTCAATCCCGTGGGAGCGGTCATCGGCGTGTTGGTGGGTACGGTCTTCGTCTTTTCCGGCGTCGAACTGAGTCCGCAGCAGGTTGACTCCCTGAAGGCAGCGGGTAGGTTTGACCAGTACCTGCAGGGGGAGACCATGAGAGTCGTCACCCCCTATCTCGTGCTGGGGGCGATCGTCTTTGTCTGGGCGCTGCTGATACTTTCCACCAAATTCCCCAAAATCGCCGAAGAGGCGGAATCCGAAGGCCATCGTCAGCGCGGCCGCGTGCGAGACTTGCTTCGCTACCCGCACTTTATTCAGGGCGTGGCGGCCCAGTTCTTCTATGTCGGAGCCCAAGTGGGCACCTGGAGCTACTACATTGCTTACATCCAGGATTACACTCGGGAACCGGAAAAGATTGCAGGCTACTTCCTGACCGGGACGCTTGTGGCATTTGGGATCGGGAGGTTCACGGCGACCTATCTCATGAAGTTTATCCAGCCCAGCAGGCTCATGGGGGTTTATGGCTGCATCAACATGGCGCTGGCGGGCGTGGCGATTCTGTTCCCAGGCTGGGTCGGCGTCATTGCCGTCTTCCTCACCAGTTTCTTCATGTCCCTCATGTTCCCGACCATCTTTGCCCTGGGAATCAAGGAGTTGGGGCCCAACACCAAGCTGGGTGGATCCATCATCATCATGGCAATTATCGGCGGAGCGGTGTTCACCCCCATCATGGGATTAGTATTCCAGATAAGCCATAGCATGGCCCTGGCTCTGCTCGTTCCGCTGATATGCTACGCATTCATCACTTATTACAGCTTCATTGGATCGAAAGTGCGTCTTGCGGAGGCGCCGGACGTCGCCGCGTGAAACGCTGGGTGGATGAAAACATCGCCAGATTCGGCGGGGATCCCGGCAAGGTAACGATCTTCGGCGCATCGGCAGGTTCGCAGTGTCGCGGTGGGTCCGGGAGGTTTGACTTACGATGTTGGCTTTAGTAAGATCGCGCAGATGAGTTGTCATGGGTTTGAAGGCGCTGGCGTTGACCTCTCGAAGCGCGGCTTCCTCCAAGCCATCGCGTCTTCTCTTGTCGCCAGCCTTGTTCCGGGAGGTCCGCAGGCACTTTCCGCCGCCAAAGGCAATCGGCCGAATCGGAGACTCATCGTAGTGGTGCCGGGTGGGGTTCGGCGGCAGGAGACCTTTTCCGAAACGGGCAAGAAGAACATCCCTCACCTCTACCAAGATATGCTCCCCTCCGCGGTTTTCTACTCCAGCGTCCGGAACGAGGGGGTGACTTCCCATTTCAACTCCATCTCCAGCATTGTGACCGGCAACTGGCAACGGGTAGATGATTGGGGCATGCAGCCTCCTTCGACGCCGACGCTTTTCGAGTACGCGCGCAAGCAATTGGGACTCGATCCTGGCGAAGTCTGGCTCATTTCCAGTAACAAGGTCGTGACCGATCAGATTGGGATGAGTAGCGCCACGGCTTATGGACCGGTTTACAGAGCGAATGTCGTTTTCCCCAAGCAACTGTTAGTCGCAGCGGTGGAGGGAGCGATCGACAAGGGCCGCCAGCAGAACATGGTGGACCGCGCCAAAGTGCAGGAGGAAATTGAAGCGGTTCTGCGCAGTTCCAATTACGAGGGCCTGGGCTGGAACATCCCCGGCGAACAGCACGCCGGGGAAACGCTGGCGCCGGTCGAGACCGCCATCCAGCAATTCGTTCACTCCAACGCCCCCACCACGGGTGACCAGCTCACCTACTACGTGACGGTCGAAATCATGCGCCAGTACGCGCCTTCCATTCTCTTCGTGAATTTCTCCGACATTGAGGCTGCCCACTTCGGATCGTACACGATGCATCTTGCCGGCATTCGCAACACAGACCGGTTGATTTACGAGCTGTGGCAGGAAGCGCAGTCCCAAGCGGAGTATCGAGGGAATACCCTGATGGTGATTCTGCCGGAGTTCGGCCGCGATCCGGATGGTTCAAATACCAATGGCTTCCTGAATCATCGCTCCAATGACGACACATGCCGGCGCGTGTGGATGATGTGTCTCGGACATCCCCTGTCTCGCCCCCAGGTAATCGACCGGCCTGTGCGGCAGGTTGACCTCTGCCCCACGCTGGCAGCGTGGATGGGGTGCAAAGCCACGGAATCGGCCGGAGGCACCCTGGCCGAACTGGGCGCCTGAGTTAAATGAAAGCCGCAGGAGTTATCGGTGCCGGTTGAGTGTCGGCCATGAACCAGCTAGAGAATTTACCCGCCATCCTCCGCAAGGCAAAAGAAGACGGCCTGGTCGAAAAACTGCCCATTACTTTCCAGCCGTTTCTGAACCAGGAAATAAGCCATTGGGACACGAAATTCCCTTACGAGCAACGATACCTAGAGAGCCTCGTCGGCTTCATCGACAGCCTTTCGCCTGAGGGCTTGGCCGACCTTTTTGGTGGGGTGCGCAAAATCGAGTCCTCCATGGGGATTAATGAGCACCAGTTCTCCGCGCAGGAACAGACGATGCGTGAGGCCTCCATCCTCTCACGGTCGCCTTATTACCTGCAGTGGCGGCAAGAGATTGACCGGGTGTTTAAGCAGATTGATTATGCGGGTTTTGCCCAAGAGCAAGCGCGCTTAAGCAGCCTGAACCGGCTGGTCTTGTTGATATTTCCTTCGGTGCTTCCGGTCGATCCCCATAGCGTCATGGAACAATGGCAGCGCGGTCGCCTCTTGGGTCTGGACTGGCCCGCGCATGATCCTCCGCAGCGGTCCGCTGTGGAAACCATTCTCAAGGGCCTCCCTCAGACCGATGGGCAGTCAGTTTCCGGGTTTCTCGAGGAATATGTCAGCAGGCCAGGCCGCAGCTTCGCCGATGTCTGGGTGCTGGAGCCGGGGACGAGATTGCGAACCCTCCTGAACGGCCTCGAGAGCGCTCCCAGCGAGCGGCCCCGGGCCACGCTCCTCAGCTTTGATCGGCTGAAGGCTTTTCGGGAGGGAGTCCTGGACCATATCAAGTCCATGACGCGGGATATTTCGGATGCCGATGCCATTTACGCGAAGCTGCAGTCAATGGACGTCAGCGATTGGTGTCCCCCGGAGGTCGGAAGCAACCCGGCTCTGCGCGAGTTCATTCGCGCGCTCTTCCTGACCGGTAACGGATCTCCGCTATTCAGCAGCGCCTTCGTGGAGTGGGGGGCGGTGGAGGCGATCCGTCATGCCCGGCCAACGGTAGTGGTGGCGGAGTTTGGGCTGCGAAACAAACCCAAGCCGTTTACCAGCGTGGTAGTTTTTGAGAACCAGGAGAAGGCTACACCCCAGCCGCCGGTCCCGGATCCGGAGAACAGTGCGGTGGATGCCGTGATCCTGGCCTATTACACTTGGCTGGGCGTCGCTCGTTATGTCGAGTACCAGCGCACCGCCTGCCTCTGCCTGTTCGAGAACCTACCCTATGTCATGGTGGCGGGCCACCCGGAGTTTCCTCTTTGGAACGAAAAGGAGCCCGTCGCCCCACAACGAATTGCCGCATTGCTGCAAACTTGGCTCGCCTGAGCGTGTCCGCAAGCTGAAGCCGCCTTCAAGAAGGTGTCTACCCGTCGTCTCAAGTGCAAGACCCAAAACGGGAGAGACAGGGTGTCGCTTCTATTCCATCGAGTTTTGCAGTATGCCCTCCACCGCCTCGTTCTGTACCACATCCCGCGAAAAATAAAAAAACTCGTCGCGCGGCGCGCCGTTCGCCTGGAAATGTGGTATACAGATTCTTCATGACTTCTCTGAACAACGCGGTCTTCCAGCAAGTTTCGTGAGGTTCGTAGGAGCGTGAAAGGACATGTTATGGAATCCCTTGATGCGGAAATTAAGGAGCCATGCAGGCTTTCGTTGGAGCAGTTGAGCGGATTGCCTGATGAAGATCTGCTGCAGCATCTTCGCTCCCGACATGGCGATGCGCTCGCCGTGCTGTTCACTCGGTATCATCGGCTTATTCTAAGCGTGGCATTCAAGATCCTCCGCGATCCGGCAGAAGCAGAAGATGTGATGCAATCCGTCTTCCTCGAGATCTACAGGGTGGCGGGTCAATTCGACCCATCGCGGGGCACTGTCAAAGTATGGCTGCTCCAGTACGCCTATCACCGTAGCTTAAGTCGCCGCGAGTATCTCCGGGTGCGGGGTTTTTACGAGCGAAGTCAGCGGGAACCCCGTCCCTCCAATTCCGGGGAAAGCCTCCGCGGGGACGGTCTGTTGACTCATCCCGAAGCCCACCGCTTGGTGCGGGAGGGGCTGGAGAGCCTGAATCAATCCCAGCGCATGGTGCTGCACATGGCGTATTTCCAGGACATGCCGCTCAAGGACATCGCCGAAAGCACCGGGGATTCCCTGGGAAACGTGAGGCATCATTATTACCGCGGGCTCGACCGCTTACGATCGCTTTTGCTGCCTCGCAATGGGAACGGGAGCAAAAGGCGAACCCACAAGATAAAGTATGAAATTGCTGACCGAGGGGCTATCGATGCGAAAGCTGAAATCAGTTAAGAATGTCTGCCCGCCGACCGATACGGGACGGCTTTCGACAGACGAATACGAGAGCATGATTGAACACGCGGAGCGGTGCCCGTCTTGTCAAGCGGCGCAGGACGGTTTCTCATCTTCGCTGCTGCAAATGCCGGCGGAGGAACGAGACGCGGTGAATGTCGCGCTCCAACGCCATCTCAAGAAGGGCGGGTTGCAAAAACGCTTTCTTGAATGGGCGCGTGCCGAAGGCATACGATTTTCACATTTCCCGGGAATTGGACCCGAGGAAGAGCGGCAGCGAATCTTCCGTCCCAGCCTTGCAATTCGTTGGGTCGCGGCGGCGGCTGTCCTGGTCATGATGGTGGCCGGGATTACGTACCACTCCGTCCACCAACGCGGCATGGCTCGTAGCGGCGACTTAACATCGCATCGTGGCGACCTAAGCTCGCCGCTTCCGTCCGTGACTGGGCACGGGGAGGAAGCCCGCGCCTCAGCTAACGCCTCGGAGGCGAAGCTGAGGGAGCTTCAGACCACCCTGGAGGCTTCGAATGAGACCATTTCTGCGCTTCAGGATGAGAACGCCGCGATGGTCGTACGGATTGGCGCTCTGGAGAAGGACCTGGCGGCCAACCGGTCCGAAAAGCAGACTCTGCAACAAGCTCTGGCTCACTTGACCGATCTGAATACACAGTTGGCCGCCGAAAATGATGGCCATGCACGGCTTCTCGCTAGCGTCAATGCGCAGCTCGACGAGGCGCGAGCCCGTGGGACTCAGATGGAAGCCGAAGTTGCCTCCGAAAGGGGGGAGGCTCGTACGCTCTCGGACCGGCTCAAGATGCAGATGGACACGCTCAACCAGGACCGGCAATTGCTCGCGGCGGGGCGCGATATTACCGACCTTATGGGCGCGCGGAATCTTCACATCGTGGATGTCTATGATGCGGACGCAAGAAGCAAGAAGCCGAAGTCCTTTGGCAGGATTTTCTATACAGAGGGTAAGTCCCTGATCTTCTACGCCTACGATCTGGACGAGAGGAAATTGGCCAATGCCAATTATGCGTTTAAAGTCTGGGGCGAGCGACTCGGTGAACCGACCTCCGTAAGAAACCTTGGTATCTTGTATGCGGACGACACAGTGCAAAAGAGATGGGCCTTGAAGGTAAACGACCCACAACAGATTGCCGAAATCAATTCTGTGTTTGTGACTCTCCAACATCAGGATGGCAAAAACCCGCTCGGCCAGAGAATTCTCTTTGCCTACCTTGGAGGCACAGCCAACCATCCCTGAGGGGACGGGAGCCAAAGTTACTTCTCTGACACGTTAACCAGCCTAATGAGTGAGTTCCCTTGAAACGTCACGCTGAAGCCAACGCGTGCATTCTCCAGCCCTCTGACTCTCTACCTTGGTACAATGCCCTTCGTCAACGGCATACGTATGGGAGTAAACTTGGTCGCCCCGGAAGGACAAGAGGAGGGAATTGTATGGGTTATCGGAAGGCATGGTTTCCCCCTGGGCTGCTGGGTATCCGGTCGCCCCAGAACTCGGTGCCCTCTCGCCAAGCGAAACTCCGCTCGGTTTTTGGGATGCTGTGTCTCCTTCCGATATTACTGGCTACCTCTCTGCGAGCTCAAGTCGACACGGGAAGAATCTCGGGATTGGTGAGCGACCAGTCTGGCGGGGTAATTCCACAAACTACAGTTTCGCTAACAAACGAAGGCACAGGCCTCAAGCTTGTCGGGAACACGGGTGCCACTGGGTATTACATGTTTCCCGGCCTTAAACCGGGCACTTATCGTGTGGAAATAGAAGCCACCGGCTTTGCGAGATTTCTACAGCTCGGCATTATCCTGGACGTCCAACAAGACGTGGTCATCAACGCCATACTTAAACCTGGGTCAGTGATGCAGACCGTGGAGGTTACCGCCGCGCCGCCCGTGCTCCAAACCCAGAACGCTTCGGTCGGACAAGTCGTGGGAAGTACGGAGGTTAACGACCTACCTTTGAACGGGAGGAATTTCACTTTCCTGGCGCAGACCGCTGCGGGCGTGCATATGTCGGGATTCTGGAGCGGTGGTTTTGGGGCCTCCGGGTCATTCAGCGCCAACGGCACGCGGCCCGAACAGAACAACTATCTCCTCGATGGAATGGATAACAATACCAACCAGCTCGACTTTCTGGCGGGGACGAATTATGTCAACCTTCCCCCGCCCGACGCCATGGGCGAATTCAAGGTGCAGACCGCCGATTACTCCGCGGACATAGGAAAAGCGGGAGGCGCGGTGTTGAATGGAACGATCAAGTCCGGCACGAATCAGCTCCACGGCGATGTTTGGGAATTCGTGCGCAACGACAAATTTGACGCCGCCCAATTCTTTGAAAACTCCGGTGGGATCAAGAAGGGTGAGTACCGCCAGAATCAGTTTGGGGGAGCCATCGGCGGTCCGGTGGTTATCCCCCATGTGTATGACGGGCATAACAAAACCTTCTTCTTTGCGGACTACCAAGGAACCCGCATCCGCCAAGGCTGGCCCTACACGAATACCGTGCCAACGGCGCTCGAAGTGTCAAGCGGGTTCACGGACCTTTCGGACATCATTAACGGCCAGAAGCTCTCCAACGGTACGTATGCAACTCGAACGGACGATCTGGGTCGAGTATTCGCCAATGGAACGGTTTTCGATCCCGCCACAACCCGACCCGTCACGGAGGGTGCAGTCGATCCTGTCACCGGGCTGACCGCCAGCGCGAACGGCTTTGTGCGCGACCCCTTCTACGCAGGCAGCCTGACGGGAGTGACGGATTTCACCACGGCGGCGATTATCGGGCAGCTTAACCAGATACCTGCGACCCGCCTGGATCCAAATGCCCATAAGCTTCTCCAGCTTTATCCCGTGCCTAATGCAGCGGGCATTGTCAACAACGAAACTGTCAACCCACCCCTCTTAAACACGATAGACCAATCCGACATTCGGATGGACCATAACTTCACGGACAAGGATCAGATGTTTGGCCGGGCAAGCTTCTCCATTAACCCCAGGTATCAGCCGCCGCCCTTTCCAGGCTACGCGGACGGCGGTGCGTTAGCCATCTATGGCGGTGGCCATTCATGGAACCCGACGCTCAATACCGTCCTCAGCGAAACCCACTCCTTTTCACCGATGCTTATCAACGAATTGCGTGTAGGGGTAACCCGCCAATCAACGACGGCTCTACAGGCCTACGCGGGCACTATGGGTATCCCGGCGCAGTTTGGCATTCAAGGCATCCCTCAGCTCGGTCGCAACGGAGGCCTGCCCACCATTCCTATCGGCGGGCTTACCACAATCGGAAGCACGGCTTGGTTTCCCAGCATGGAACCGAACCAGACCGACCAATTGATGGAGAACGTCACCTTCTTGAAAGGCGGACATACTTTTAGAGCCGGGACAGAGATTCAGCACATCAAGTGGGCCGTTTTTCAGCCCTCCTGGTCACGCGGCGAGTTTGATTTCGGCGGAAGCTACACGGAAATCCCGGGAAACAGTTCCGACACAACTGGGATGGCACAAATGTTACTCTCTCCCACGGCTTCCACGGTCGCGGGCGGAGTACAGTCCGGGGGAGCCGATGAGGTGTACGCCAGCAACCTGTTTAACCGCGACTTCACCCACAACTACTATGCCGGTTACTTCCAGGACGATTGGAAGATCACTCCCAAGCTGACCCTCAACCTGGGGCTTCGCTACGAGTACTTTGACATGGGCGTGGATGATTTCAGCCACGAGGCCGCCTTTCAGTTCCACTCCTTCGGCGCCCCCGGGTCGGGTGTATATAAGTTAGCAAGCGAGTTTTGCCACGCGGGTTTGCTCTCGCCTGCCTTCATGACCGCCTTGCAGAACGACAATCTTCAATTCCAATGTGTTAACACCAGTAATTTCATCGATGTCCCCAAGGACAGGTTCGGCCCCCGCTTGGGATTCGCGTATCGCCTGAATAATAAGCTCGTGATGAGGGGCGGTTATGGGTTGTCTTACGGGCCGCCCGAGCAGCCCCTTGACCATGAGGACGAGAACTATCCCTTCGATAACTTCCTTAGCTACTTCGGCGATAATGTGCATTCCATCTCCTATGGGGGCGGCGCCCTCGCCACGCTGGAGAATGGAATGTTATACGCTCCCGTCTACAATCCAGGCTCTTTTAGTGCAGCCGTGATAGGCGGGCTAAGCCCAAACGGCGATGATCCCCACTTCAAGCCTACCTACACGGAGTCCTACAACCTCACGTTCCAATACCAACTGACGCCCAACGAAACGATCAGCCTCGCTTACGTCGGAAACCAGGCGCATGACCTCACGGTTCAACCCAATGTCAACGGCGCGGTCACCGTCGTACCCCCTAATGTGGATCCCACGCCGTACAGACCCTTACCTGGCTTCCAGACTAACTCCTTAACCTACAGTGAAGGGGACAGCTACTATCACTCCCTGCAAGCGACCTACGAGCGCAGAATCAGCCGAGGCCTTTACTTCAATGCCAACTATACCTACTCCGAACTCTTTACGGATGGCCAGAGCATCAATAATGGCGCCTCCCCCTATCGGGCTCCTCTGATTCCCGGACTTGGGATCCAGTACGACTATAGTCGCTCCCAGTACGATATCCCACAACTCTTCCACTTCAGCGGGGGCTACGAGCTGCCCCTGGGAAATGGGCATAGTTTTCTGGGCAATGTAACGGGCGCAGCAAACCAATTGGTTTCAGGTTGGAAGACCAACTTCATCCTGACGCTTCAGAGTGGCTATCCCTTCAACATAGGTTGCACTATACAGACGTTCGCGTCAAACACTGGGCAAAATTGTAACGCGGAGTTGGTGCCGGGGGCAAATATGTACGCCGGGCCTCACAACGTGAACCAATGGATGAGTGCTGCTGCCTTTGCTAATCCGCCCGTGGCGACTGCTATCGGACAAAATGCGGCCCTTGGCGGGGAGGGCATGCAAGTTCGGGGTCCCGGCTTCCACCGTCTGGACTTCTCGCTTTTCAAGAACTTCAAAACCACGGAAAGGACCTACCTTCAGTTCCGTGCTGAGTTCTTCAACCTTACCAACACACCTCAATTCGCAAATCCCAGCAATACGAACATGGGGAGTTCATTCTTCGGACAGATTACGGGTCTCGTCGATGGAAACAACGATCCGAGAGAAATCCAGTTTGCGCTAAAGCTCTATTTCTAGTGTACTGTCCAACAAATAGATGGACAATTGGGGGAGTTCGGTTTATGCTTAAGCATGTCACGAAAACTTCCCGCTTTGACTTTGAATTCCAGCCAGCAGCAGCAAGTTCGGCAGTGGCTGAGT
>Ga0326728_10004414_pt1 | contig 41657 bp, 41 predicted proteins | sample MB3enrmetagenome_FD_207602 | JGI IMG/M metagenome (GOLD analysis project Ga0326728, IMG submission 207602) | Lab enriched peat soil microbial communities from McLean, Ithaca, NY, United States - MB31MN | ecosystem: Environmental > Terrestrial > Soil > Wetlands > Peat | place: USA: New York... | reverse complement strand
GTGGACCCTGCCACAGACGCGCCGTGAGATCCAACGCCTGTTGTTCACCTGGACCGGAGAGTGTGCGTATTGTGGCAGCATGATTCGCAAGCGAAACCGACCACCCTAACTTAACGTAGTAGTACTAAGCTCTTGCTAGCAGAGACTTCTTGCTGCTTCTCTAGGAGGAGATTCTTATAGTGGAGAAGTTCGCTCTGGTTCATAGTATAGCGACGAGGGTTTTCCGCCACACGGGCCGGTTGGTTGTCATCACGAGCTAAACACTCACTTTGTTACACGACGGGGATGAAAGGACGGATGGCCCTATGAAAACGCACAGGAATAGTATGCACTACGAGTTACGCTCCGAGTGGGGACATGGCTAATTGGTCAATGATGAGGCCCTTCGCCGGGGAACGCGCAACGAGCTATTGATTAGAGGCTTCATTAGCGCAACAATAATAGCGGTCGCGGATTAGGTAACAGACTCCTACGTGGGAAGTGGCGGGGGTGCTTGTGCCTGTAGTCGCAATCCGCTTTAACTCCGCATACTCACGAACTGCCTGCCTCGCGAGAGCGATTAAGCCCGGTGCATATGCCGGCGCGGTGATAACGATTTACGGTACTACCCGCCAGGTTTTGGATACAGACACCCCCACTCATTCTTCCTGGTCTTACGCGGTGCGCACATGAAGCCTGTAAAAAAGCAAACGAAAGCTGCTTCCGCCGGTGCTGGCAACGACCGGGACAATCGTGCCACCCTGAGTTTCCTCAAGAAGAGCTCTTCGCTTTATGTGATTAGCTTTTTGTTGCTGGCTACGGTAGTCGTGGGTTTCGTCGGCACGACTTGCGCACAGCAGTGGCGACGGGCCTGCGCCGGCCTGTTAAACCCGCCAGCGTCGTAGCCCAAGGGGAAAATGCACAACGGCTGAGAGTGATGCCATGAAGTCGCCGCGCGAAATGATGCTTTCTTTTCTCCACCTAAGCAGACCCTCAACCCCTAGGGGGAGCAGCCGCCTGGGAATTCGCTTCCGAGAAGCCGAGGCTTACCTCCTGGCTTTCACGCTGGGGGTTGTATCGGTGGGAGTCTTCCTCCGCTGGCACCTCGCCAGTTTGTACGAGCGTGAGATGACTTCCTGGCGGGCACGGCAGTCCAGCGTTGCCTACGATCAAGCGCAAAGGGTTTCGGACTGGCTAAAGGAGCGGGAAGGAGACGCGCAAGTCTTGTCCGCCAACCCGGCGGTCCGCGCCGTTTTGTCGGCCCATAACGAGGCAGGACAGTTCCCCCGGCACCCATCTGGCGGCGTGCCGGGATCGCTGGAAGTTCTGGACAAGATGGCGAAGTGGTACTCCTACGCCGGGGTCTACATTTTGGATCGTGACGCGCACGTCGTGATGCCGTCAGGCCGGTCCATCCCGTTGAACCCCTTGTTTTCTGAAACCTGCCGAGTTGCGGCCCAGGCGGGAGTTGCGCGCACCGAACTTGTCGGCGACGCGCCAACCCGGACTCTCGTGGGGTTCATTGCTCCCGTGTTGCCGGGCCCGGCGACAGCCGATGCGGGCCAACGACCGGGCCAACCCCTGGGAGTTGTGCTTCTGGTTTCCGATGCCGCGCAAACCCTGTTTCCTATGGTGGTGCGGAACGGCGTTCCAACGCGGACCGGGGAGACCCTTCTCGTGCGCCGCGAGGGAAATGCCGTTTTCTATTTCTCTCCACTGCGCCATGTCCCCGCCGGGTCTCTGCACTTGCGATCACCACTTTCCACCGCTCCCCTTGCCCCGCGCCTTGCCCTGCAAGGCCGCGAGACCGTCCTGGAGTACAGCGACTACCGGAGTGTGCCGGTGCTGGCGGCGACGCAGCGCATCCCGCGGACCGGCTGGGGGCTTGTCCGCAAAATCGACCGCGCCGAAGCTATGCAGGGTTTTCGACGAACGGCCATGACGGAGGAACTGGCAGGAGGCCTCTCCATAGTCATCCTCCTCGGTGGTCTGTGGTTGTTTCATCGCCGCGAGGTGTTAGCGCAGGTACTGAAACAGGAAGAGGAAAGGTTTCGGGCGCTTCTGGAATCGGCGCCCGATGCGATGGTCGTTATTAACCGCACGGCCCACATGGTGCTGGTCAACTCGGCAATGGAAAGACTGTCCGGTTATGCGCGGGAGGAACTGCTAGGTGAGCCACTTCTGAAACTCACTCCGGAAAGGTTCCGTGAAGAAAGGGCCGAATACTATGCGCGCCTCTTTTCCAGCCCAGCGCGGCACGATCAGAAATTGCAACAAGAGCGTTGGGGTCCGCGCAAGGATGGCAGCGAATTCCCGGTGGAGGTAACGTTCAGCACCATCGAAATGCGGCAGGGGACGGTAATGGCTATCGCCGTCCGTGACATCACCGAGCGCAAGCGGGCGGAAGAGGAACGGCAACGTTTACTAGAGCAGTTGCGGGCGCTCGCCGCGCGGCTGCAGAGTATCCGGGAAGAAGAACGAAAGAGGGTGGCGCGCGAGATTTATGACCAACTGGGCCAGGCTTTGACCGCCATTAAGATCGATTTTAGCTCTTTACTTCAGGAGTGGCGGGAAAACGAGAAAAAGCCGTCGACGCGGAGCTCCTCGATTCTGAACCTGCTGAATGAGTCGTTTCAGGCCGTACACCGAATCGCCACCGAACTGCGGCCGGGAAACCTGGATGACCTGGGTCTGGTGGCGGCCATCGAATGGGCGGGGGAGGATTTCCAGGCTCGCACCGGGACGAAGTGCCGGTTGGACCTGCCCCCAGAGGATATTGCCATTGACCCGGAGTGCGCCACGGCGATTTTCCGCATCTTTCAGGAGACTCTGACCAATGTGGCGCAACACGCTCGCGCCAGCGAGGTCAGGGTACGGTTGGCCAAGGAAGGCGGCGAGCTGACGCTGGAAGTACACGACAACGGCAAAGGAATCCCCGAGGATAAACTCTCGACCGGCAAGTCACTCGGAATCCTGGGAATGCGTGGACGGGCCATACTGTTGGGAGGAGAGCTTGCCATCAGCGGTCTTCCCGGTAACGGTACGACAGTGAGGGTCCGAATTCCGCAGGCCCATCGCAGCTTACAGGGGGATGGCCATGATGAGGGTCCTGATCGCTGATGATCATGCTATTCTGCGCCGAGGGCTGATCGAGATCCTGAAGCGCGAGTTTAAGGACACAGTCTGTGGCGAGGCGGAGAATGCACAGCAGATTCTTGCCCAAGTGCAGGACCATGACTGGGACCTGGTGATTCTGGACATTACCATGCCGGGACGGAGCGGAGTGGATGTCCTCGCGGACCTTAAACGGATCCGCCCGAAGCTTCCGGTGATGTTCTTGAGCATGCATCCGGAAGACCAGTACGGCAAGCGCGTGCTGAAAGCGGGAGCCTCCGGCTACATGAATAAAGACAGCGCCCCGGAAGAATTGACTAAAGCGATTCAAAGGGTGCTGGCGGGCGGCCGCTATGTGAGCCCGGCGTTGGCGGAGGTGCTGGCCTCGGACCTGGGCCGGGAAGGTGACCAACTTCTCCACGAGAGGCTCTCGGACCGTGAACTTGAAGTGCTGCGCTTGATGGGATCAGGAAAGACCGTCTCGCAGATCGCCGAGGTCATGCACTTGAGCGTGACGACCGTGCCTGTTGTGCACTCCGTCAGGATGCAGGATTTCAACAAGTGGCTGAGTCGAAAGGGTGGAGCCCCGAACGACATCAGCCAGCGAAAGCATATCCGCCATATTCTCGGATTAGGGGGAAGCGATGTTTCTGGCTGAAGTCAGCCCCGCCCCCGAACACGTCGTGTTCCCGTAGCGAGTAGCGCAGCGCGGCGGAGCCGCAACCAACGCGCACGAGACAGGATCGTCACATAGAATGTCTATGCGTCCAGGGCCTCTATTTACACACCTGACGCGCACAGGACCTAAAAAAGCTTGCTAAAAAAACAAGAATTTACGAACTTGCAATACAGAGTCCCTCGTGTTGGGACTCTGCGGTTCTTCCGGGATTCGCATATCGCGCCGGGCCAGGCGTTTTGCCTACAAAGGCCTATCAACAAACCAAAAAACCGCAGAGTTTGAAACCCACAGACTCTGCGCTTGTATCTTCCTTTTGCCATGTATCTGTCTTTTGTTCTTCCAACGGCTTCCGAGGCCAATGAATCCACTCGCTGTTTTCCGTGGTTCGATAAACGAAGACGATGTTGCCGGGTCCGCAGGGCAAGCCGTGAGCGGGGTGCAGGCCGAAGGCGCTGACCAGGTAATCGACCGCGTCGGCTGCGGCGTAGGTGGTGAAGGCCTCGCGACAAGCCAGGCCTGGCAGGTTCGTTGGGTTTTCCCTTGAATTTTGAATCGGCAATTGGGCATTGGAGGCTGCCGCCCCCACCTGCCATTCCTCCGGCTCTCCCCCCAATTTCCGCATGTGTGCCGTGAGCTCCTCAATGATCTCGTTCCGCCCTACTCGCATGCTGCCTCCTCCCGCAGACTCGCAAAGGCAGCGAGCCTGATGCGCTACTCGGCCCAGTGGAAGAACCGCCCATGAGGGACGGCTCTGTTTTAGGTTGCCCAGCAGTCGCCAATGTCTCCAGCAGGCCCACCGTCCTCAAAGCTCGCTGCAACATTCTGCCCAAGCTCGAAGTCGCAAACGAAGTAATCCAGCGCCGTCCGACGTGCCGCGTCCCGCATCGCCGCCTTGGCCAACGTGAGATCGTCGGTAGAACCGACATACGTGGGTGATCCATCAACAAACATCCCGAACACCCCATATCGCTCCATCGACACTTTCCGTTCTGGCCCCACGCACGGCGGCCAAAGTATCGTCTTTTTTTCGCCCAGTCAGAAGCGGCCAAGGCCCGGCGCGGTAGTCACCCCGCCCTGTGGCGCGTCGATGCACGCACTACTGATATATCGGACGGTTCAAAAAGAAGATAAGTGGCTCAACTGAGGGCGGGTGGGAACGTGGAGGGGTCGGTGGTTGCGGCGGTATCCGACGCGTGATATGTTCTCGCTGGAGTGGGACCATGCCTCAAACAACGAGATTGCGCGTACTGTTGGTCTTGCTGACTGCTGTTTCCTGGCCCCGGCCTTGCTTGGCGTGGGGCCATGAGGGCCACCAGATCATCGCCCTTATTGCCGAGCACTAGATGACGGACTCCGCGAAGGCAAAGGCAACCGCCCTGTTGGACGGCAGCGGGATTGATGCGATTGCCCGCTGGGTAGATGAATACCGCACACAGCACCACGAAACGGCACCTTGGCACTGTATCGACCGCCCCCTGGCCGAACCCAAAATTGACATGGCGCGGGATTGCCCGCAAGGCGATTGCGTTATTGCTAAAACTGAGCAATTCCTGGGCACGCTGCGGGACCCCGCCGCAACCCAGGCAGGAAGGGCAGAGGCGCTGAAATTCGTTGTGCATTTCGTGGGCGACCTTCACCAACCGCTACACGATGAGGACAACGGCGACAAAGGCGGCAACACCCGTTACGTGGTCTTTGAACGCCATCCCGACAACTTGCACTGGATTTGGGACACCGGCTTGCTCGAACACATCAACCGCGACCCGCAAGCGCTAGCCGAGGAGTTGGAGAGGCGCATTACGGCTCAGGATTTGGCCGACTGGGAAAAGGGGAGCATTCTCGACTGGGCGAACGAAGGGCACCAGCTCGCCCAGGCGGTTGCCTATGGCGATCTCGGCAACAAGAGCCCTGCGCCGATCACGGCGGCGTATGAGAAGCAGTCGGACCCTGCTATTGAGGTTCAATTGGAGCGGGCCGGTGTGAGATTGGCCTGGCTTCTGAATTCCGCTCTGAAGTGAGCGCGGGTGATTTGGAAACGCGGCGCCGTGCTTAAGAATGGATGCGAGGGCAACTCAGCTTTGCCAGCCACGCGGCATGAGTGAGGAGCCTGACGGTCAGTCCCGGCGAATCAAGCGTAAGATGATTGCGATGGTTACCCCAATCGGTAAACTCACGGCGATGAAATTCCTTGCCTCTGGAAGCGTAATCAGAATCGGCGTAATAACCGCGATTACAAACAGAAGTCCCATGCCCTCGCCATGCTCCACGGGAATCTTGTGCATGCTGATCCCAGGATGAGGCATAACGACCCTCCCGTGTTCCGAAAACTAAGCCGCCTGCATGTACTCAAAACCCATATGAGGAGCCGTTCAAGGTTAGAGATGCCACCGCCCCCAACCCCCGTCCCTTGCTCAAGCGACTACGCTCGGAATTCGGTAGCTGAGAGAACACTTTCGAGCGCGGGCCACCGCCAACAGCCCGATTAGCATCACACCTCCACCGGAGGTTAAGCTGCTACGCATTCAGCTCGGACCTGAATAAGGGACGACGTGAGCCAGCACACCCACGACCAACGCACCTCCTGCTGCGATTGACGCTACACCAGCCAACCACGAGGGAGTGGGACGTCGTCCCAATGGCAGCAGGACCCACAAGCCAGCCACGAACATGGTCGGCCCCGCCAAGGCCCATATTGCCCCGCAAGCCGAGAGTCCGGCGCGGATAGAATGCCATTCCCGCAGGGTCGAGTAACCCGCTTCGGAGACGAGGAACCCGAAGAATATCGTCCCTGCTGCCTCAAGAGCCATCAAGTTGATGAGCCAAGCTTGTTGCATTTGCGCCTGCCTGGGTGTGAAGCTGTCCCCTTAAACTGGAATCTCGGTCCTTTCCTCAGGACTTCATACCGCTCCCTATCTTCAGAAACGAGCCAAGCAGAAGTTCCCGGAATCTTACACGAGATTTCCGCTTTCGACTCAGGCGCGCAAGGTCGCATACCCGCGAGGCGGGCGACGACTGACTGAGAAGGGGGAAGCAAGCAATCCACGTCTCAAGCTACCTGCTTCCCCAGGTAGTCATTGAGGATCACTAATTCTATAGATGACACATTGACCGAAGAGGTCACGCTTGGATTGCAGCGGCTACGGCGTATGTTGGAGGACTTAAGGTGGGGAGCGCGGCGCTGGTGGTCGCGGCGGTATTCGGCGCGTGTAATGTTCCCGCTCAGGAGGGAACGAAACCGCTCGTACACCGTTGATGGGGATCGGCCTCGTGAAGCTTCGCGGCAGCCAGACCGCAACCCCGTAGCCAAGCTCCTGTCACGATCAGGGATGTAAGGATGATTTTCGTTGATCGGGAGCGGGTTGACACGGGATGCAGTCGGGCCACGGAGGACATTCCAAGCGCGTTATGGTTTTCAGTCTGAGGATTGCCCGTATTCTGAGGCTCTCCGAAGAGCAGTGCCAACGGATTTGCCGGGCTGCATACCTCCATTATGTTGGAAGAATCGCCGTATCGAGCTCGATCCTCCGCAAGTCTGGGGCGCTCACAAGGGAGGAACGTGCTGCCATGCGAGTGCATCCCGTCATTAGTCGAGAGCTGCTGGGGGCATTCCTTTGCGCAGAGGATCTGGCGGGGATTGCACTCTCCCACCACGAGCGCTATGACGGTCAAGGTTATCCACAGCATCAGCCCTTGCGAGCTGGCTTGGCCTCCGTCCAGGATGTCGCTCCCTGGGTCACCGCGCCTATTAGCGCTTCCCGATCCCCGAAGCTCCGGGACGAAGCGAGTGAGATTGTCAGTCAGCGTGCTACCCGTCGCCCTTGGGGCGGTTTCCAGCCGAAGCCACTTATGGCTCGTGCCTCGGTCATTGCCCCCTTGGATACGACAAGCGCACTGAAACCTGTGCGCCAGTTCAGGTTTTCGAGTCTGTGATTGCCCACGGTGGCGTTACAAGGACGGCGCGCCGAACTGTGTCCTTTCCCGAAAGGACACGACCGATTCGCTCCCTGCATTACTTCTTACCCCTGATCGAGGAGTTGCTCGCCTACCCTGTCCCAGAGTCCCACCTCAGTTACTTGCGCAGTAAAGTTGCCATGCGTCCTGCAGTGTAAGCGCCGTTGGACATCTGTATTTGCCCTCGGACTATTCGCTGCCGTTGCGGCGACTAGAGCTATAAAGTCTATTCTCGGTAGTGAGGTTCCTAGCTTCCTCAGCAGTAGCAGGCTGTTCCAGTTGCTTTCATTTCCCATAGCGGGGAGTTTCGCTGCAACAAAGTGTCTCGCCAAAGTCGTTGTGAGTACCACTCTCCTGGCAGTTCGTGATCGCTCAGTGATTCGTAAACTTCGGCCGGCCGCTCCTCACAACAAACAACCGCGCGCTCAATGAGGTATATAACCGGTTTGTGGTACGGAGTCCTCAAGCCATGATGGGATGTTATGGCCGAGGACATCCGCGTCCGGATTGGGCGGAGATTGAAAAAGCTTCGAAAGCGACGAGGCTGGACGCAGGTTCAGATGGCAGAGCGATTCGGGCTGGATAGAACTTATTTGGCGGATGTGGAGCACGGAAAAACGAACGTCTCCGCCGTTAATTTGGAGATCATCGCAAGGGGTTTCGGACTGACCCTTTCCAGATTCTTTGCAGGAATATAGTTTTCGGTTCGGTTCGTTGGGAACATGATGTCGGTGCCCTCGAGACGGGACTGAACCACGTCTGTTGTTGCATTCGAGAATCGGGCAAAAGCGCGTGATATCTGACCCTTGTGGGGACGAACTCTGTGGATTCTCAATACGCTCAGGGCACATACATAGAATCTATGAGCAGGATTCTCGTCTTAGCGGCTTCGAAAACGGAAGCGGATCCGCTGGCGCGGCTCCTCGGAGTCACACGCTGGAACTCTAGCGCCCATGCGGGCCCAATCACAGCAGGACCAAATCAACTTGAATTCTTCATCACGGGGATGGGACCGAAGCAGGCTGGGGAGCGCGCGGTTCAGATACTCTCTCACGGTTTGGGTCCGGGATCCCTGGGTGAACGGCAGGGCGAAAACCCGCATGTCGCAATCGTAATTGGTTTCTGCGGAAGCCTGATGGCTTCGCTTACCGAGTCGGCCATCGTTGTGTACTCAAGCTGCCTCTCTGCGATGAATGGTGGGCCCACCTGTCCCTGCGCTTCCGAGCTTTCTGAACAAGTCACTGCGCTTTTGAATGCTCAGAATGTGGCGTGCAGATCAGTCTTGGGCATAACATCTCCACGCGTGGCGAGTACTAAGGACGACAAACTCCAGCTCGCCGCAACCGGAGCACAGGTCGTCGACATGGAAAGTTACGACGTGCTCTCAGCAGCGCACAAACTCGGTATCCCCGCGATAGTCGTCCGTGTCGTCTCGGATTCGCTTGACCGCAAGCTCCCCGATTTCAACCGCGCACTGAACCCGGACGGTAGCATCAACAACCGCATGGCTCTTCGTGTGATGTTGGGCTCCCCTTTGCTCACGGCACGCGCCTACGTAGCTAGCACGCGGGCCGCAAGACATCTTGCCCATGCACTCGGTCCTGTTCTGTCGGCGGATTTCCGTCGGCATACGTAGTGTCGTCATGATCGAATTTCCTCCATTCTTGAACCGCTCCACTGGGCTGACAAGTCTGTGGAACCTGCTGTTCTCAACGCTGGCTCTGCTCGCTTGCGTTACGCTCATCACCGTCCTGCATCCCGCGGCCTCCCAATTAAAAGGACCTAGGCAATTACTCGCCCAAGCCGACCACTTCGCGTGGCTCTCGAATTGGCAACGTGCGGGCGAGTTTTACGAACGCGCGGAGCGACTTGCAAATCAGAAGGGCGACAAAAGGGACGAACTCTATTCAACGTGCGGGCGGCTTCGGGCCAACAGAGGCATGAATTCTATTTCAGAGACCTCGGCAGAATTGACCCGTATTCTTAGCGATCCCATCGCAGCAAGCGATTCTAGGTTGAGGATTCGTTGCTTGGCGACCGAAGGGGAAATACTGAGAGAAGATCATCCCGATTCTGCGCACCAGGCGTGGCAGGAGGTTCTCACTCTCGCGCAAGGATTAGGTGACAAGCCATGGCAGGCGAGGGCCCAAGCGGAATTGGCCATCATAGACTTCATCATGGATGGCAATGACGAAGAGGCGCGAAAACTGCTCGCCTCCGCATTTACTTCTGCTACAGCGAGAGGTGACCTGCCTACGTTGGTGCTTTACGGCTCACAGGTTGGCAACGGGTTTGCCGAAATGGGCCGAGCCGGTGAAGCGTTGGCATATTGCAATGCCTCTTTACATATTGCGGCGATGGTCAAGGACATAGGCTTCCCGTTCCTTGCTTATGGCTGCAAGGGGCGGGCGCTTGAATTGCTGGGGAGACACGACGAGGCGCGCAAGGTCCTGGTGCAAGCGCTGGATAAAACCCGAGAGTTACACATGCCGCTGGAGCAAACCCAGGTTTTAATCGTGCTGGGGAAGGTAGAGGCAGCAGCAGGCCACCCGCGCGAGGCGACTCAGTACCTCGAAGACGCGGGCACGCTGAGTCGGGCGGGTGGGTTCATTCACTCAATTGCCTGGAGCATGTACGAAGCTGCAAGAGTCTATCGTGATGAAGGCCAATACGCTGTCGCGGAGCGGTGCGAAACTGAGGCGATGAACGCCATGCGCGAGGTCGAGGATAAATATCACCTTCCGCTCCATCTGGCTATGCTTGCCGATCTGAAAGCGAACGACGGAGACTTCGCAAAGGCGCAGGAATTCTATGACCAAGCTGCGGACGTTACCGAGAGCCTGCTCGCGAACAGTCCCAGCGAGCAAGTGAAGAGTTCGCTCATCGCTACTATGAGCGATACCTATAAGGGCAATTTCGTCTTGGCCGCTAAGTTGGGCCAAACGGCTGACGCTTTCAGGATAGTCGAAACAGCGCGCGGGCGCTCCATCGCCGATCTGCTGAGGCATCCACGACCGCGGGACGGCGGGCTTTTGGATGCTCCGAAAGCCGTGAAATTCGAGTTCAATGCCCTCCAACGCACTTTGATGGAAACTTCCGATCGAACCCAGCGAACAACGCTCCTGGATAAGCTGTTGGTGGCTGAACAGTTGATGGGATCCGAGACCCAGCCCACAAATGCGATGCAGGGCGCGACCCTTCGCGCCCATCCTGTCGACCTGGCGAATCTGCGAACCGTTCTACTCCCGGATGAGGTCATGCTGGAATATGTCTTGGCCGACCCGACTTCATTTTGCTTGGTCATTGATCAAAAGCAAGCACTCATCGTCCCGATTCCGGCCGGTGAAAGGGAAATCGAAGAAGCAACGACCCGGTACCTGGGGCAAATCGAGGCAGGGAAGCATGACGACACAGACGCGAGGAAATTGTATGACCTGTTGCTGGGCCCGGTTCGGCAATTACCGCAGACCGCCCGATTGATCGTCGTACCGGACGCGACGTTATGGAGCCTGCCGATAGAGACGTTGCGCGGTCCCGACGGCAAATACGTGCTCGAGTCTCACATCGTCAGCTACGCCCCCTCCAGCACGGTCCTCTACTACCTCAGGACCCTTCGACGCCGGGTTGAGCCGGAATTGGCATTCCTCGGCCTTGGAGCTGTTCCGTATGATCTTGAACCAAGCGACGGCCCTGATCGCGGCATCATGCGGGCGGTCGCGAGCGGCATTTACGATATCTCTGGAGCCCATCTCTATCGTCTGTCGGCATCGCGCCAGGAGGTGATCGCGGCCGAACGATCGCTCAGCCATCCCGACCTCAGCGTACTACTACTCGACGCAGACGCAACCAAATCGAATTTTAAGTCCCAGGCTCTGGACAATTTCAAGATCTTGCACTTTGCCGTCCATGGAGTATCCAGCCCTCAGTTCCCGGACAGGGCGGCACTCGTTTTGGGACGGGCCCCAAACTCGAATGACGATGGCCTGCTTCAATTTCAAGAGATCACCCAGCTTTCTTTATCGGCCGACCTGGTGACGCTCTCAGCTTGCGATACTGCGACGGGAAAGCTCGAAGGTGAAGAGGGAGTCGATGGACTCGCCGAAGCCTTCTTGCTCGCAGGCGCGAAAAGCGTGGTCGGGGCGCTGTGGGATGTGGACGATTCCGCCACGGACACTTTGATGAAGGACTTTTACACTCATTTGGCAGAGGGAGAGGAAAAAGCGTCTGCACTCCGGCATGCAAAACTCGATTATCTGCAAAAGTGGGGCGATCGCCCACCGACCTACTGGGCGGCCTTTACGTTGCTCGGCGATGGTTCGTCGGCGATCACTTTCCGACCAAGAGTGTTGGAAGGCGGTCAATTGACGACCAGGCGGTAATAACTCCATTCGGTTCCTGACAGTCGGATGCCCAACAGATAATGGCCCAAGGCAATGCGTGAAATGTCAAGTGTGGCATTCAATTCTGTCATGCCCTTTTCCGCCGTCGCCTCACTAATCGTGCTTGCGAGCGGCGCGCCTGGATCTTCGCGAAAGACCCCAACCTCATATGTCCCCGCGCGACTTCCTTCGGGAAGGTAGATAGAAACTTCATTAATCCCTCGCTTGAACGCGAGCGGCCCCCTGCCTGGTTCGGTGCCTTGCTCTCCACGCAATGTGAGCTGATTCCGCAGGTCGGCGATAACGCGATTGTGGGCGGTAATCACAACGGAGTGGCTGGAGCGCCATCCCCACCAGGCGAAAGAAAGGAGTACAAGTACCACAGCGGCCATGCCTGTGTATGCTGCTATCCGTTGCCATTCTACCTGCTTGCGAAATTCGGCGTACTCACGAAAACAAGGGCTACACGTGCCGAGGTGTTCGATCCAGTCTGGAACCTGCTCTTGCTCGAGCTTGCGGAATGCCATAGCCCTGAGAATCTTGCTGCCTGGGCATCCGGCGCGATTAGGATTCGGATACTCTCCTCCCAGTAGAATGCGCTGGTACGCCTCGATCAATTGCTTTTCTTCTCGTCTCGTGAGAGGCTGATCACTCATCAACTTCGCCTCCTGGCAGACTTCCAAAACCTTTTAACTTCCTGATGCGACTGCGGAGTTTTCCAATTTCATTGTTGAAGAGAACCTGCGCGCTGTTCGCCGTAGTTTTCAGAAAGCGTGCGGTTTCTTTCCAGGAGTAGCCGCTCGCTCTTAGGTAGAACGTCTGCCGCGTCCGCTGGCTCATATATTGCAACAATTCTTTTGTGAGCAGATCATGCTCGACCGTGGGTGGACTCTGACTGGTTCGGATGCCGTTGAGTGTATCAATATCCTGGAGTGAACCGACGAATTGAATCTTGGGCTGTCTGGCCAGGTACCTGTTAAACCTGCGAACAAAAGCCACATGCACGTAAGTGTCGAGATTTCGAATCGGGTTGCCGGACGTTCGACGTGCTTTTTTGACCTTTGAAGTCGCGACTAGTACCCTCTCGAGTATATTTGCGGCTACAGACGAATCCTGTTCGTAACGCCGGGCATAGGAGAGCACTCGCGGCCAGTTTCGCCGCGCTGCATCGAGCAGATCGGTCTCAACCGCTGTCCCAGAGCCTTCTGATTGCCAAATCCAGACAGGTGGGTCAGCTTCGAAATCCCCAGACATCGTTGGCTTTCACCCTTTCCGGTCCAATCGGCTAAGGATTCTATCTTTCGCACCAGGACTTAGACGTATTTTCCCCCCTAATAGAAGTGAGTCCACAAACTGCTTAAATCTTAATGCCTCATTTTTCTTTTTTCACGCCCTTAGTGTCCTCCTGTGAGTGCCACAGGCAAGAACTCATGCTCACCTTTTAAGCATGGTGCTCATTTCAGCCTCTCTCAATACGAGGTAATGCGCATGGAAACACCGTCCCCTGACGTTTCAGCGCGAATGCGCGTGGGTGGGCGGCGTTTACCGTCGCAGCCAGCATGACAGTCGCTGAAAATGCGCGGCGCACTTCCCTGGCAACCCTTCGACTCGTCAGCCGCCCCTGCTGAGGGAGGCGGTCGTAACAGGTGCCCCGCAGGCAGCGGCTGGAGCTCACTCGCTGACCCAAGAGTATGTGTCGGCCGTCGGGCCATGGCGAGAGGGTTCGAGGAAGGGCAGGTCGCATGAACGGGCAAGGAAATGAGAGTGACGGTCCCGGGCTGAGCGGGGCCACAACGGTGACGGATTCCAGGCGAGATCCGGTCGTCTGGACCCCGGAGTTGAATGCGATCATTCTTGAGGGGTACTCACGAGGCTGGCTTGGGGCACGGGAAGCCATCAACAAAATCCAGCGTTCGCATCCGAAGTGGCGCAGCCACCATGTCTGGGAGCGAGCGAAAGAGCTTGGCTTCGATCAAAGGTTTGTCCAGGAGTGCCCGCCGTGGTCGGCTGCGGACGACGCCTATTTGCTCGACTTCGCGCAGGAACAATCGGTGAAAACGATTGCTCGCATGCTCCACCGAAGCGAGAGGACCGTGCGGTGGAGGTTCGCAAGATTGGGCGCGAGCTGCAAGGTTCAAGACAACTATTCGCAGGAGGACCTGGCGCGGGACCTACGCGTGAGCCCAAGGACAATACGGCACTGGGAAACGGCAGGGTTTCTGGAGCGCCGCGACGGGCGGATCACTCACGAATCATTAGAGGAGTTCTGTCGCAAGCACGCTTCAGAAATAAATTACGACGCACTCGATAGGGAGATGCAACGCTGGCTGAGGGAGGATGCGGGTTTCGTGCCGGCTCAGAAGCAGCCGAAGAATGGAAACGGGCAACTCAAACACCTCGAGAAATTTGGCGTATGCCCTTGGTGTGGCCGTAAGACACGTGGGAACGCCCATGGGCGGCACGTCGAAGCATGTGCGCGAAAAAACGGCTCGAATAAGGGCGTGGGAGCGTCAGGGAGTCAGACGGCGGCAGCTTGTTCGCTTCCCGTCCCAACGACAAAGTCATCAGCCGCACAGCGCCATTCCTGGAATGAAGGGTAAGCTTCGAGTGGACCACTTGACCAATGCTCGTCCCAGTAGAACACCCAGTAGTCTACGATCCGAACACTTCGCGGGTGCGCTCGCGCTTCGTACACGACGGCGTCGAACCAGCCTTCTTGCTGCATTTCGCTGAAGAAACGATTCTCGCCCCACTCGAGAAGGGCTTTCCACCTCCTGGTGTAATCCTCCGGCGAGAGTGTGTTACGAAGTTCTTCGTCGCATTCAAGGAAACCTGGACAGCGGCCTTGTAACTCCTTTACTACGGCGTCAGGGAATTTGGCATCTGACTCCAACAAAGACCGCAACCAGTAAGTGAAAGCTTCCCACTCCATATATTGGGCCACCGCTGCCGCGAAGCGCTCGGGACCAACCAGCCTGGAAATCTTGACGATCTGACGTTTGTCCCCTGCCATCTCGAAGGCGTCGAGAACCGCGTCAATACACCGCTCGGAGCATTTTCTCCACTCCTCGAATGGTGGGTAAGCTGAAGGGCGCTGCTGCTTCCATTGCACCTCGCAGTGCTGCGAATAGGCGCAGTCCCGCACGAAGGCAGGATCTCGGACCGCGTAGAAGGTGACTGCCCGCAGCCAACCTTCATGCTTGGCTTGGGCGAGCACTCTGCTCTCGAACCATTCCAATATTCGCCTGTTGAGGCGTGGGTCCTGGTGCGCTATTCGGCATGTCCGGTCAGCTCCAAGAACCCCAGGGCAGTGGTCCTCGAGAACTTTCGCAAGCCACGTGGGAACCTCGCCCTCTGCTTCGGCGACTGCGCGTGCCCACAGGCTGAAGGCGTTCCACTCGACGTATTGTTGTCTCGCTTCCAGCAGGCGTTGCCACGGGATTCGCCTTGCGTGCCGGTCAGCTTCCCTGCGAGCCATCTCTGACACACATGTCTCCGCCTTAATGGTTCGTCGTCTCCGCTCTTTCAGGCGATTCACCATTATTGTGTCAACGCCTTTTCCGCATCAGGCAAACCCAGGCTCTCGGCGGGTTGGGGCGGTTAGATCCGAAATGGCCTGAAGCGAGCAAAAGGATTTCGAAGTAGGGTTCCACAGCGTTAACAATGTCTCTGGCGGTCCGCTGTGGAGGACGTGGGCCATCACGTTGTTCGTCAGCGTTGCCTAGAAGACTCAGCCACAGACCGTCTTTTCCCAAATGGCCGTTTACGTTTTCAGCGAAGCGTTTCCGCTCTTTATCCGAACCCATTGTATGAAAACACCCTCGATCGAATACAAAGCCAAATGGCGCCCCTTCGATATGGCTTGTGAGAAAGTCGCTGACCAAAAAGGCACATTTGGTATCGGCCTTCGAAGCTTTCTCCTTGGCCTTCTCAATTGCAATCTCTGAAGCATCAATTCCCACCACGTGGAAGTTTTGTTGGGAAAGCCGTATCGCGTTATCGCCAGTCCCACATCCAATCTCCAATGCTTTACAGGGTTTTATGGGCGTCGTGGTTACGGTCTGAATAAGATTTGAATCAGGTTTGCCAATATCCCAAGGGGTGTCGCCCGTCTGATATCTTTCCTTGAAACGGTTTTCCTCTGCCATCGTTCCCCCTTCGGAGGCGGGCTGTGTCAATCCAAAGAGACCGGACCGCCCGCAGCCCCGCGCTCGTAAGGATCGAAGAGCCCGCTTTCGAGTTCTTGGTATTTTAACTCAGGAAAAGCTTTGGTGGTTCAGGTGCCCAAACATGACGGGGATTAGCTAGCACGCAGGTGCTCAAATTCCGGCACTACCTTGAAGGGTATGTCTGGTGCTGTGACCTGGCCGGCAAGCTGATCGATCAATTTCGTTGAGGCATTGCCCAGGAATTTCACGGCTTCATAAATGTAGGGAATCCTTTCGGGTTTGAATCCCATGAGCCTCGCGCACGTTGCATCCGCGGCTACGGCGTCATCTGAAAGGACAATGCTGTGGAGCGGCCGGGAGGTCCCGGCAAGAGGACCGTTTCCTTCCATCGCCACGATGCCATCTGCGATGACGAAATGAATCGGCACCGTTGCACACACGTCGAGGATGCTCTGCTGGATTCCGTTCCAGTGCAGGATGTTCTTGGGCCAGCCGTACTTCGTGCCTGGGACAACGCCAAACATGTTTTTCATGCTTAGCGTGACACCCGACCAGTGATGGGTTTTCACCTTGGGCATGGAAACGATGAAGTCATGGCTGAGCACTGTCCGTGGGAGAAAAAGATGGCCCAGGCCAGTGTACCTTGCGCAGAGCTTGATCTTAACCAGTTCATCGCGGTTCAGATCAACAAAGGGAATATACTGTTTGGCGAGTTCGTCTTGGAACCCACTTTCATAAAGCACCAGTTGTGTATCGCGCTGGTGTCCAGGGCCTTCAGCCACGGTGACAGAGAGAGCACCAAGCCGCCTGAAGCACTCCGCGGCGGCAGTGACTAGAACGGGGTGGGTGTTGACGTTAACTCCCGACACGAAGTCCACGAGGTTCGGCTTTAGGAGGACCGACTTTCCAGCGATATTGAGATCGAATAACCGGAGAGCACTCATCAAGGTCCATTCAAGCCGGTCCGAATACTCGTCCGCTTGCAAGATGGCGACTCGTGAACGGGCGGGTCGCCGGACTCGGTCGTATTTAGGCAGGAGAAAGGGAGCGGCAGTCGCGGCTCCCGCCGCAAGTCCGACAGAACCGGCTAGCAAGGTTCTTCTTGTCATGCGCTCACCTTGAAAACGTTGCCTTCGACCAGGCAGTCAATGGCCAGAATAACAGCCGCCAGGGTGGCAGAATCCGCGAGGAGGGCTGGATCCCTCAGGGCACAGAGGCGATCAACCAAAGCCTCAACGGGCTGGCCGTAGGCATCAAGAGCCAGAATGGACCAGGCCAAGCTCCAAGGAGCAGAGCAGGTATCCGCCCTGCGCTCGAGCCAATCGAGACCGGAGGCTATGGCGCCGTTGCTCTGTTCTCCGCCCAGTGCGAGCAAGGCGACGGCCGTGGCATCCAGGTGTGGCGCCAGAGGAACTCCGTAAATCAGACCGTTTCCGGCATTCCAGCCTCCGGCGGGGCAGGCGCGATCTAGCAGCATCTCCTTGCCGCGCCCGGATCGGAAGCTGACCAGCTCTGGCTTACAGCAAACGAATGCCTGCTTTAGTGCAATCATTGACAGGGCTGTGGGAATGACCCAACTGCAAGTTCCAGGCTGCCACGGCCAGCCGAATTTGCTCGAGTCAAAGCGGACGTGAGTATCCGTGGTCTCAAACTTCCATCTCCAAAGCCAGTGTGATTCTCTTCCTTTCAATTTCAGCAGCCATTCGACCCCGCGCTCTGCTTGAAGTGCCATCTCGCCGTTGTTGATGAGCGCGATCACAGCCAAGGCCGTTAGACCTGAACCCTCGGAGTCGTCTCCACTGAAAGCTGGCCAGCTTCCGTCTGGATTCTGCATACCGAGCAAGAACTCAAGGCCGAGGGCGCGGACAGGACTGGAATCCCATCGCAGAGCCAGGAGAGCAAGACACGTCGGTTCCAGGGCGGCCTGACTTGTCGACGAACCGTAGCTCCAGCCTCCACCAGAAAGCTCCTGTTTGATGAGGGCATTCTTTAGCTCGGCTCGCAGCGCTGGGTCTATCATGGCTTGGTTGTAAGGGAAGATGTAAAGGCAGTCAAACGAGCGCCCCTGCCTCAGGTTTGAGAGTAGTTTGGGCACTGGGCGAACAAGACGATAGAGCTTTGAATTCTACCCATTGCCCGAGCATTAGGGCGCGCGAAGATGTTCTGGCAGGTGGTTCTCACATTTGTCGACCGGTGCAAAAATTGTGTATTGCCCCCGGGGGTGCTACGCAAGCCTAAGCCTCAAGTAAGCAGCGGCGAGGGTGGACACCCACGGCCAAACGGCGGTCGGTCGTGCTCCTTATGTCCCGCCACGGGTTCTGCGATCTCATCCCTCTGCTTTCGGAACCGCTCCTTCTTTGTCGGGTTTGCGCAGGATTTCGCAGGCTTTCAACCGTTCCGATCGGCACCGGCCCTATTGTGCTTATTTTATCCCATGAAACATATATGCCCTTTGGAAGCCCTTGTTTTACCATATGCCGACATAGTAAAATAAGGGTCGAGCTATCTGCTTAGATTCGTGGTGTAAAATAAGCAGCTAAACACTGTCTGCATATTATGCGCGCTGGATCTTATGTAAAACAAGCAACCGGTTACCAGGCTTTCATCCCCGCTCCATTGCCGCCTGATCCGCCCGTCGTAATCGATGCGGAATTGGGTCGGCTCACGTCTGAAGCGGATCGAGCCCTGGGCCGACTGGACGGAGTCGCGACCGTTCTCCCAAACCCTGACCTCTTCGTCTCCATGTATGTCCGCCAGGAGGCAGTGCAGAGTTCGCAAATCGAGGGCACCCAAAGCACCCTTGAAGACGTTCTCCAATTTGAAGTGGATTCGAAGGGGCGGGAATTCCCGAAAGACATCCAGGAAGTCGTCAACTACGTACGCGCTATGAATTACGGCCTGGAACGCCTGAAGACCCTGCCCTTGAGCCTGCGGCTAATCCGCGAAATCCATGGCAAGTTGCTCGAAGGGGTCCGTGGTTCGCACCGCACCCCAGGCGAGTTTCGCACCAGTCAGAACTGGATTGGCCCACCGGGATGCACACTCAGTGCCGCAACATTCGTGCCTCCTCCTGTCCACGAAATGCATGAGGCGCTGAATAATACGGAGAAGTTTCTCCACGACAACTCACTCCCGTTGCTCATCCAATGCGGCCTTGCTCACGCGCAGTTTGAGACCATCCATCCGTTTCTTGATGGCAATGGCAGAGTCGGACGCCTCCTCATCACTTTTCTTCTCTGCCATAGACAGGCGTTGGGACGACCCCTGCTTTATTTGAGCCACTATCTGAAACAGCATCGGGCCGAGTACTACGACCGGCTGATGTCCATTCGCAACGACGGTGACTGGGAAGGCTGGCTGAAGTTCTTTGTCTGCGGTGTTTGTGTGGTCAGCCAAAAGGCTACTGAGACGGCGCGAAACATTATGAGGCTAGGGGAGGAGCATCGCCGGGTGCTCAGTGAAAAGCTGCTACCGGAAAAGCCGACGGCTGCGGCGCCCGACTCGCTCCAGTCGCGCCGCCGGAGAGCACCGGCGGGTCACTTGCGAGAAGAGGTGACGGCTACGCACTTTGACCTGCTCTTGCTTGAATACTTATTTGAGCAACCGATCGTTACTATTCGCATGGTCGAGCAGCGTCTGAACTGCGTCTTCGTCACCGCGAACAAGGCCGTCAAGCGATTCGTGAAGCTCGGTTTACTTGAAGAGGTCACCGGCTTTCAACGCAACCGGCGCTTCCGCTACGCTCCTTACCTTGCTTTGTTCGAGCCGGCCCATGGCGTGCCAATGCCCGCTTGAGCCGCTAGATTCCGTCCTGGTTCTCACAATCATCGACCCGCAAAAATAATTCTTGAAATCGGCTTACCTCGCTGAAAAGCGCGTGGGGCTTGCCTCTGCTGCCCCTTCGCGAGTGAGGTGGGTGCTGCGTACCGACCTCAAATGGGCGCTTTGTGAGAAATTGCAGTGTATTGTGTGCCTCGGGAGGCGGTAGACGTGTTTCGATCAAGGGAGGAACTCTCCGGCAAGCTGCGCGACGCCAAGTATGTCATCGACGAAGTGACCCTGGAAGTGGTGTATCTCGCCTCACGCATGCAAAAGCCGCTGCTTGTCGAAGGGCCACCCGGCTGCGGCAAAACCCAACTGGCATATGCAGTGGCGGAGGCGGCAGGAACGTTCGTGGAGCGTCTTCAGTGCTACGAAGGGATCACCGATGACAAGGCCATCGGTAAGTTCGACGAAGCCTTACAGAAGCTCTTCCTCGAAACTCAGGGAGATCAATTCAGCGGCGACTGGGACTCTATTCGCAAGCGCCTACATTCACTCGATTTCTTCGCTGAAGGTCCCCTGCTGCGGGCTCTGCTGTGCCGGGACCGACCCTGCGTGCTGCTGGTAGACGAACTCGACAAGGTGGACCACGAATTTGAAGCATTGCTGCTGGAGATCTTGAGCGCCTGGCAGGTGACGGTTCCAAAGCTGGGCACCATCAAGGCGGAAACGGTTCCTTTTGTGGTTCTGAGCTCGAATGAAGAGCGCCGGTTGGGTGATCCCCTGCGAAGGCGCTGCTTTTACCTACGCGTGGAATACCCGACCGTGGAACGGGAAGCGGAAATCCTCGCCGTGCATAGCACAGATATGGACCCCACCTTACGGGGACAACTGGCCGGTTTGGCGCGAGCATTGCGCGGGTGGAGTCTCGAAAAACCGCCGTCCATTGCGGAAATGCTGGACCTGGCAAGGGCTCTCGAGATCATGGGCGTAAGCGAAATAGAACCCGACCAACGGGACGTACTACTTGCTCTCCTGGCCAAAACTGAGGCCGACCGGAAGCGTCTGCTGCTGCGTGCCGGATTCGATGGCTTGGTCGCGGACTCGAAGAGATATCGTGACGAGCTAACCGTGGGGAGCGTATGAAGACGGGCGGCAGGGTGTTGATCGTTTTATTTTGCTTCGTGAGTGTGGCGCCAGGAGCAGAGCCCACACTGTTGCGAGATTATTCCGCTCGTTGTGCCGAGTATTACGCGAATGTCTATCATGTTCCGGTTGAGTTGGTGGACGCGGTGATCGAGGTGGAATCGAATTGGCAGCCTTTCGCGGTTTCGCCAAAGGGCGCTGCAGGTTTGATGCAACTGATGCCGGCGACTGCCGTTAGGCTTGGAGTGCGGAATCGGTTTGAGATTAAAGAGAACGTTCGCGCGGGCGTTGAATATCTGGCTTGGTTAATACACATCTTCGGAGGTGACCTGCGGCTGGTGACAGCAGCCTATTACGCGGGAGAGCGCCCGATCCTCGAGAGGGGACTCGAATGCTCTTCACCGGATGTTTATAGCTACGTCAGCCGTGTGGCTCGTCTTTACCGCACGAAACGGCTTGAGAGAATGCGACGGGTACCCGCACCTGGGGTCGGCGAAAGGAAACGAGGTGACCAATGAGCACGCTTAGTAAGGCTTTCGTAATTTGCTTCCTGTTCTTTTTCCGGTCGGCAATGGCGCAGGTTCCCGAGGTCAACCCGCGGGTGCTGACAAAACTGGAAATGGATGGGAAGGTCGCGGCAGTCGAAGTCGCCGCTCACTTTGTGACGGCGATCCGTATGCCGGAGACTGTGAATTCCGTAGTCGTGGGCGACCCGACACTATTCAAAGTCGAGCACTCGGACCGGGAGCCACAACTCGTGTTCGTTAAAGCCCTTACAGAGAAGCCAGCCGAGACCAATCTGCTGATTTCAACGACTCACGGGCGCGAGGCAAGCTTGCTGCTGGTGAGCCGAGGAGGAAAAAAATCAAATGACCCCGAAAACGTGGACCTTTTGCTTAATTACAAACCTGCCAAAGGCTTTCTAATCGAGCCGGACCACCCCTCTGCGCTGGTCGCGAAAACTGTGGAAATAGGATCGCCCGGACCAGGTGCTGTGCCAGCAGCTGTTGAGACAGCAAGCGCAGGCGGGGCGGCGACGGACGTTAAGCAAGTGTCCTCCGTCGCACCAGACCCACCGGATGCCCCTCCACTGACGGGGTTGGATGAGCTTCTTGCCCGGCAGGAACGGTCTCCATTGCCACCGCTCTACGGCGAGCATGTGTCGGCGGAAACGGCCACCGGAGACCGAGTGCGCGCCGGCGTAGGCGAGGTAGTAGACGGCGGAGAGCGGGTCATCGTGCTGTTCTCTGCCCTCAATCCGACTAACCGCAGCATTCTGATCATGCCGCCACAAGTCCAGCTTGGAGGCAAGGTCAAGTCAGGGAAGATCATTCGGCGGTCTCACTGGACCACAGCCGAACAGCTTCCTGTACTGAATTTTCGTTTGAGCAAGCGCCGTTTGGCGCCTGGAGAACGCGCAGATGGGGTGGTGGTCTTCGATCGGCCCCCCTACAAACAATCTAACGAGACGCTTTTCTTGCAGATTGCCGAGGCGGGGGCAGTGGATCACCCCGCCTTGGCGCCCATCGGTTTTGGCATCAATACCTTGAAGGAGGATTCTACCCATGGAGAGCCCGTCACAAGAAAATAACACGCTGCACACGACGCCAGCGGAGTCACGAGCCGATGTGGAGGAAGCCGCGGGACCGGAAACAGCGGATGTAAAGCGCGGGATTCAATGGCGCGAAATCATCCGCCAAGCGTTTAACAACGCGCGGCAGACCCAGGAGCCCAGAACCACCCGCCGCGAGCTCAGCAAGGACAAGAGCAAGGCGCTCGTAGTACTGGGTGGTGCGGCCGTCGCTATGCTCCTGCTGTTCCTGGGCATATTCTCTTCGCCTCAAAAGGCGAAGAGAACAGAGAGACGGGCAGGCGCGCCGGACCTGGGGCGCAGGATAACGCCGGGACAGGAGAGCGGCCAAAGCGGATCTGTAACGCCCATGTTGAACGCCGAGGTAAGCAGTGACGAGACAGTGAATAGGGGCGACGTGACACCCGAGGAGATCGGGCGAACGGCGCGACCGGGTCGGCCAAAGGCCCCCGCCGCACAACAAACAACTCCGCAGTATGCGCTGAATAAGATTGATTTCGATTCCACCCTACTGCAGGAGCCAGGCTATCAGCGCCCACCGCAGCCTCCCTCACCTGACGAATCCCCTGAGGCCGCTCTCCGTAAGCCATCCCTGGTGTTTGTGCGGGGGGCAGAGACTGGTGCTGCCGGAGGCGCCCCGATGAGGTCGGCCGTCCTCGAGCAGAGCGATTTCGTCACTTTGCTGCCTCCCGGCACCCGCCTCGTAGCGCGGTTGGAATCGGCGGTCAGTACGGGGGTGAAAGAACCGATTGTCGCGGTGATCGAGTACAACTTCGAGCGTGAAGGTGAGATTGTGGTGCCGGCGGGAGCAAAGGCGATCGGCCAGTTGCGTCAAGCTGACCGTTCGGGGGAAGTCGATATCAGGTTCGACAGGCTGGAAATGCCGGATGGAACCACGCAGAGGGTGGATGGGGTAGCCATGGACCTGGCGTTTCGGCCGCTTAGGGGATCCGTATCCGGAAAGAAAACAGGTACCAGATTCCTAGTACGGACATTCACAGGTCTCGGGACAGTCGCCGCTTACCTTGTCGGAAATGGGGGCAGCAGTGGATTCTACGGGCCTCTTTCTGAGAGTGCGCTGCTACGGGAACGGGTCGCCAACAACGTCGGGCTCGCAGGCGATGAAGAGTTAAATGAGCTGGTGTTCAACCAGAACATCGTTGTGACAGTCCCCGGCAACACGAGGTTTTACATAGTTCTGGGGACCGGTTCCGTGAGCCGTGATGCAGGAAGCAGACAAGTGACCACATCAGCCCCGCCGTCTCCGAGAGTCGCCACAACGCCGAGCCTTGAAGAGCTCCGGCAGCTGATGCAGCTTAGGCAGGAACTCAGCGCCATGTATCAACAGACCGCTACGCCTCCGGCACCAGGCGAGACGCCGCAGTAGACCAGAAGGTAACGGGATCGCGAAATATCACAGGGTACCAAGGGAAAAGTCTGGGAAGGCAAGAAAATACTTCCAGGATAAACTCTACGCTCGCCGCAATAATGCGCCGCTCTACCTTAAGGTTCATCAGGCCGTCAAGTGCATATATGGAATGGCAAAGTCGCTAGGGTGGAGCGAGGAGCGGCGGCGCATATTCTATTCTCAGCAAACGGGCAAAGATCACCTTGAAGAAATGACAAGGAAAGAAAAAATCTAGGTCCACCAAGCTATGAAATCCTTCCAGAAACAGATGGACGAGCAACGGGCTTAAACGGTGGCTTCAGTGGCTGGCGCAAACCCCCTCGTGCGAGGTCTGCAGTCTCCCGAAGCGAATCGCTTCCGCTCAAATTGGTGTGCGCAGATTCGCAGCGATCGGGAACGGGGAAGCAGTTGCCCATTCATCGCTCCCACACCTCCGTAAGCAGGGAGCCGGAGACCGCGGTTTTGTGAATTGAGCCCATGAGGGCCGAAGCTTCTATACGCGTTTCGCCGTTGGCGGCTTCGACGCTCCTAGGTTCCTTCCGGGCTTCACCTTCTCCTCCCCAGCGTCCACCAGTTGGCTGTTCTAATTGGCAAGCCGTTCGCGTGCCGATCCCTCTTGGATAACGCGCTCGGAAACTAGGATGAGTGGGTACTTCCACGGATTCGGCCCGAAAAACGCCCCACCCGGAAAGTGGGACAACCGCACTTTGACAAAGGGCCGCACTCATATCGGTCTTGACATCACTAACGAGTGGCCAAGGGTTTAGGAACGCGTTTTCAGGCCATAGCCTCAAATCGGGGCACGGCAGGTGGCGGCGTGTTTGCTAAAGCTCCCGCCAAGGCGAACTGGCTCTCACATTTGTCGACCCGTGAAAAAAGTTGGCACCCAGCGTCCTCTTCCAAGGGCGAACGGTCGGATCGAATCGCCTGTCTTTCGTCCGGCAATTTATTCCGCCCTGGTTCTCACAATCGCCGACCCGCAAAAAAATCTTGGAAGTTGGCTTACATCACCGAAAAGTTCTTTAGGCTTTCCTGCTTCGTCGCGATTGAGGTGGACGGTCCTCGCAGGGCGAGCGCCCAATCCTGGCGAGAAGACTCGAATTCTCCTCTTTCAATGTCGCTTGCTATGTCATTGGCGCAGCTCGTCTTTATCGGACGAAATGGCTTGAAAGCACTCGAAGCGTGGCGGCGAGCGCGCGCGAAAGAACACTGGATGACAAATGATAGCTTGACCGAACCCTCTGTTTGCTGGCCTTTTTTCCTCGGCGCGCTTCTCATGCCTCATTTGACGCAAAAACAATCTCTGATTATTTTTCGCAAGTGCGTACCGTTGTGCAGCAGTTTTCAGAAGCGGAACAACGGCAGGCCGGAAAGGAGGGTGCCGATTCATGCGCATGAAGTCGGACAGGGCACTCAAGAAGCCACTCGCGGCGGGCGCGATTTGCCTCGTGCTGGCTGCGCAGTATGTCCTGGCCCAGAACTTAGGTCAGAACCCACAATTCAACGTAGCTGTTCAAGGTCAAACGGGGGCGCAACCGGAAGGTGCGTTCCTCAATTTCATTAACTGGGTAGGCAACGTGATCGCGCCCGTGGGCGCGGGCGGGGCGGTGCTGGGGGCCATCATAGCTTGGCTCACAGGCCGCGGCTTTGGCCGATGGCTTTTTGCGGCCGGAGCACTGCTCGCGGTCTCAGGCGTGACTCGATTGATCGAGTTCTGGATCACGAACGGAACAGGAGGTGTTACCTAGAAAAGGAGAGCGGGAATCCCCGAATTGAAAGGGCAGGCAACCCGGCGTTCGCAATACCGGGTTGCCTGCCACAAATTCAGCAATCGAATTCATGTTTTCAGCGAGGAGTTAAAACTATGGCCGTGCCACAACTTTTGAACGATATCGTGAACGTTTTATTACTGCTTGCGCCTTCCGCAGCAGTCCTATGCCTGGTATTAGCAGGCATCAGCCTACGGCGCGAAGGCGGGGGAACGAGCTTCGTGATCGGTGGAGGCTTTACGAAGTGGATGTTCTGGGCAGTTGTGTTCCTCACCCTCCAGCCGCTGCTCGGTTGGTTCAGTTCTTTTGGGGTCAGGGTGCCGCTGGCCGGGGGTGGAATCGCGAGTTCCTGGCTTTCGACCTTCGAGACATGTGTCGGGAGCTTTGTAACCAACTTTGTGGTGGGGCGCCTCGCGACGACACTGGCGGCTTACTTCGTGCTGCGGGCCATTCTGGATTCCGCTGCCGGGGAGTATCCCTTGCCGTCGATTTTCACCGCGATGTTCCTGCTCGGCGTCCAGACGACAGACAGAGTTCTTCAGAGCTACAACTCCGGCACACAGTACGCGACAGCGGACGTACTGGACAGCCTTTGGACCTACCTCGCGGGTACCATCATGCCGATCGCGGCGGGCCTCGCCATCGTCGGAGCAATCATTAATGTTGCTATGCGACGGCCAGCGCTTCGCCTGGCCGGTGTGGCTCTGGGTTTGCTCTCGGTCACGGCGGTCTGGAAGCTGGTGTTGGCGATGGTGGCTTAGAAGCGGAGCGCATATGTCTTTCTACAACGGCATTCTCAACCTGACCAACTGGAGCGGCAACGTGATCCTGCCCACGCTGGCGGGCCTGTTTATTGCCGTCGCGATCATCCAGTTCTCCAAAGGCAAGGAGTACTCGTATGCGATGTACGGTGGGTTCATGTGCCTCATGGCTTCGGGACTCTTGCGTGCCTTCGAGACCTTCGCTTCGCAGCGCGCCTGGAACGATCCGAACCTCATTTGGGCCGCTGTAGCCAGTTTTGTGGACTGGATCTGCAACGTGCTGCTGCCAATCTACGCAGCACTACAGGTGGCAGCAGGAGGATTGCAACTGGCCGGAGTAACCAATCGGTTTCAGCCGATTTCGTGGATGCGGCACTTCGCTGCCGCGGGTCTATGCCTGTTGGTGTCGGGACTGCTTCGGCTCGGCGAGTTCTTCGTAACGCGGGGAACAGGGGGAGTGAGGTAATGGGAGGAAATCATGGCGCTTGATGTGACACCCGTCTATCGAAATCTGCGCACGCGAGTGACGTTTCTTGGGCTCGAAGCCGAGGACCTGTTTGCCATCCTGGCGCTGGCCGTAGTCAGCAACATACTTGGCCGGTTCCTGAGACGCGAGATGTTCGGCTTGCCCATGAACATGATCATGCAGTACCTGGTCCCCTTGCTAAGCATCCCCGCCTTGATGTTGTTCAAGTACGGAAAGCAACGCGGGTATCTGCTCGATTGGGTGATGTTCCACGCCAGGCCCCACGTCTATTCAGCACTCGAGCGGGACTCGCAATTGACGCGCGAATATATTCAGCCCGAGGTCGAAACATGCCGGTGACACTTCAACAATATGAGAGGGCACTCGCCGCCCCAGCGCTCTGCGAGCAGTTACGGATTCGCGACCTGCTGGATAATGTCGCCATTCAAATTGATGGTGCGTTCGTCGCCGGCTACGAGCTCGGCGGAGTGCACTCCTATTTTGCTAGCGACGAGATGAGGAATCGGACCAAGAGCGGCCTTGAAGCTTTGGTCCGCTCACTGCCGGAGCGCTCCACGCGCATGCAGGTGCGTTTTGAGATCACCGAGGGCTATGGCGATTTGGTCACCCACTACAACCGGGAACAACGTAACGAGAGCCCGGTGTTGCAAGACGTCGACCGCGTGCACGCCGACCTCTGGCGAACGAGGGAGAGCGAGGGACTGTATCTCCGACACATTCTCCACGCTTATTTCATCTGGAACCCAAGAATCCACCACCAGTCGCCGGACCTCGAGTGGAAGAAGAAGATGCGGGGCACCAGCGCCAGCCTTTCCGCAATGAAATGCATCGAGCGGACGCGCCGCGAGCACGAGGACCTCCTGGCGGAGTTCAACAGTTTGATGTCGGGGGTCGAAGCAACACTTCAGGCGACCGGCATGGCGATCCGTCGAATGCCTCACGACAGTATCTTCCAGGAGGTGAAACGGGCGCTTTGTCCGCTAGGGGACGATGCGGTCCCCTACCGCCCTCCTGAGACATTGGTCGTTCACAAGAGCGCCCGGAGCCAAATGGCCAACGTCAACATTGAGGACGAGACGGATGATTATCTGAAAATCGGTGGCCTGCTTTACTCCTGGATCAGCCTAAAGGATCTCCCCGACGCCACCTTTCCGGGCATTCTGCGTGAACTCATGTTGATGGAGTTCCCTCTTGTCGTGAACGCGGAGGTGATTCTTCCCGACCAGGCCAAGATGGTGAAGCACTACAAGAGCCGGCTGCGGAAGATGACTGCAGCGCAGAGGGACTTTCACGGCGGCTTCCGAATCAATGTAGACGCCCAGGTGGCGGAAAACCAGTTGATGAAGGTCTTGCAGGACCTGATCTCGAGTTCGCTCAAGAGTTGCCAGATGAGCCTGACTGTTGCGGTGCGCACATCCAGGCCGCCGCGCAACCGCCTGGAGCGCGAAGAAGCCGAGCGGACGCTGGCAGACCGCCGGCAGCGGGTGTTTCATGCAATTGCCCGCATGAACGGGAGCCGCGGAATTCCAGAGTCTTTGGCGCAGAAGCGCCTGTTTTTTGGAGGGCTTCCGGCGATGGCAGGGGAAAACAAAAGAGAGCTTGACGTGCTCACCCTTCATGCGGCTGACCTGTTACCTGTCGAGATGCCATGGGAGGGGACGCCGAACTCGCCTCTCATGCTTTTCGAGACTCCTCATCACCGGTTGATTCCATTTTCGCCGTTCGATTCGAGCTTGGGCGACGCCAACATGCTCATCATGGCGAAAAGTGGGGGTGGAAAGACCTTCATGGCCCAGCTTTTCCTGCTCATGATGGCGCGCGCCAGCCCACTTATTTCCATTTTGGAGCGTGGCGATTCCTACCGTCCGCTGGTGGAGCTGATGGGTGGCCGGGTGATCGAAGTAGACCTTGAAGGCAGCGAAACGCTAAATCCCTGGGACTTGCCGCCGGGCGAAACCTCCCCCAGCAAGGACAAGATCGCATTTCTCAAGAACCTAACACGGCACATGCTGGGTGACTGCCCGGGTTCGGACACGTCCTTACTCGACAATCTGATCAGCGATGCCATCGCGCGCACCTATAAGCGTTGCGGTATCCGGTATTCCAATCCGATTCCTACTTTCAATGACTTGCGGGAAGAGCTAGCGCAATGGCGGGATGAGGAGCGGATGCAGCGCACCATTGATGAAGCCAAGCTGGCGGCCATCAAGTTGCGTTCGTGGACGGGAGAAAAGGGCATTTACGCCAAGCTGTTCGACGCCCCAACGTCGCTCAAGATCGACAGCAATTGGCTGTTCTTCGACGTGGAAGGATTAAGCTCCGACCCGCGCCTTGAGACCGCCATGAGCATGCTGATCGCCAATGTGATGGCGACCAGAGCGGCGGGGAGGAAAGGGCAACCGAGTATCACCCTGCTCGACGAGTGCTGGTCGTTGCTCGATTCGCCGTCACTGGCGCCGGAAGTCGTGCAGCTATTTCGAACCGCGCGCAAGCGGAACTCGAGCGTCTGGGGTATATCGCAGACTGTAGAGGATTTTGTGGGCTCCGAGTTCCAGCCGCGGGAGCAGGGGCCCGGCATCCTGAAGAACGCGACCACCAAGATCGTCGGACAGCAGCCTGGCGACGTTGGTCCGCTCGCGACTCACCTCTCGTTGAACCCGGTGGCGCTCAGTGAGATCAAGCTGTTCAACGCGCCGCGCAAGGGACATTATGCGGAAGCGCTCTTGGTCCTCGGCGATAAGGCTGAAACTACACAGACGATACGGATCGTACCCACCCCGCTTGACTACTGGATCTGCACAACTTTCCCGAGAGAGCGCAGGTACCGTACCTGGTTTCTCAAGACTCGCACGCATCAGCCGCTGCTCGACTCTTATCGGGAGTTGGGGCAGAAGTTTCCGCAAGGTTTGGCAGATGTGAAACCTCTCGTCGAGGAGCTCTCGGGGGAAGTTAATGCGGCTTTTGCAGAAAATGCAAGGAAAGCATCGTGACTGATTGAGGAGACTATATGACGTTCGTATTCTTCGTAATTTTCTCGTGGTTTGTGGTCAAGGCCAAAACGCGGCGGCAGGTGCTTGCGTTGGCGCTCGTAGGGACGACGGCAGCCGTGCTTGTCGCCCCGCAACGCGTTAAGGCGCAAAGCACCTTGGTGCAGGTTATCCAGGCGGTCCTTAACGTGATCAATGGAATCATCCATGCCGCCCTCAGTGCCATCAATTCGATCCGGGCCGCCACCAACAATTTCTACCGAAACGTGATCTGGCCGACCCAGCTCATCAACCAGGCCCGCGCACTGGTTACACAAATGATCAATCAGTATCGGAACCTGATGTGGGGAATATTCAGAATCAACGTGTCCAGTGCAACGCTTCCCCCAACCCGGCAGTTGGAGCAGGTCATGAGGGACCAACAAACCAGCAACTTTGGAGTGCTAACGACAAATTACGGGAATGCTTACGGCCCGTTGCCGACGCCAACGGCAGCAAGCCCCGCCGATCGCGCCATGACGGATATGGATGATGCCCTGGCACTCGACAACCTGAAGACGCTGAAGGCGACCGACCAAGCCGGTGCTTTGACATTGCAGGCAGCGGACCAACTGGAAAGCGGCGCCAGCCAGGCGGCGCCGGGTTCGGCGCCCTTCCTGACCGCCAGCGCGGTCGTCGCCAGCATCCAGAGCCAAGCCCTAACGCAGAAGATGCTGGCTGCCGAGCTTCGGCAGGAGGCGGCTCGGCTGGCGCACGAGAGCGCTCTACGCAAGCGGAGCGCAACCTACACCGGACAGGTAGCCAATCAGATTATCAATCTTCTGAAGCACAACTGAACGCTCACGGAGGGAAGAAACGTGAAAAACATTCTCACCATGGTATTTCAAAGGGGCAAGTGCAGCCTACGCTGGGTTTGGGAACGCAGGCTGCGCGTGGCGGTATTGGCCCTTGTCCTCGCGATGCTCGAGCCACGGCAGGTCAAAAGCCAGCTCCTGGACCCCTGTTGCGCCGTGCTCGCGGCGGGACTCATCACAATATCAAGCACTCTGAGCAATGTGGTCGGCGGCGGGCTGAACAGCATCCTCGCTGTGGACCGGGCCATCCTGAACTTCGAGCAGACGGTCGTCTGGCCGCTAGCACAAATCAGCCAGGCACAAGCGCTGGCTGGTAGGACGCAGGGAACTTTCCTCGCCATCCAGAATATCACGCGAATACCCGTAAACAGCGCCACACTGCCCGGGCCACAACAACTCGAACGAAACCTGTTATCAGCGGATTCGAACCAAATCGGCCTGACGAGCGCGAGTTACTCGACCGTGTACGGCCCGGTCCCGGACGTTACCGCGGCTTCCCAGGATGTTCGCAACAGGGTCGACATGGCTGATGCCGCAGCCCAGGCGGCCATGAAACGGGCCATCGCCATCGACAACCTTGCGGATCTTGAGATTCAGGCTGCCAACCAGATTAACCAAAGCCTCCAGGCTGCCGCGCCAGGAAGCGCCCCGATTATCGAGGCACAGGCGGATGCGTGGCTCGTGCGTGCCAACGCATATACGCAAGCTGCCATCGCCGACCTGATGCGGGTGCGGGCGATTGACCTTGCGGACGCGGGCGCCGACATCAAGTCCGGAGCTACGAACACCACGAACTTGGGACAGCAGTTAATCAACCTTCTGAAGAGGCAGTAAATGGGCCAGTTCTACTTCGAACAGCTTCTCGGGACTGCGCTGCAGGGCATCGACGGCTACAACATCACCTCCACGGTGCTGGGAGTGGCCGGCACGATCCTGCTGCTCAGCTTCCTGTACAGCGTTTACCAGGCTTTCAGTATGGGAGGGGACGTGCGGATGCTGGCCATCGGGGGCATCGCGTATTTCATTCTGGGGCTCGTTTTTCTCAACTACGGCAGGGTGTTCCGGGACGTTCTCGGCATGTTCAACTCCGTGGCGGACTTCATTTACAGCAGCGTGGGAGTGGGAGATCTCTTCAACAACTGGCTGAACGACTTGAGCAATTACATGACTCAGAATGGATGGTCCAGCATTTGGGGACTTATAGCGGGCGGCATCTCCGGGCTGCTCGGCGCCCTGCTGATCCTGGTTGCCTTTGTCGTCTTTCCGTTGTCCTACACCCTCTTCACGCTGTTCTATGCGCTCTACGGGACGATTCTTTACGTGGTCGGCCCCTTCGTTCTGGCGCTGTTGCCGGCGCGGGGTTTTGGCCAGCTTGCGCGGACCTATCTCCTAAATCTTATGGTCTTTGGGGCATGGGGTTTGATCTACGCGATCATTCAGGCCCTCATGTCCGCCGTGAACATGGGCAGCCTCAATGCCGTGTTGAACGCGAATGGTATTCTCAACAGCTTTTTGGGTTCGGGCCAGGTAATTCTCCTGGCTCTCGCGAGCATTGTGTTTTCGATCTGCATAGCTCTCATTCCGCTTATCGCCAGCCGGATTGTGCGAGGAGAGGTGGGCAGCACCATGCTGGTAATGGTAGGGACGGTTGTGACCGCGGCCAAATTGGCCGCGAAGACCTATGGTACAAGCGGTGGTGGTGGAGGGGGAGGGGGCGTCGGTGGCGGTTAGACCCGCGCCCCTGAGGGCCGACGCCTTTGAAAACGGAGGACGTGCCGGATGATGAGCAGTGATCACGCGAATAAGCCGGAGACTGCGTCGTACACGAAGTACTACGAGCACGACGGGATGCTCCGCGCCTACGCGAATCGCTCCATGGTGCTGGCGATGGTTTTTGGCGCGCTAGCCTTGATTTCTTTGGTCTTCGCCATTTATGTCCGATTGCAGCCGCCGACGGTGATCCGGGTCGATAAGGATGGCAATGCCACGGTCGTAGGCGCTGCAGCTCATCCCGCGGGGAAGTCAGGCTTCTCGTTTGGGTTGTCATCGGAGGCGGCGGCCGAAGCCGCTCCCACGGACCTCGAAGGCAGAGCGGTCGTGCGGCGGTTTCTCGACCACTACCTGTCTTACACACCCGATTCCGTGGACCGTAACTTGGCCGAGTCGCTCAACATGATGACCGCCAATCTGCGGGAGTACACAATGAACCGGCTCCGTGACGACGATACGGTGGGGAAAATCAAAGATGAACACATCATTTCCGACTTCCGCATACGCACCATTGAGCCGATAAAAGGGACTGCCTGGGCATATGTGGCCTTTGGAGTGAAAGAAGTCCACAGAGTTCACAACGGGACCGAGAGTAGCGACCGAATCGTGGCGCGCTATAACGTGCGGCTGGTGGAGGAACGACGGTCAGAAACTAATCCCAGCGGCCTGTTGGTTGCCCAGTACTCCGAGCAACAGATGGTCGGCGACCGTGAAAACGGGCTGCTTCAAAACAGCCCGCTCGAGTCCGAGGGAGCCGACAAGTAAACGCTGTCATTGGGGCAGCAGCCCGCCAGGGGCTATCTGGCATGCAAGAAAACCGGCGGCTCGCTCGCAAGAGCGAGCCGCCAGGAGGGAGGTTTGAGCATGGCAACGGGCAGTGCGGTTGAGGAGGCGAAGGGTCCTCAGCCTGTGGCTCGGAGTCCTCGCCGGCGATCGGCCCCGCAGGAGCAAGCCCCAACAGGGAGCGTCCGGTTCTTTCTCGCCAAGGCCGGCGCCAATGGCACAATTCCGTCACTCGACCGGGAGATTGCGACTGAGGGGGAAGCTAAAATCGAGTCACTCAAGACCGGCTTGAATTATTACAGCCTCATCGAGTGGCACGCCACGGCGGACTTTACGGGGAAGAATCCCCAGGTTAGGAGTGAGCCCGTTAAGAGATAACCGCGGCACTTTTCTAATACGGCTTCATTTACAGACGAAGTTAGATCCGTCAAAGCCCTCCGCAAGCTTTATTGCGGTTCAGTGCTGGGTTTGGTCCGGTCGTTGAAACTGACTGGGAATTCGTCTTCCAGCCTGTCGAAAGCGAAAGGACCTTTTCCAGCAACCTCTCTTCTGTTCTGTGTTTCGAGACAGGAACTGAGGCGTCAGGGTGATGCCAAGCAGTTCGCTCGTTTAGCTTGTCGTCAACCGATCCAGCTACGACTTGCAGCTTTGGTTCTGCGTACTCTGCCAAAGCGTGCTGGTCGCTGACAACCAAATAGGCCGGCTCTTTGAGTCCGGCCGTAAACCTCGTTTGCGGCACAGGACAGCGAAGGGACCGGGAGCGTCGGCCTCCTTTTCTGCCTGTGACCCAGAGAAAAGGAGAAAAGCCATGTCAAGGACAAGAGATGACAGCGCGACGCCGGTGGTCGCGCTCGAAATCAACAAAGAGGGTCGTTTGTCAAGGAAGCTCATGGAACTGGATCGCGAAGCCACACTCGGAAACACTCTGTTGCAGTCGCTCTATCCGGGAATTCGTGTGGCAACGGTTGATGTACCGCGAGAGCCGCTGGACTCGTTCGAACAGGCTCTCGTCGAGCAGGCGCTCGTCAGGATCGAGTTCGACGGCGTGCGCTACAGCCTGGTCGGCGCGACGGGCTCTGCGAAAAACGGCAAGTTCTACGCCGTGGACACTGCACACGAAAAGAAGATAGCAGAGCGCTTCCGTTCCTCGCCCCAGGCAGCGATCACCTACTTCGGCATTCTCGTCTCTTCCTGCAAGGTACGGATCGAGGAGCCGGATCGCCGGGTGCTCGTGGTCGAGGATCACGAGTTGGGCACGAACGACTGTCGCGGCTGGATTTCCCAATCGCTTTTTCTCAAGCTCAATCTGCCTGCGCACCGTTTCTACCAGTTTCGTTTGGGCTTTGACAAAGCCCAGGCAAAAGGATCGTTCAAGGTGATGGCGGATGATGTGGCACAGAAGTTGGAAACTGACATCATCCTGCCCAAATCCGCGGTCAAGCCCGATTACCGAAGCGGCTTAGTGCGTTCCTTTCGGTCGCTACTCGGGGACCGACAGGCGCACGCTTATCGCGGTCACATCGTTCTCGGCATCCGCGACGTCTCCCGCGACCTTCAGTTCAGGTCGAGTTACACGCTGGTGGAACACGCACCCTCGGACTCGATTGAGCTCGAGATCAAGGCCTATGCCCTTCAGGAGATCGAAAAGCTGGAGGCAGCGGTAAAAGACGGCGATTTCACGGAACTCTTCCGGATCTTGGGGACTGAGGAAGCCCAACGTTCGGTCGATTTTGAAGAAGCCACTGCTCCAGAGTACACGAGCGTAGAGAACACCATCGTCGAGGCTGTGCTCAAGGCGGACCCCACCGGCTACATCGTGCGGCACCCGTTCATCAACCGCCAGTTGCAGCGGCTGCTCGCAAAGTGGGCGTTCAAGCTGTGTACCTCGGGAGGCTTCCTGATGCCCGGATTCACGCTCGCGGATGATGGTTACCTCCTTCTACACAATGGGGAGGTCTTTTCGGGTTCGGATTGGATTCCGCAGGACCAAGCCATTACACCACTGCGGTGCCGCCAGGGCCTTCTGGTACGCTACCCGATCCGGATGAAAGAAGATTTGCTTCCCTTCCAGAATCTTTCCACAGAAGAGGCGGTCAGTCTGTTGGGCACCATTTTGAAGAATGGCGGGTGCACGCTGAGCGAGCCGCAGGTCCTCGACCTATTCGACCAACAACTTCGTTTGAAGGGGACCTTCACGCTACATTCGGAAACCGCCAAAAGAAACGGAGGCGATTACGACTTCGACCAGGTTTGTGTGGTCGAGGGTGACCGCTTTCCACGGTTCGTCCAGGACCGCTTTGCTTATCAGGAGCAGAAGTTCAATCCCAAGAATAAACTCCAGAAGAAGCAAAGCCCCTGGTGGAATCTGCCCCAGGTGGCGATGATGGCTCGAGGCAATCGCATCGGTTCCATTACCGACCTCAAGACCTCGTGTCTCGCTGCCGGCAAGACGGACTTCGCAAACCAACTTGTCGACCAGCTTCAAAATGCCATTGACCAGTTGAAGTGGGGAACGGAGCCCGACCAGAAGCTGATCAGCGAGGTGCGCAAACAAGTCACGCCCGCACCATGGCTGAAGCTCAAGAACAAGCGGTGTATTTCCGATATGCCGGAACACCTCGATGTCCCTGAAACCGACAAGATCGGGAAGATGTACGTATTTCTCCGCCAACACCTCAACCGGTTCTTCACGGAGACCGCACCGCTCAGTGACTTTCGCGGGCTGATTGCTGGTGAACCCTTCACCCGCGAGATTTACCGGGAGTGCGGCATTGTCTCGACGTTCTACGCCGTCAACATCGGACGGGTGGTCGAGCGGCGTAAGAAGTTCGAAAAGGCGCTGGAGGAAGCCGAAGCCGAGTTCCAGGCCAAGAAATCAGACCCCGGAACTCGGAAAGAGGCGATCTTCAAGCGCAACCAGGCCCAGGCGGCCCTGCACTTTTTCGAGGAACGAAGCCGCCAGGACATCAAAAACCTAATCCATATGGTCCGCAAATGGGCCGAGCAGAAGAATGGGAATCGGTTGTCTTATCTAGCCGCACTGCACGCCATCGCCTGCAAAACTGCTGCGGCGTGCCAGAACAAAGACCGGCAAGGCACGGGATCGATCGTGTTCTACGCCTTCCCCCAAGAAATCGTGAACAAAATGGTGGAACGGACCGGCGGCCGACCGATCTCGGTGGCGGTTCCCGAACTCTGTGATGGTGAAGTGGAGATCGACGCCGAAGGACGTGTTTTTCTGGTTGCCGCTTTCCCGAATGGTGACGGCAGCCTTCATGAACGCCGCATCTTCCACATGCAAGTGACTCACAAAGGTGAGGTGTTTATGGACCGCGATGGAGGCGGAAACCCGGTGATGGTCGACAGGGTTCATCCGTTCACTATCGAACCAGGGAGGAGCGAGGTGCGCGACGGGAAGGTGATCTTTCCTGGTACGCAACAACGCCCCTTTGTGCCGCGAAGGAAAAAGGTGGACTGAGTAATGAGCTTCGCTCCAGCTCGCCTGCAACACGGCAACCAATCCTCGGGGGCTCCGGTCGACGGAGCCTCCGGGGCGTTTCAAAAACCCGAGGTAAAGACTGAAGCAAAGGAGAAACAGCAAATGAGAAGATTAGTCATCACTATCGTGGCATTGGCGGCGCTTGTGCAACCGGCTCTGGCACAGCGGATCGAAGTCCAGAAACCCGATTCTAACCGGATTGTGCGTGTCCAAACCGCCCTGAACCACCTGACCGTTATCGAAGTTCGAGAGCCGGTACTAACGGTCGCTGCTGGCAGCCCGGCGTTCAAGATTGAGTGGCATGAAAACAAGGTCTTTGTCCAGCCCACGGAGGCTGACGTCGCTACAAACCTCTTCATCTGGACGGCTTCCGGGCGAACGAGCTACGAACTGCAGCCTGCCGGGGCTGTCGAGCAGATGGACTTTGCCATCGACCAGCCCGAGCCGCCTCCAGCGCCTGTCCGACCGGCAGCCGTAAAGCCTCCATCGCCCCACGCAACTGCGGTGGCTGATCCGGAGGTTCTGCTCGACAGCAAACCGATCCGAACGGATGGGTTGAAGATGCCAAAGGATCGGATCGTTGTGATCCTCAAGGACACGTTCCACGGTGAAGGGAACGAACTATTCATCCGCTATGCAGTTCGAAACGGTACCCAGGAAGCCTATATGCTGCGCACGCCAGAGGTCGTTGCAATTAATGTGAGCCCTTCTTCTCATGGCGTGAGTCGCTTGTCGAATTCCCAGTTGACGGAGTCCGCGGCCGCTCGGATCAAAGTTAGCGGCGAGAGGGCAGTGGAGGTAGTGAGCGGAAACTCGCGGTCTGCCCGTCTAGGCCCTGGACAAGAGACGGTGGGCCTTGTCGGCGTCAAGCTACCGGCTAGTAAGAATGGTCCTACCGTCCTGCGCCTTATGTTCCCAAGGGACACAAATGGCCAGCCAACCGCCTCGGTGGTGCTTTAATCATGACAAAGGAATTCACGCAATCAGAAGTGCGTTCGATGTTGAGAGGTTACCTCGAAGACCGTCCTGACCTCGGACTAGGCAAGGCGGTATCGGGCATGGTTCTCGAGCCTGTCAATCCTTTTGAACCCGATGCGGCACGACCTCTCAGGAAGGCTTTTGTGCTGGCTGTGTTCTGCGTGTTGGCACTCTTGGGAGTGTTTGTTTACTTCAACCTGTGGTCATGCCCGTGAAGACTCCCCATTATGACCGGCGCGAAAACCCACCACTTCTTGAAAGCCTTGAAATTCTCATCGCTGTGGTTATCCTGGCGGCTAGCTGGTTCACCTGGTACGTCGCCCGCAACCGCTACCACTTTACGAGCTCCCAGATCAAGGAAATGACACTGTACACGGTCATCCTCGGCGTGAGTATGGGTACCGGCATATGGCTCCTAGCGACACGGCGCTCGCGGCGCGAGAAGCAATGGCCGAGCCCTCCGCTGGTAATGTCACCGAAACGGGACGAGGCTTTGACTTGCAAAGCATGGGCCCACGACGCGGTTGTCCTTGGCTACGATGTTCACGGCAAGCCATGGCTTTGGCCCGATAAGGTCCGCGTTATGCAAGGAATCGTGCTGGGCATGACCGGCTCCGGCAAGACGACGCTTCTCCGCAATATCATCAGCCAGGATCTGGCGCGCACTGTTGGCAGGCCAGAAGATCCGCATCACATCCCCATGGTCATCTTCGACGGCAAGGGTGATCTGGAATTCTTCTACGACCTGCTGCCACATATCCACCGCGCCGGCCGCCTCCACCAACTTCGCGTGTTGAATCCCGCTCGCCCTGACATCTCCGTCCTATACAACCCGTTCCACTGCGCGGATGACGACTACATGCCTGTCGTGAACATGGTGTTCGGCTCATTCAACCTCCACGACGAGTTCTTTGGCAAGCACCAACTCAACTACCTTGCCGATATCGTCCGGGTGCTGGTGTACACCGGACTGAAGTTCAATTTCTATGACGTGCTGGTAATGGCGATCGACCAGGAAGTGCTGCGTGAGCAGGTGGAGAAGGCGACACGACGCATTGAGCGCGATCCGTCGATCACGACTCAACGCCGGCTGAACTTCGAGATGTCGGTCAAGAATCTCTACCAGTCCTTTCAGGACCGTGAGCGCGTGCCCAAGATCCAGGGACTGCTTAACGAGTGCATGACGTTCCTGGATGATGAGCTGTCGGTGATCACGGGGCCATACGAAGACTTGCTCTCGATCGACGAGGTAATCGATCAGGAGCTGATCCTGTTCGTAACCCTCAACGTGAACAAGAACACTGAACCCGTGCGCGCTCTCGGGAAGATGTTGCTCCAGAATCTGCAGCTCGTGGTTGGCAAGCGTTATGAGAGCGAGGAGCAGAGGCACCGCAGCAACCGGCCGATGTTCAGCGTCGTACTGGATGAATTCGCTCCCTTTGGTTACCGGAACTTCGCCCAGATTCTGCAAACCGCCCGCGGCACGCACACCGCGTTTCTGTTCTCCATGCAGTCGCTGCCACAGCTCATGCAAGTCGGTCGCGGTTTTAAGGAAGACGTCACCTCGGCTCCCAACACCACGATGAGCCTCCGCACCCGCGACGAGGAAACAGCGCGCTACTTCCTGCGGGCGTCGGCTGAGCACGAGGTTACGCGCCGCAGCCGCTCCATGCTCCGGTGGAAGGTATTTGGGTATGAGAAATACGAGGCCACCGGCCAGGCCGTAGAGCGGGAGGAGCGCGAGACGCGCGCCCTCGACGAGCATATCAAGAACTTGCCCAAGGGACAGATGGAAATCCTGATGACAGACGACACTCGCGGGACGCTGCACACACACTTGCATGTCCGGCCGCCAGCCGACGTAAGCACCCCCAACTTCGAGCCGGAGATCTACCCCCGCTTGTGCCATTCTCGCGCCGACTCGGTCGGAGCCAACCTGCGGTTCAAGAGTTCCGATCTGGCAGCGCGCCTTCCGAAGCGTGCGCCTGGAGGATCACGAGCATGAGAACGCGTCCCAATCTCCCGGCTATAATAGCCTGGCTGTCATTGGCGGTTTGTTCGAGCTTCGCACAAGACCGGCCAACGGGATCCTCCGTTCCTCGCAGTCAATACAGCCCAATGGCCGCAGCGCAGGCACAGGGACACACACAGCAGCCTCCCGACACCTGGTACGACTTCCTGCTGAAACAGTTCAACCCGACTGACGTTGATTACGGCAAGTGGGTGGAGGAACGGCGCCGCGCATTCCTCGAGGCCGGCGCAAAGAACCCCTATTTCCCATATAGCTTCTGGCTGACCCTATGGTCGCTGTTCGTCATGGTTGCATACGCCAAGCTTAGGATCGATCGCCGCCGTGAGCGCTATCTCACCGAGGAGATGTTGACTGACCTGTGCAACCAGGACCTATACTCCCGCCAAGCTGCCAGGGAAGCCATCGCGAAGTACAACAATCACGTGGAACACTGCAACCGTGCGATCGAGGCAGGGTCGGGACAAGCGAACTCCGGCAGCACATCTGAAAACGACGAACTCAAGGGGAAATTGCAGAAATCCGCCGACGATCTGCGCGTTGTGACCGGTGAAAGAGATCAACTGAGTGAGGAACTGAAACAAAGATCTGCCGTTGTAACAGACCTGAGCCTGCAACTCCAGGCACTGTCGGAAAAGATCGACGGCAAAGGCGGCGCTCATGCGGTTGGCCAGGCGGGGTTGCCATTGCCTGCTGCGAATGCCGAATACATGAAACTCGTCAACTCGCTACAGGAGCAGCTTCACGCGGAACGCGAAAAGAACAGACGACTCAAGGGTGCATGACGATCATGGTAGTCGCGATTACAGGGCTTGGTAGTGTCTGGCGCAGGCGGTTCGGCAAGGACCCCGACGACCCGAGACGGTTTGCACGAGCGGCCTATTACAACACCACGGGCGTGCCGGTTGAGGGAACGATTCGTACGCGTTCGAAAATCGCCGGCCATGCGCGCTTCAACTCAACCGGCGGCTTCAACCCGAATTATCCCCAGCGGTCGATCAATCGTGTATTTGAGTGCGACGAGCCGTGTGTCCGGCAGGGACAGAATAAGGTTTTGTTCAAGCACATGTTGGCCGCACCGCGCGAGCCCGAGTTCTTCCTGGTTATAGCCAGACAAAGTGAAATTGGCCGGCTGCATGTCGGTGACAGCAGATGGAAGTCTGACAGCGGACTGCTCATTTCATTTAGCGAATGCCGTGACCAACAGGAATGCATGGTGCTATTGCCAGCGTATGGGTGGATACGCAGCGACGTGGGGACGAACATATTACAGCCAGAGCACGCCCGTCGCTGGATTGCACGCTTGCAACTTGTGGCATAAGTTCGCGTGCGGTTGTGACGATTTGCGATATTCCCTCCGCTGCCTTCCTGGCTCTGCACCGAGCGAATGCGCAGAACGTTGCCCTGAAACTGTTTTGGGAGATTAGCAATGCGTTATCAGTGCTGTCCCAAGAAAGTTGGGGCGCTTCACCGTAACTGCTTGATCGAACCGAAGTAAGAGGTCGGGATGTTACTTTTCGATTTCAATTTTCTGCGGCCCATTTGGCATCATTTTGCTGTTT
>Ga0326728_10004411_pt1 | contig 41671 bp, 32 predicted proteins | sample MB3enrmetagenome_FD_207602 | JGI IMG/M metagenome (GOLD analysis project Ga0326728, IMG submission 207602) | Lab enriched peat soil microbial communities from McLean, Ithaca, NY, United States - MB31MN | ecosystem: Environmental > Terrestrial > Soil > Wetlands > Peat | place: USA: New York... | reverse complement strand
CACCGGCTTTCTCCTTATCAGGTTAGTAGACGAAAGATTCAAACTTATACTCGTTTAGAGAGGACATGTCGATTTTTGGAACTCTACTCGGCATGTTCGTCTTAGCTTTCACGATCGCCGCAAAGCGCGGCCGGATGAATCAGACAAACCCGTCTTGGACATGGGACTGCAGGCCCTTCCGCGGGGATAATCGTAAGAAAGAAGAAGGGCTTTTAAATTACAAATCTGTATCTGAAAATACGCACTGGTTGCCCGGCCACTGCGCCCCCATGCGTATTTTGCGCCCTAAATGCCGGATTTAACTATATTATTTACACCAGCAGTATTTGGCACTAATGATGCTGGGATTAAAGCCGATATATAAGGAAAAGTAATGAAGACACACAGACAATAGGCGCCTTATGTGTCAACTCCGCATCCATGAAAAAAGGAACCCGCTTAAATTATCCGGTATCTGCGCCGTTTTCGCGCTGGCGCTCGCACTGGGCCTCTTGACCACACAAGCCTACTCCGCCCAGGTGACCGTCGCATGGACCCCTGGCACAGGCCCCATTGCCGGATACAACGTGTATTATGGAGTGTCCACAGGACAATATACAAACAGTTTAGATGCCGGGAACAACTTGAGCTGTACGTTGCAAAACCTTTCCAACTCCACCTGTTACATTGCCGCCGCCGATTACGATTCGTACCACAATGAGAGCAGCCTTTCACCCGAGCTGGTAGTCCAACCCCTGACCGCCTCCGCGGTAACAGGCGGTACCATCACACCAAGCGGAACCTTTTTCGTGATGCAGGGGGCAAATCAGATCTTCACCATTACTCCAAATGTCAACTGCCACATTGCCGATGTGCAGGTCGACGGGCAGTCGGTGGGGCCGGTGAGCAGTTATACAGTGCCGGCGGTTTCAGCCCCGCACTCCATAACCGCTACATTTGCTGTGAATCCTAACTGCTTTACCATTACGGCCTCTGCGGATGCAAACGGCTCGATTTCGCCGTACGGACAGGTGGCTGTCGTTTCAGGGACAACCCTGGCATACAGGATAATGCCTGCCAGCAATTACAAAATATCGAGGGTAAAAGTCGACGGTAGATCAGTTGGCGCGGTTTCCAGGTATACCTTCAGGCATGTAAAACGTAATCATACCATTGCTGCTTCTTTTGCGCCCAAAAGACAGGCAAAACCGGCAATCTCGGGGGGTAGCGGATCTATTTCCACCTTCGCCGCGATTTCCGCGATTTCTCCGCCGATTGTGGATGCCGGACCGGATCAGGTCGTGCAAAGCGGCTCCGAAGTGACGCTGAACGGCTCTAATTCGGCGGACACTGTCAGCGGAATAGCTTCTTACAAATGGACCCAGGTGTCAGGGCCTCAAGTAAAACTATCGAGCCCATCCGCTCCGATATGTACTTTTACCGCTCCAAACACTGCAAATGGAGAGTTACTCGCGTTTAATCTGGAGGTCACGAATAATGGAGGTGCTATAACAAGCGCTTCCTGCCTGGTAAACGTGAGCGCAAGCGGTCAAGCTCCCCTGGCCAATGCCGGCGCCGGTCAGACTGTTCAACCCTATACCAATGTCACTCTCGATGGATCAGGCTCCTCCGACGCCGATGCCGGAATAGCTTCATACGCCTGGGTTCAAATTGAGGGGCCGCTCGTTGCGATCCTTAATGCCAATACCAGCCACGCTTCATTTGTAGCCCCTGCCCCAGGTACCCTTGGCGCCTCCCTGGTTTTCCAACTGCAAGTGACCGATTACTTCGGATTGACGACGAGAGACCAATGTACGGTAAATGTAGTCAACGCTGACCCGCCGCCCGTTGCCAATGCCGGCCCCGACCAGATTGCCGTAACAGGGTCCTCTGTCACGCTCGTTGGCTCCGGCTCCTATGATCCGGTGAACTCGACCGATTCATATCGATGGAAGCAAATCCGCGGAGCGCCGGTTACTCTTTCCAATCCCGCGGCGATGACCCCCGTTTTTACAGCGCCACTCGGCTCAAACGCTCAAAACGCTGACCTCCTGTTCATGCTCACGGTTACTGACGCTAATGACCGGTTGAGCGCTACAGCCAAATGTGTTGTAACGGTTAAACCAGTGAGCAGAAAAAACAGTGAACAGTGAGCAGAAAAAGCAAAAGAAAATAATTCCTCAGGATTCTATCGCTACGCTAGGAACAGTGAACAGGAAAAACAAGAACAAGATGCTGAGAAGTGAGCATGGAAATGTTGACCAAGTGCCGGTGTTTTTGGTGCTGCTGCATTTGAAAAAGCAGTAATCTCTTTCTATTCACTATTCACTATATTCTCTGCCTGCTCACTGTTCACTGCTCACTGTTCGCTATTTTCTGATCCCAAGCTTTTCCATCAGGTTATAGAGGTTAGGTCGACTGATCCCCAGGTTGGCGGCAGACTTTGCGAGATTGAAATTATTCTCTTGAAGCACTCGAAGAACGAACGCCCGGTCCGTTATTTCACGGGCTTTCCTCAAAGTCATCGTGCCCGATTTAGGACTGGTTTCCAGTTCCAGGTCTTCATCGGAAATCTGGCGGCCCTGAACCATGATCACGGCCCTTCGAATCCGATTTTGCAGCTCCCTCACATTTCCCGGCCATGTGTGGTTTTTGAGCGCATTGAGCCCCCTCTGGGTGATCCCGAGCACTTTCTTCTTATGTTCGTCGGAGTATTTGTGGAGGAAACTCATGGCCAGGAGTTCGACATCACCTTCCCTGTCCCGCAGGGGAGGAATCAGTATCTTTAGCACGCTCAACCGGTAATACAGGTCTTCTCTGAAACCACCTTCGCGAATAGCCTGATCGAGGTCGTAATTGGTTGCGGCAATCACTCTGGTGTCGATGATGATTTCCTTTCTGCCCCCGACACGCTCGATCGTGTGATCCTGGAGAAAACGCAGCAGCTTGACCTGAATCGCGAGTGGCAGGTCGCCGATTTCGTCCAAAAAGAGGGTGCCGCCGCCTGACATTTCGATGCGGCCTTTTATTAGGGCATGAGCACCCGTGAACGCCCCTTTCTCGTGCCCGAACAACTCACTTTCGAGCAGGCTCTCGGGGATGGCAGTGCAGTTGATCGCGACGAAGGGCCCGGCCTTCCTCTCGCTTTTTCCATGAAGCGCCCTTGCAACCAATTCCTTCCCCGTACCGCTTTCCCCGAGTATCAGAATCGGCACCTCGGTCGCTGCCACCTTTTCGATAGTCGAGAAAACCTGTTGTATCTGTGGGCTCGTCCCGAGCAACTCACCAAAGGAATCCTTTACCTGAGCGGCCTGGATCAGGCGGTGTTCACTCTCGAGTTGGTGCAGCCTGAGCGCACGCCGGAGGATCACGCCCACTTCCTCCGCCTGGATCGGTTTGCAGAAAAAATCGTGGGCACCCAGCCCGATTGCGGTAAGTGCGTTCTGTCTCTCACTCTGACCTGAGACAATGATCACCTTGACATAGGGGTCTTCTTCGACCAGGCCGGCAAGGGTAAGAAAGCCCTCTTCCACTCCCTGAGGATCGGGCGGCAGCCCGAGGTCGAGCGCCACGAGCGGTGGGCGTTCGCGCCTGAATATTTCAAGGGCATCCTGCCTGTTGCTCGCGAGGAAAACCTCGTAATCCTGGACAAACGCCCACTTCATGCCCGACCGGATACTTTCATCGTCATCGACAATAAGAAGCTTGGGTTTGTCCATTCGTCCGCGCCTGGCCTAAGGGTGAGCCTTGCAACCGAAAAGAAATACCGGGGTAAATACCACTACCGAGGGTATATTACTGGATTATCGGGGCCGTGTAAAAAGAAACCGGTCAGGAACGAGAATGTCAACAGTGAGCGGTGAGCAAGGAAATGTTGACGAAATGCCGGTATTTTTGGCGCCGCTGCATGTGAGGAAAGAGTGAACTGTGAACAGGAAATGCAGTTAGCTCTTTCTGCTCACTGCTCACTGCTCACCGCTCACTGCTCAGTGTTCACTGGTCACTGTTCACTGCTTCAATGGAATCGGAATGCGGCTGACAAAAAAAGGCAGAGCCATTTCTGACCCTGCCTCATACCTACTATAGAATACGCCCGATTATGCTTTCCGGAACCTCTTACTGATAACCGCCAGACCAACCAGACCGCCACCAAGAAGAAGGAGGCAGGAGGGTTCGGGAACGGCGCCTGTGACTACGGCTGGGGCTGGAGGGTCAAGGAGACCCGGAGTATAGGATACGTTGGTGATGATCCACGTCCCATTCCAGACCAGTTCGCAACTATCTACTAAAGTGCCTACACCATTGATTACATCATAGCCTTGGTACATAATTGTGGTGCCGATTGGGATATACGTACCTTGAAGCGCTGTAGTAAAGTAAAGATCATTAGGATTAAACGCATTCCCATCTGCAACAAGGATGGTCCCAGTATCAACGGTCTGGCTCCATGATGAAGCGGTGCTAGTTCCGGTAAAATTAAGAATACCAGCATTTGGTGACGTGTCAAATTGTGCTCCTGTTACTTCCATTTGTATTTGAGTAATTGCTTCCACTGGACCAGTATTTGCGCCACTGTTACTAATGCCGTTTTCATACCAATTTTGATCAGTACTATTGCCAGGATAAGGTGTCCCCGAGTCGATGGTCCCAGCATGAGCAGTACCTAGACCGAATAGCGCAAAACACACAAAAAACCCAACTAGAATCTTTTTCATTTTCTCCCTCATGCATCTCACCTTGTGTTTCTTATTAAGTGAAATCGCCAATTCTGAAACTACCATCTCCGATGTTTCAGCTATCAGAATAGGCAATAACCATGCCGATCTGGAATACCACTCCGTCTAACAGAGTAAGCTATTGATATTACTAGTCAACCTCAACAGCGTGGAGACAAACGCATGTCAGCGTTACGCTGGACCAGCATTCCGGATGTGTAAACTATTTCGACACACTAAATGCAAAGCGTAGCAGAAAGCAGAATAATACCTTAGAAATCATTCGGTTATCCCCGCCTTTCAAATCTGTAAACATTTTGGACAGAAATCCAGCGAACAGTCTGTTCACTGCTCACTGCTCAACGGCAACAGCACCGAAAAAGTGCTCCCGCATCCCTCACGGCTATGGACTTCCATCGTGCCCCCGTGGGCTTCGACTATCATTCTGCACTGGTAAAGCCCGATGCCCGATCCGCCCTTCTTGGTAGTCTTGAAGGGATGGAAAAGACATTCATTTATGAACTTCCTGGTCATCCCGCAACCCTGATCGGTTACGGACAGGACCAGGTAGTCCCCTTTGCGGCAGGTGGCAATCCGGATTTCGGTCCCGCCGGCAGCCGATTCGTTGGCATTGAGGATAAGATTGAGTATCACCTTATGGATTTGCTCAGGATCAAGCGAAGCTTTGGGCACGGGGCCCGGATCAATCACGAGCACACAGCCCAGATCCAGGTTGGATATCGTGTTGGAAACGAGTTCGTTGAGATCGCTTTGGCATCTGTGCAACTCGAATTTCTCGTCGAGCGCCGAGAGCCGGCTGTACATATCCTGGATTTTTCCCATGCTCTTGGAGATCGATTGGAGCGCGTCAGCCCGATATTCGGGGTTGTCATAATGGCGAGGCAGGTTAGTCAGAGTAAGCGACAGCGCCGATGCAACGTTTTTCAGGTCATGGGCAAAGAAGGCCGACACGGCATGGAATGCCTGCATTTCCCTGGCCCGCCCGAGACTTTCGAAAAGCTTGTGATTTAATATCAGCCCGGCAGCCTGGTCCGCGAGCGTCTTCAAAAGATCGAAATCCTCGATGGAAAACGCCGGTCCGGTCCCGTCATTCAAAGTCAACACCCCGACAAACTCGCCGCCGGCCACAAGAGGGGCGCAGTATCGTATCCCCGTCTTCTCCAGGAGTTCCTTGGAAGGTCCGGCTATTGCACTAGCCTCGGAACTTTGAATGTCCAGGGGCGCTCGTTGATCGCGCATCCCATCGATCAGCGGAGCGCCAAGTTCCTCGATCTCTTCGGCTTCTGAAGGCGAGAAAGCGGTAGAGGCGGCGATTGTGGGTTTATGCAGGTTTTCCACGCAAAGCCAGATGCTGACGCGGGACGCCGAAAACGTTTCTGAAACGGTCTTGACGATGGCGGAGCACACATGATTGACATCGGCCAGGGATGTGGTCTTCTCGGTGAAATCGGTCCATATCTTTTGATAATTGTAATAGGGCCTCTTGAAATGAAGGAGAACAAATCTCCTTACCTTGTAGCGCATCTTCTCCGAGAGAAGCAGAACTGCGATGCCCAGCAGTGCCATGAAAACAATGAGACCATTTTCGATTAGAACCTGGCCGGCCCCAAAATATACGATCACCTTGGCAAATATACCAACACCGAGCAGGTAGATCCCGATCAGTAGGAAGGTCAGAGAGCCATGTAAGACGTCCTGGGAAACATAAACCTTGACATCCCGCATCCTGTTGCGGACTGCGGAAATTATGAGCAGCATATTGGCGACAACAAGGATTATGCTGTCGGTGGTAAAAACCTCGGTGCTTGCGGCCGAAAACAGCAAGAGATGCGCCGACGTGTAGACACGGGCGACAAAAAGAATACCCGCGCCGAGGATGGCAAACTTAATCTGCCACCTTATGGCGCCGTATGAAGTCCTCAGGGTCTTTTCCAGGTTGGCCAGGATCAGGACCGAACCCAGCAGCAGGCAGATATGAAAGCAGTAGCCCGACCAGCCGATTGGAAATATCCAGTTGCCGTCCGCGGACTCCCCGGGGTACCCGCTGAATAAGAAATCCCAGCCCAGCAATACCAACGCGAGGGGGACGGCAAAGGACCCAATGAGCGCCCATTTCCACGTCCTGCTGAATTCATCGTAATTCTGGCGTGCATAGCTCAGGCTGAAAAGAAGCCAGCTTCCGGGGATGAATGCCGCTGCACTCAGGCTCCACTTAAACCACCTGACCGCCTCGCCCGGCAAGACGGCATGCATGCTGAGATAACACAGGATCGTTTCGGCTATCAGGGCCGCCATGCCAAAGGCATAAGCGCGATACGCGGGCGAGCGGATATCTCGCGCGAGCGCAAGCGAACCCGTGGCAGCGCTCAAGATGACGGCCACCAGCAAGAGCATCAAGTGCATAACCTAAGTTCCTTAGTGAGCAGTGATCAGAATGAGAAATAGTGAACAGTGAACAGTGAACAGTGAACAAAAAGAGCTCACTGCTTTTTCAAATACAGCAGCACCAAAAACACCGGCACTTCGACAACATTTCCATGCGCACTGCTCACCATCTTGTTCTCGCTTTTCCTGCTCACTATTCCTCCCGTAGCGATAGAACCGAGGGGAATTATTTTCTTTTGCTTTTCCTGTTCACTGTTCACTGCTCACTGCTTTTGCAGATGTTTGAGCAGGCCCACTGTCATCTTCCTCACGTTTTCGATGCCTTTTTCCACCGCCTCGCAACCAGCGGTATAGCGGAATTCTTTTGCCAGAATGTACTGAGTGTCAAGTTCGGCTATAGATCCCAGTGCAACGTGGAGAAAATATATGAGTTCCTTATCAGCTTTTCTTCCCGCGCCTTCGGCAATGTTGCTTGGTATGGAGACCGCTGAGCGCCTCATTTGGGCGGTCAAGCCGTAGGTCTCAGATGATGGAAAGTTCCTGGTGAGATCATACACGGCTTTTGCAAGTTCGATACTTTGCTTCCACACCTCAAGGTCTTTATGATTCACCGCTCACCGCTTTTTCTCCTCACCGCTTCTCGCATGGCGACAGAGAGGAATTATTTTCCTTTGCTTTTTCTGTTCACTGCTCACTGCTCACTGTTCACTATTCACTGCTTTTTCTGCTCACTGCTAACCGCTATCTGTTCCAGGGCACTCCTTGCTTCCGACGCCCCCCTGAATTCGCCCCCCTTTTCCAGGGCGCGACTCAAAGTCTGCTTCGCCTCAGCATAGCTGCCGAGCTGGTACTGCACCATTCCCAGATGAAACAGGACCTCCGCACTGTCGGGCAACTTTGCGGCACTCCCCTGCAAATATTCCAATGCCCATTCGTAATGGCTTTGCTTGTAAAGGGCCCAGCCGAGTGTATCGGCAATATTCGGATTGTCGGGGTCTATCCCCCTGGCAGCTTTTGCCAGTCTCACGGCTTTGTCGGTCTCGCCCAGGTATTCACAGTAGACATAGGCCAGGTTATTTGCCGCGGGCGCAAAACCGGGATTCAGGGACACAACCGCCTCATATGCCCCACGCGCACCGGGAATATCACCCTGCTTCTGGCGCAAAATCCCGGAGAGCATTAGAGCACCAATGTTTTTCGGGTCCATTTTGATAACTTCATCCAATTTTACAAGCGCCTTGTCGAACTTACTGGTAACGGAGTAGACTTGGGCGAGGTCCATATAGACCTGAACAAGTTTGGGATTGATTTCCACCGCTTTCAGATAGGCCGCCTCCGCCTGATCCGTTTCCTTGCGCGCGATGCGAACCCGCCCCAGAAGCCCATACAATTCAGCATTGCCCGGAGAGATCTCAATTCGCCTTGCAACGCGACGCAGGGCGGAATCGAGGTTCTTATCGGCAATATCGATAGAGACAAGCTGCACCAGAGAATCCATGACCGGCGGAGAAGCATTGAGCGTCTCTTCGAAATACCTGGCTGCTTCCGCCTTTTTCCCCTGGCCGCGCAATGCCAGGCCGAATAAATACTTTCCACGAGCATCCCCCGGACTTTTCTCCAGGTATGTCTGAAGGGCCGCCCCCGCTTTGACGGCATCCTGTTTCCCGAGGTAGCCCGAGCCAAGCAGCAAATAAAGAACAGGTTCTTTAACCCCTTTTCCTAGCAGGGCCTGCACATTATCTATTGCGGCCTGGAAATCGCCGGAGCGCAGGTCGAGTTCAGCCAGCCGAACCCTGGGGTCGTAGAGGTCGGGATCGAGGCGGACTACTTCCATGAAGGAAGACCTGGCCTTGGCGATATCCTCCGTCTCGAGATAGGCAAGGCCCATGAACTGCAGCGCCATCTCGGAAGAGGGGTTGATTCTCAAGGCCTCTTTAAAGTCGTGGAGAGCTTCGGCCGTTTTTTTTCGGGTGCCGTTTATCTGCCCCCTCAATATAAGGGCATCGATATAATTGGGGTTCTTTTGCAGAATCGCGTCGAGCAGTTTGGTCGATCCATCGAAGTCATTTTCGGCAAATGCTATTCTTGCCAGGTACAAGGATGCGGGCAAAAAATCGGGTGATTTAGCTGCGGATTCCGAAAGTATTCTCTTTGCCTCCGCCAGGTTGTTATCGAACAGGTAGAATACGGCCAGTTTTATATGCGCCATGGAAGCCGTGGGGGAAAGCTCGACTGCTTTCCTGTACTCCAGTGCAGCCCCGTCATGATCTTTTTTCCTTAGCAAACAATCTCCCATGAGCATATGAGCATGCGCGGAATCAGGCTCCAGGGCCAATGCTTTCTTTATGGAATTTTCGGCTTTGGCAAGGTCCCCCTTCTTGAGGTACAGGGAACCCATAGCCAGATTAAACCCGGGGTTATTTTTAAAAAAGGGCTCTCCTTTTTCCAGGAGCTTTTCCGCTTTTTCGATCTCAGCCGATGTCCTGACCGCCTCCGGCAAAAGGGTGTAAGCCTCTACATTGCCTGCGTCTTTCTCCAGCACTTCGACCAGGTTGTCGGACGCGGACCGAAACGCGCCGGTTCGCAAGTTCGCTTGCGCAAGAAGCAGAAGGGCCGGCATGAAGTTTGGTTCCAGGTCGACCGCCTTCTGCACGGACGTTTTTGCCCTGAACGCATCCCCGTTTTTCATATATGCAAGGCCCAGCAAAAACTTTGGGAAAGGAGCATCCGGCAGCGCCTTGACGACCTCCTCGAGTTCCCCTGCCGCCTGGGTTGTCTCACCCCGAGCCAGCAGCAACTGGGCATGGATTGATCTTCCCTCTAAATCCGATGGGTTCTTCTGAAGAGCTGTCTGCAGATATGTTCCGCATTCGTCGAAGTTTTTCTTTTCGAGCGCGATACGAGCCAGCCGGTACAGGGCCGGCCGGAAGTCGGGGGACTTTAGGAGAATATTTTCAAGGACCACTGAGGCCGTGTCGTTATTTTTCCTGAAAATATAAAAGTCCGCAAGCTTCAACTGCACGGAGGAGACTTCCGGGAGCAGCTTGGCGGCCGCCCTGTATTCCTGCTCCGCCTGCGCAAAGTTTTTCCTGGCGACGGCCAAATCGCCCAGGGCTAGATGGGCTTCAGGGAGATCGGCAGCCTTGAGGGCATCGAGAAGATAGTTTTCCGCATTCGTAAGGTCCCCCTTCCTGGCATACAGCTTACCAAGAGCGAGCTTTACCGCCGGCAGTTCCTTCGGGTCGGTCTGCAGGGATTTCAGCCGTGAAACGGCATCCTCTATCTCCTCGGGTTTTGCCGCAAGCTCGGACAAAAGGATCAGCGCACCCGGGTGCTGAGGGTTTTCCTCGAGGATAAAATCGATCTCCCGGCGGCTCTCATTGGTCTTGCGGGTCATGGCGAAGCCCCGGGCCATTTTGAGCCTGATATCGAGGTCCTCGGGATCTATGTCCCTGGCTTGTTGGAGATTGGACAGGTATTGGTTTACGTCTCCGATTGCAAGAAAAACCGCGGCGAGTTTCGTGAAGGTGTTCTTGTCGCTTGAATCCGCCCGCAGGGCGTTCCTGTACGCCGTTATGGCTTCTTTATACTGTTTCATGGCAAAAAACTTGTCGCCGTTTTTAAGGTAGCCGGCTTTTTTCGCCTGCGGAGAAACGCCGCAAGCCGCCAAAGCAAGCAAAAGTGAAAGGGCGGCTAAATTAAACCGAAGAAAAGCTGACATGATCTACCTCTTTTGGGAGTGCAAAAAAAGTGAGCAGTGAGCAGTGAGCAAGATTACGGCTTTTTCAAATGCAGCAGCACCAAAAACACCGGCACTTGGTCAACACTTCCATGCTCACGGCTCCTCGCGTAGCGATAGAACCGGGGGGAATTATTTTCTTTTGCTTTTTCTGTTCACCGTTCGTCGCGTGGCGATAGAACCAAGAGGAGTTATTTTCTTTTGCCTTTTTCTATTCACTATTCACTGCTCACTATTCACTGCTCACTGCTCTCCTCTTTTCCAGCTTTCTCATCCCCATAACAACGACCGAGAGCAAGGCAAAACCCAGCATAAAAACCAGTATCCCTCCACTCTTGTGCAGGGGGCCGGCCATGATCCTTGGGTCCACGTACAAGCCGCCCAGCGTGAGGCCTGCAATTCTCACCCCGTTCTTGAAGATCGCGATCAAAACTGCGAAAACGACCAGGAGGATTCGATTGAGGTTCGACCGTAAAAAAAGATGACCGCACAAAAGGCCCAAGATAACGAGCGCCATGCTGCCCCGTATCCCGCTGCACTGCGTGGCTACCTCGATCGTTCCCTCCGGAAACTTGAACGCGAATCCCTGTTCGAGCGGAAAGAACCCAAGAACATTGAAAATCAACCCCGTCATGGTAAATGATGCCCCCTGAAGGAAGCAGACGATTTTGTCCAAAAGCAAACCGGGAAATGGAATCGTAAGCAATAGCAGTAACAGAGGGAAAATCGCTTTCTTGAAAGTATGCGTGCCGAAGAAAAGCATGAAGGTCCCTGTGAGGAACAGCCAGAAGGAAAACGCCATGACGCACAACCCGTCATTGGCCCCGAGCAAGGCTGCACTCTTTAGTCCGGCCACGCCCGCGGCCAGGCTCAAAACCAAAAGAACCGCTCCATAACCGAAGGACAATGCCGGTTTGTCGAAAATCTTTTTTCGGCCGCCTGCCAGAAGGTAGCAACTCACGACGAATATAAGAGGGATGTAGGAGTATAGTTCAGACTGCAGCGACATTATGATGAGTGCTTTGAGAGGCACGGAGAATGCGCAAATTCCGACGAAAACGGTAGCAAAAAAGTATGCGAACCTCCTGGCCTGACCATTGCAGTTCACCACAGAGGCACAGAGAGAAGAAAAGGTCATAGAGAATTCTGCCTTTTGAAGCGAGAAGCGGCATCACCGCGGGAACACAACCTTGCACCGCAGAGAACGCTGAGAACACAGAGAAAAACCAGAGAAAACAAGCCGGAATCTTTTGTCCCCTGTCTCTGCTCTTCGCGTGGCGACAGGACCGAGAGGAATTATTTTCTTTTACTTTTTCTGCTCACCATCTTGTTTTTCTCCCGGTTAAGGCAGTGAGGAGTGAGCAGTGAGCCATTTTACCTCTTTGGCTGCCAGGACATGTCCAGCGCCAAAAGTCAAATAATCTCAGTCAAACATGCAATGTCAGCGGGTGAAGTGCTATTTTCGCTCGGGGCCGGGAAGGAATATCAACAGCAGCAGCATCCCCAGAAGCACAATCACGCCAATCGTGCTTAGACCTATATATAAACTGCCCGTTTGAACCTTGATCCAGCCTACAAAAGTGGGACTTACGATGGCACCGCAATACCCTAGGGAGCTTATAAGGGCGATGCCGCCCGCCATAGCACTACTGCCCAGATATGCGCTCGGAATGGTCCAGAAAATGCCATAAAAACTATAGACACCAACGGATGCCACCATCAGCAAAGCGATCGTCAAGCCACTGCTCTGAGAAGCAAGCGGCAGAAGCAGTAAGCATACAGCAACTGTTATACCGCACAAAGCCGCGTGCCAACGACGCTCCACCATTCGATCTGAACTATATCCCACCACAAGCATGCCTGCGATGGAAACTGCCGAGATATAGCCACTCCACCAACCAATACTGGTAACCGTTTTGAGCCCGACTATTCTCAGTAATGTAGGACCCCATAACATGATCGAATTAAGAGAACAAAAGAAAGCAAAATAGATTAACGCCATTAAATAGACCTTTGGGTCGCGTAGTGCCGCGCGGAAATTCTTCGGCGATTTAGCAGAGCTGGCTTTAGGATCACCTTCCAAATCGTCGATCACAAGCCGCTTTTCGTCAGTTGAAAGCCAGTCAGCCTGCCCCGGCTTATCTTGGAGGTAGAAATAGGCGATGACACCGAGTAACACGGCGGGCAGTCCCTCAATGAAAAACAGCCATTGCCAGCCGTGCCACCCGGAGACACCCTGAAGACTATCCATAATACAGCCCGCCAGCGGGCCACCTATTGCCCCTGAAAGCGGCAATGCAATCCCCAGTAGGCTCATTATGCGGCCTCGGTACCGATTCGGATACCAATAGGTGAGATATACGACCAGACCTGGAAAAAAGCCCGCCTCTGCAAGCCCGAGCAGAAAGCGCATAATGTATAGATAATGTGCACCCTGTGCGAGAAACAACGAACAGCAAATTCCCCACAACACCATGATGCGCAATAGTATCTTTCGTACTCCTATGCGCGCCAGCATAAGATTGCTAGGCACTTCGAAGGCCACGTAGCCAATCGAGAACATGCTGGCCGCTACGCCGAAACTGGCGTCATTCAGACTGAGATCGTGAATAAATTGCAACTTTGCGAAACCAATATTAAATCGGTCAACCTGTGCTACCGTATAGCAAAGGAGTAGGAACGGCAGCAGTCGCCAAGTGATCTTCCGATAGACCTCATCGTCGGTTTGCGCAACAAAGGTTATGCTAGTCTCCATTTTTTCACCTGCTCATGTGCGAAGTGGAATCGTCTTCGGATTCCTTTTCGCTGGGCAAATCGTAAATCCCTACTTCGCTGCGCCGCTCGGATGACACTTGACGCAGTTGCCCTTCATCTTGAACGCACTGCCGCCGAAGTGATGGCAAGTGCGGCAACCGTTGCTCGATTTTAGCGGTTCCTTTACGGACTGCGGCCATAGATTGTCGTGGCAGGAAGCGCATTCGCCCCTCGCCCGGTTGATGTGCGTCGAGTGAGTGAATATCACATCACCGCTCGTCGTCTGGAATACCAGCTTTTCTGGCGGCTTTTTGTCCTGAGCCGCAACCATGGCGCCGCCAACAAGCGTAACGGCGATGAAAACTGCGGTTACATGGCGCATGGATAAGGTGATCCTTTTTTAAACAGTACGGATGTTGCCCTGCTTTCGTTTTCTCAAGCCATTTTGAAAGATAAAGATTTGACTCCATATCTTTTCCGGTAAGCCTGCGCGAGTCGAGTCGGACGAGATCGAAGCGTGTTTGAGGTCGACGGAATTGATCAGAAATGAATGTCTCCGGTTTGGATACGGTCGTAAAGCAACTTGTCGAGCCGAACGAACGCTTCCCTTTCCGGCTCATTGAAATAGATGACGTCGGCGCCCGCGACTGGCTCGTAACCTTGGTGCACCAGAGCGGTCTTAGTGTGCTTGAAAGTAGCCGTGACTTCGACCTCGTTCCGAATGCGCAGGAACAGCGGACGGGCGTATTTGGGTAAGGAGTTGATCAGGTATACGCGAAACGCCGCGAGATCCAGATCTTTGTCTGTAACGAGTGCCGCCATTCCGGCACGGCCGTCAGTACCGGGAATAGTCACGCCATAGACGACGGCTTCCTTGACTCCGGGAAACGCACAGATGGCTTCTGACACCTCGGAGGTCGCGACATTCTCTCCCTTCCAGCGAAACGTGTCGCCGATTCGGTCAACGAAGTAGAAATAGCCCTTTTCGTCCTTGCGCATCAAATCGCCGGTTCGGAACCACGCGTCTCCCAGTTCGAACACGTTGCGCAGGATCTTCTGCTCCGAAGCCTCTTCGCTACTGTAGCCGTCGAATCGACTTCCGAGGTTCAAGGGGTCCGTAAAGATCTTGCCGATCGCTTCGCCGGTTTCGTTGGTTTCGCAACGGATACAATATCCTTGGTCGTTGCGAATCGGCGCGTCGTTTTCTATGTCGAATTGCACAAGGGTCACCGGAAAGCGATGGGCTAGATACGGTGGAATGCGCCCGATCGACCCAGGCTTTTCGTCAATGTTCGATAACGAGACGGCACCTTCCGTGGCGGCATAAAACTCCAGAATCCGCGGTATCCGGAACCGGTTCTTGAAGGCGCTCCAAATATCCGCTCTCAGGCCATTGCCGCAGCACATCCTTATCCGATGTTCGGTCTCATGCGGATGGACCTCGGTGTGCAGAAGGTAGCGGCAAAGCTCCCCGATATATTGGAACAGCGTGCAGTCCCATCGGAAAATGTCGCTCCAGAATTCGCGCACGGAAAATTTTTCGCGCACCAGCACTGAGCCGCCGCCAACCAGCGCGGCCCCGGTAGCCAGCACGCCACCGACGCTGTGATACATCGGCAGGCAATTATACATCCGGTCTTCCGATCGGGTATCCATCATGCCGGCGAACCAGTGGCTCCATTGCATCAGGCGATAATGATTCACTCGGGCGGCTTTAGGCTGTCCGGTTGTGCCCGAGGTGTAAATGTAGAGCGCCGGATCATGGATGGTCGGTCGGCGCTCGGCAACATTGGGCTTTTCGTTCCCCTGTCGCACGATTTCGCGATCGATGCGCGGGAATTTGTCGTGGCCGGCACCGTGAGCCCAGAGCGTCGCCGTGTCTTCAAGGTTCGACACCGCACTGGTCAACCGATCAATGAGATCCGTGGTCACAATCAGGTGTTTAGGCTTGACGATATGGACACAATGCGCAAGCGAGGGACCCGTCAGATTGGTATTGAGTAGCGCCACGGCACCGCCAACGCGCGTGATGCCGAGCCAGATGGCCATGTATTCCGGCCGGTTCGGCATAAGCAGGCAGACAGTGTCGCCCTTGGTGAGTCCCTGGTCGAGCGCCCAGCATGCGTAGTGGTTCGACCGCTCTGCGAGGGCACGATACGAAAGGCACTCGTGCTCAGAGAGGAGTGCCGGCGCTTCGCCCATTTTTTCCGCGAGTTCCTCAATTACGATTGGAAGAATGCGCTGAGGATGATTGACAATCGGCGCCGTCAGCTCTAGCGCTCGCACCCACGCCTTGGTAACGGAAGAATTTCTGCTGGCCGCTCCCGCGGCTGTCTCACCTAAACGCTGCATAAAATCTCGCCCTGAAAATTCCTGTGGGTGTTGTTCGGCAGCCGAGGGAAATAAACAATTTACACCCCATGGATCAAGCCCGTAGAGCATTTTTCGGAGATTCTTTTGCACCCGATGGGCATATGCTTTATGGTTGTCCGCTGAACAGGTTGAGGGCCTTTTCATACGCTGGTCCTGCTTGCCCCTATTGGGACAAGCCTCATACCGCTAGTGTGCTGTCCTTGAAATAAGTGAGGCATATCGTGCGAGACACTCGTACTTCAAGGTAAAGGAGGTACGAACATACGCACGGGGCTGCTCGATGAGTTCCGCGCCGGGTGACCGACGCCTAGGTGGAGCAGATGGTGGTGCGGACCCTCGAAGCGACCCCACGCGCCGGGCACACGATTACACCCGGGCACGGTACCGCCTCGCGCTTCGCCGCCCTTGACGTGAAGACGGGCAAAGTGGTCGGAGGAACGCTTCGGCGCCACCGCGCCCGCCAGCTCCGACAGTCTTAGGACCGGTGTGATGCGAGCGTGCCGCCCACCGTCAAGATCCACGAATATTTATGTCGCGTACCATTGGGACGGGACACTAGGGTGTGTGGTCTCGCAACCCCACGCTAGCAAAGGTCCAGGACAAAACAATGCGCTTTCTTGGCTGCAACATTTGGGTTCAAACCTTGCCGGTATCACCTGACGAAAAGAGGCGTGGTCGTTTGGATCTCGATACTCTGTCGCCGGCGAAGCGAAACATCGCCAGTTCTGAGTAAGATAGGTCACCGAGGCGCGGCCTATCTGGACCTTTGTAGTACTTAGGATACCTATCGAAGTAACGTCCAAACAGGCCAGGGATTTGATCGTTCGAATCCAGCGCGATCACAAAAACGCCGCGACGCGCCAAGTATCGCCCCAATGGCCCGGCAAATCGCACATAGTCTCTTATGCTCCGGCAATATACAAGGTACGCAAAGGACACGACGCCTATTTTTCTGGTCATGAACACAAATGGATGTCGGATCTTGCCGGATTCACAGATCAAGCTTAAGCATCCGTATCCGGCATGGTCCAGTAGCAAATCGATTTCAGCAGATTGCAGGTCGTGGCCTGGACGGATGTTGGATGTTACAGCGGAGACGCTCGCCCCGTGTGATCGCGCGAAAAGAGATGGAATCGTGGCGAACCAGCCGCCGCAGTAGCACTCGTAACCCTGCGCCTTCAAAATCGCCAGCGTATGCGGCGCCGGCGCAACAACCACATAGGTTACGTCTTTGCGCCTATATGCTCGCGATGTAAGGAGCGTGGCGTAGCAATTGAAGGGCGACTTCACGTGCCAACTGCATACACTGCATCGCGTCCGTATTTCCCCATTGACCTGGACCGTCGTAAAGATCAGAAAGATGACGCCAACCGGTTCCCCATCGGCTTCCAGAAGATAGCCATATGCTGGAAACCCGCGAGGCGTTCGATGTTTTGCCAAACGGTTGAGAATTTGTATCCAGTGATCCCGAGACTTACCGAAACCGCTGGTGAGCAGACCGCTCAGACTTTCACAATCGGCTTTAACGATCTCCCGGCAGCAAATACGCGGCGGCGAGGCGGTCATAGCACGAGCAATGGACATAGAGCGATCCTGATAATCGTAAGGCTATGCGGTGGCGCCGGCATCGACAGTGAGCACTATTCCCGTAATGCTTTTGGCTTTAGGTCCGAGAAGGAACTCAGCGGCGTCGGCGATGTCTTCGACGCCAGTAAGGCGACGCAATGCGCTACGTCGCACCACCTGGTCTCGGTGTTCGCCTTTTAGCTCCTGGGTCATCTCGGTCTCTACGAAGCCCGGTGCAATTGCGTTCACGTTGACACCCAGACGACCGACTTCGCGCGCCAGGGATCGGGTAAAACCAATCATCGACGCCTTTGTGGCGCTGTAAACCGAAAGGCCGCTGTATCCAGTGAAGCCGACGATCGAGGCGACATTCACGATCCGCCCGACCCCATTGGCGATCATGTGACGCACGACATATTTGGTAAGGACGATTGGGGATAGAGTATTCACGCGAATTAAGTGTTCGATCTGCGAATTGTGCATTATGCCCAGAGCGCCGGCCGTACCTAGGGCCGCATTGTTGACCAACCCATAAATCGGCCCAAAGTCCGTCCGTAACGTCCGAACCAGTTTGGGAATGTTGTCGATCATCGCCAGATCGAATGGAACGAAATGGAGAGAGCCTGTATTGCTGCGTTCGGCTTCCTCGATCGCCGAAGTGAGTTCGGTTGTCTCTTTACGTGCAATGACAATGACTGAGTAGCCAGCCCCTGTTAGCTTGCGAGCGATGCCCAGGCCTAATCCCCGGCTTCCGCCGGTCACAATAATGTTACTCATCGTGACGCTCGATCTTGCCGCTGTCAGTGACAACCAGACTAGTAACGAAGTTGAGCAGGGCCGGAACTTTGTGCCGGGCTAGCGTTTCGCGGCAGATATTCAGGATCTCCTGCTTGAGTTCGGCAACCCTCCCGGCTGCAGGGTCCGGATCGCCCATGAGAACCACGTCGGCAGAGACGAGAGCACCGGTGATCGGGCTTCGCCGAGAGCGGACACAGGACATGCGCACCGCTGGGTGGCGGTTGATCACGGTCTCGACTTCTTCGGGGTATACCTTTTGCCCTCCGACATTGATGACTCCGGTCCTGCGACCAAGAAAGTAGTACCGATTGTCGCGGAGTTCAACGATGTCGCCCGTATCGACGAAGCCCTCATGGTCCATTAGCGCCGAACTTTCGTCGCCGAGATAGCGGTACGCTGTCCGTGCGGAACGGAGGAGAAGCGAACCGTCCTCGACCTTAATATCTACCTCCCCGTGCTTGCCGACCAGACTCGCTGGAAAGCCCTCAAGACCATCGGTAACATCAAAGCCGATACCCGCTTCGGTCGTAGCGAAAGTATGGTAAATGGCCGTCTGCGTGTACAATGAACGGAGCGCATTTATAATCGCCTGATCTGCAATCTCACCCGACAGACGAATTAGGCGAGGCGTAATCGCTCGGGCCAATGGGCTCATCAGCGCACGACGCCAATGCGAAGAGGTACCATTGATGTGCGTGACCCTATGCATTCCGAGCCGGGTGAGATGATCTGCCGGGGACTCGCCGGCACTGGAAAGGACTAAGGATCCATGACTGTTCAAGGCGCGCATGAAGGTCGCCATCCCGCCATAGCGGCGGATATCGTAAAATGTTCCCCACACGACGTCGGTTCCCTGGTGCTGGCCGCTTTTGATTGGCGAACTCAGGCTCGCCAAGTCATGAACCACCAATTTGGGCAAACCGGTTGTGCCCGAAGTCAGGAGCACCCATTCTGTTGGGTGGCCATTAGCTTCAATACGGTCTGATGGCGTGATCGCCGGAGTCACAACAACGTGTATTGGAACACCCATATGACCTATGGAGAGTGGATCGCCATCGGATACGATCGCATCCACGTCGGCCTTATCGATCGCTATGGGGAGGTGCTCGGGAGGCAGGTCCGGCGGACAGATAACCATCCGGCGTGCAACACCGTCGAGTTCAATCATCGCCAGTGCAGCGGGGAGTTGATCGCGAACTCTCAGCAGCACTGACCGGCCCGACAGCTCCGTCAGTCGGCCGCCAAGGCTCGTGCCGTCCAGGAGATCGGTCAGAGAAACGCTGGCTTTAGCACCCCACAAAAACCGGCCAGAACAACTTGATGTGTCACCCAGCCTGTCCCGGAGCGGCTTCACTTTATTTGACAGCTTTTTCATAGAACCTGATGAAATCCCCAAGGGTCACAGGATAGTAAATGTCGTCGGATTCAGTGAACGGATCAAATCCCAGCGTCTCTTCGAGTCGAGCAACGAGGACCGCAATCGCGAGAGAGTTGAGCCCGGAGTCCAGCAAGACCAAGTCATCGGTCAGCGGAGGCGGGGCCTTATCACCCTCCTCTGCAATCTGCTGCATGTACGAAATAATGGTTGATCTTATTGACATGTTTTTCTCGATTCTTCTCCCCTTTGTCAGTTTGCTCGCGAACTGCGAACCCCATAGCGCGCGGTTTTGACGTTTTTCTCGACAACTCGCGCCGGGTTTCCAGCCACGAGCGAACCCGCAGGCACATCGCGGGCGACGACGCTTGCTGCGCTAACGATGCAATGGTCCCCGATCGTGACCCCTGGTAAGATGATCGCGTGTGCACCGATGAAACAGTTGTCGCCGGCATGCACATCGCGGTGGCAATCGTTGACCCAGTCGTGCGTCAGGATTGCGGCGCCGAAGGCTACAACTGTGTACTTCCCGATGTGCACTCCCGCGGATTCGTCTTGTCGAGCTTGGCGCTGCGAGAAATAATGCATCCTTCCCCAATGTCCATTTTCCAAACCCGAATTAGGAGTTGGCGACGAAGCGTGCAGAGAAGGCTCAGGGCCAGCCTGTCACGTATCCAAGCCGCTAAAGGGACTGCCATACAGACTCCTCCGGTCCTCCTTGATAGGAAAGATCCCAGCCGTTTGTTCGGAAGTTACTAAGAACTTGCTTCTATCGGTGTTTCGAGTACAGAGTGAAGTCTTCTTTGTCAACAGAATTCATCGCCACGAATTGCATCAAACTGAATGTTACCTGATACCACCTGAACTGAGCGATTCTGCGGTTCAAAATGAACTACCCTTTGAGGTATATTGCTGATTCGAAACGAGATTCTGGCGGAATCGGTGGACGACAGAAGATGGCCCGGCGAAACTTCTTCCACTTCTCGCGCCTTTGAGACATCTTTTCTACTCCCCGCTCACTGCTCCTGTTCACTGCTTTTTCTATTCACTGCTCGTCGCGTCGCGACAGAACCAAGAGGAATTATTTTCTTTTCCTTTTTCTCTTCACTCACTCACTCACCCATTCACCCATTCACCCTTCACTATTCCCCTCTCACCGCCCTAACCGGCAAGAAAACAACCTCAGTGTAGATATAAGCAATGGTCTCATTAATGACTGTTTTGAAGCCATCGCTCGATTCCCACCACTTTCTAGGATCGTAGTAGGGGTCTGCGCATGAAATGACTCCAACCTTAAAACCGGGACCCAGCGCTTCGCGGCAGAGCAGCCGGCTTCTGCGTGCATGCACCCCCACGGTGTAAACATTAACGGCCTTGCCCGGCATTCCCGAAGCCAGGAGCCAGTTCTTGAGAGCGACCCCGAAGGCGAAGGTACGGTCTTTCACTACCGGCGGGACAGGGATCTTCACGATCAGCCTTTCGTCAACGCCTGCCTCCTTCAATATGGGAACAACCCACCGCCTATCGTTACCAAGAACCACCAATAGAGTATAGCCGTGATCTTTGAACTCGGAAGCCGCGCTTTCAATCGCGTAAGGAGGTATCCATTCCTCCACGGCAAGGATTTTAGCCTGGACCGGTTCGGAGACGCTGAGGAACGAGTCGATATTTCTCATGTAGCCTGCCAGCATTGCAACTGTAGCTACGGCTACTAAAATCCATCCCCAGATGGTCGGGACCCACAATTCCTTCCTTTTGACCAACCTCATGGAAGTCATTAAGACATGACGATCGAAAGGTTAGATACCGCAGAAGCCTGTGTCCTAATCATCTTGTGACTCCTTCTCTACTCCGCTGGTGAACGCTCAACCCAGGGCAAGCCCATGGATAATGCAGGGGAAATGACACGAAATGACAGGGAATCGGGATTTTTTCCGACCAGCGTAGCACCCAGGGTCCGGCGTTGGATATTGTGCTTCAGATATTTATTTAGGAAATCATTAATATGTATAGTATCCGATATCGCTTATCCACGATATCAATGACCAACGAGGTCGTCGGTCCCGTTATCCTTTCGGTCAATGGCGCTCCCAAGTTGAGCCGGTCTGCGTGATATTGAAATCACCCCCCACGTCGATTCTTATTTCTAATCGGTTTCAAGCCCCTGATAAATTGATCGTAACTGGACTCGGGCGTCAAAGGAACGGTTACACGGGCCAACGGTCCGGAAGAAGGAGGTCCCCAGAAGGTATATGGGGGAACATTGCGGCTTACCACCGATCCGCCTTTGATTACGGCGCCCTCCCCAATTCGGACTCCGGGAAGTATGAGGCAGTGGGGACCAATAAAGACATTCTTTTCGATCACAACTTCGGAATATCCATTTTGCGACCTGCGCGGGCCCCAGTAGAAGTGCGTGAAAATAGAGGACCTGAGGCCAATCGTGCTGTTGTCGCCGATGGTTATGGCTTCAGGGTGCAGCTCGTCAAAATAGACATACCGGCTGATCCAGATATTCCTGCCAATCCTCGCCCCGCGCCGTTTCTGTAACCAAGGCCGCACCGAGTGCCCGCCGGGGAAAACGAAAGCCAACCTGTTCAGTAAGCGATTGAATAATCTCAAGACTCTACTCCACATACGGTGCGCATCGCCTTTGATCCGTGGCGGCCATGGCGTCATTGCCACCCGATCATTATCAGATATCGCGACCGTCGAAAAGCATTCCTATGGCATTCCTTTCAAAGCATTTTTGTCTATTTTCCCATGGGCGGTCCTGGGCATCTCTGAAATAATCTCCACGTACTTTGGAACCATGAAAGGTTCGAGGTTACCTGCACAGTGCCTCATAATTTCCTTCGCTCCCATTTTTGATCCCGGCAAACAAACTACGAAGCATTTTACCGCTTGGCCCAGAATCTCATCGGGAACTCCGATCACAGCCGCTTCCACTATTCCCTGCAATTCGCATAAGCTATTTTCGATTTCCCTGGGGCTGACCCGCTCACCCTTTGTCTTGATTTGCTCATCTTTCCTGGCAACGAAATAAAGAAAACCTTCTTCATCTTTCCGAAACAGGTCACCGGAGTAGAGAAGAGTTTCGCCTGGATATCGGCCCTGCCTGAATGTTTTCGCAGTCAACTCCGGGGCGTTCCAGTATCCCCGCATTACATTGGCCCCTCTCACTATCAATTCACCAATCCCGCCTGGACCGACTTCATTTCCATTCTCATCAGAAATAAAGACCTGGCAGTTCGGAATCGGCTTTCCAACAGACTCCGCTCTGAACTCGAGTTCTTCGGGAGGAAGGTAGGACACCCTCTTACACTCAGTGAGTCCATACATGGAATATATCTTTGCCGGATGAAAAATTTCTTGCAGCTTCCGAATATGTTCTACCGGAAGCACCGCGGCCGTATTTGTCAGATACCTCAGCGAGCTCAGATCATATTTGGTCAAGTTTTGCATTCTCAATAGCAAAGCAGCAATCGTAGGCACGATCGGGAACCCGGTAATTTGTTCTCTTGGGATGCATTCGATTATCTTGTTGGGGTAGGCGAAAGAGTTTTCTAAAACAACGGTGCCTCCGAACATGAAAGCCATTAGAACCTGATACAGTCCGTAGTCAAACGAAAGCGGCATTACACTCAGGATCTTGTCATCACCATTATTCTCGAGATATTGAATGATGCTTCGGGCAGCAGAAATGACGTTGAAATGTGATGACATTACGCCCTTGGGTTCTCCGGTTGAGCCTGAGGTATAGATCAGCGCCGCCAGGTCCAGATCTATAGTCCCTGCTCCATCAGCCAGGTAAATTGACCGGGGAGCTGAGGCCTGAACCATTTCCTTCCAGCAGCCAGGTTGGAATGTGAGTTTCCGACGCTCTATTTGTGAAGGGTCACCGACCCAGATAATTTTTGGGCACTCCTCCAGTTGGTCCAATGCATTCAGTACAACCTCGGCCTTGTCCACATGGGCGATGAGAATCTTCGCGCCGCAGTCACGCAAAACGAAAGCGAGCTTCTTTGCCTTTAGCATTCCATTGAGTATTACGAATGTCCCGCCGGCCTTCAAAATCGAGTAGAGAGAGATTACAGCCTCAGAAGAGTTGTCCAGAAAAATCACACCGCGATCATAGCGCTCAAAACCCATTTCTCTCAGATTGTGAGCCAGACCGGAAGAAACCCGTTCCAATTCCAGGTATGTCCAGCGCTCCTGCCCACAGATCAGAGCTTCTTTGTCCGGGTATTTCCGGGAGGACAGCGAGAGGTACTCATGAACGAGAACGGGATTGTTCACCGGGTCTTCTCTCATCTTTTCCCTCGCAGTGAAGCACTCAGTGTCCTCTCTCTCCTGTCTATGATTAAGGCAGGGGAGAGCGGTTTTGCCGGCCTCAATGGGAAGTCTTCTATAAATTGTTCATGCATAATCTGGCAGGAGACAATCCCGGCAACAGCCATGTTGTCAACCTCGCCCGCATTCCGGACCGACTGCATCTTCGAAACGAGCCTGCCCACCCTGGCAGGGTCGAAGAGTCCGGTTTCCCGTATCCTCCTCTCCGACAGCATCTCTGGAGTTTTTCCATTCCGCTCGTTGAAAAGGCTCCGGACGATCGGCGCCCTGTATGGCATCTTGGGGCGGTTGATAATCCTCTCGGGCAGGATATCCTTAAAAACCTTCTTTAAGATATGCTTTTCTAGCAGGACCGGGATCTTCATAATCGAAGGCACTCGCGCCATGAACTCGATGATCCGGAAATCCAGAAAAGGGAGCCTTATTTCAATGGAATGGGCCATTGCTACCCTGTCCCCCTGCGAGGAGAGTAAATAATTACTCATGAAGATGGTCATCTCGAGATACTGGGCTTTAGCAAGATCATCCCAACTGGAAAACCTTTCGGGAAGGCTGCTTCTCACCTCGTCGTACCCGCTGTAACCGCCCACGGACGATTTCAGGTCCTCCGAGAAAAAGCCCTTTGTCTTGCTGGTATTTTGCCAGCGGAGCAAGTGGGAGTAGAGAGGTTCACCTACGTCTTCAAGGCCTGCGGCAAAGAAGGATTGCACCATGCCCTTCAGTCTTTTATCCTTGAATATGTAGGGATACAACTTTCCAATCAGCAGGGGACGCCACCGGGAATCCGGCTGCCTGGCCCAAAACCTCCGGACTTTGGACTCCCGGAAAATATTGTATCCCCCGAAAACCTCATCGGCGCCTTCCCCAGTCAGAATAACCTTAAAACCGCTGTTTCTCACCTCCCCTGAAAGTAGAAACAACGGAACGGGGGAGGTTCTAAGCAGCGGTTTTTCGCAGTGCCACACCACATCCGGGAAAGATGCCCCAATCTGGTCGTTCGTCGCGCGGATCGCAGTGTGTTCGGTTTTCAGAAAAGAGACAATGTGTTGCTGGTACTCGCTTTCATCGAATGCACGATCTTCGAACTCTATCCCGAACGTCCTGAGCCTGTTGTTGAAGTTGTTCTTTACCAGGGCGGTGATCCCCGATGAATCAAGCCCCCCGCTCACGTACGCCCCAACGGGAACATCGGCGCGAAGCCGAATTCGAACCGAATCGAGGATCAGCTCCGCCAGGCGTTCGCGGACATCGTTTTCGGACAGGTCATACTGCTCCGCTTTAGCGCAGAATGGTATGTCCCAGTATCTCCTGACGGATGTCTTACCCTTCGAGACCCTCAGGAAATGACCGGGGGGCAATTCGTATATACCCTTGAAAGCAGTTCGGCCGCCCAGCGTCGTCCAGAAGGTAAAAACCTGGTCCAGAGCAATAGGGTCGATCTCCCGTGGGACCCCGTCCACAACGAACAGGGACTTGATTTCAGAAGCAAAGAGGAGGCGGTTGTCATGGACCGTGTAGAAAAGAGGGCGTATCCCTACCCTGTCCCTGGCAAGAAACAGCTCCCTTTTCCTGCTGTCCCAGATGGCAAAGGCAAACTGGCCGTTCAGACGCCCGAGGCAGTCAGCCCCGCTTTCCTCGTACAGATGGAGAATCACCTCCGTATCTGTTGAAGTTTTGAAGCCATGTCCCCGCTCTATCAGCTCATCCCTGAGTTCCAGATAATTGAAGACTTCACCGTTGTAGATGATCCACAAACTATCGTCTTCGTTACTTATAGGCTGTATCCCTGCGGAAAGGTCGATGATGCTGAGCCGGTTATGTCCCAGCCCGATCCTGTCGTCCAGGTACACCCCCGATTGATCCGGACCGCGGTGCATCAAAATAGCCAGCATCCGCAGCACCGAATCGGGATCCACCGGTGGCGCCTCACGTCGTAGATTGAGAATTCCGCTGATTCCGCACATTCTGGGATTTTCGTTGCCTGATATTTGCTGTTGGATTGCCGGTTCGCGACAGCCGCTCGGCGGTATCACCGTCTGACTGCCTCATCCGGCATCATTTTCCGTTCAATTTCGATTCAACGAAATTGCTGACATTGCGCAGGGAATCGAGGTTCTCGGGAATGACCTCGTCATCCTCAACCGTGATGCCGAACGCTTCCTCGAGATAGCCAATCAATTCCAGGACACCGGTTGAATCGAGCACTCCGCTTTTTAAAAACGAGGTATCTTCCGAAAGCCTTCCGCTGTCGCCGAACAGAAAGTTCTCAACCACAAACTCTCGTACAGGTTCGATGTAATTCATGCTGGAATTCCTCTCTCCTTATTTAGCATTCCCGGTCCTTGATTCCGAGTTGTTGCCTGACGTAGGCCAGGACCCCCTGGTCCGGGGCCGAATTCAATTTTGCCAGTCCGGCCTCCCTGGTCATATACCCCCCCCTCACCAGGTTGGCAATCTCCAAAGCATAAGGATGGAAACCGTACTCGCGCTGGTGGACGTGGTTGGCAAATGAGTTCAACAAGCAGTTGGTGGAATTGGCGTCCGTATCTTTCGGGGGGACCCAGCCCAGCAGCTTGAGATCTTCCACGATCTTCTCTTCGCTATAGTCAATGAAAGCCAGCGGGCTGAAATTGTAGATATAAGACGATTTGGCTTCCCGGGTCTCAAGGGCCTCAAAGTGCCTCTCCTGGAGCATTATCGATCGCAGTTCATCTCCTATGACCTTGCCCAATGTACCGAATAAAGCTTCCTGAGTCTGCCGGATCATGGAATTGTTGAGCTGCACGACGGACGACTGAATGGGAATTTGCCCCGGAGACCACCCGTAGACTATCGCGGGTATCTCCATCTCAATCGCCGTCTTCAGCAGGAATGACTTAACCAGGTACATGCATGTGTTGCAGATCGAACTCGCCCTTTGCAGCGTCTTTAGCGAGTAGGGTTTCTGTATGACGGATTCCCTGAACGCCCTGAAAAGCGCTTCCCGGTTGGGCCTCATCGTGATGTGGTCCACATTGGTTTTGCCGGCGATCGTCACGATGTTGCTGCTTCCCTGGGGCGAAACAAATCCGTGATCGAATGTAACGGCCAGGACCCTGAGGCCGAGTTGACCCGCCAGGAAAGAGAGGATGTAAGAGCTGTCTTTGCCGCCGCTGTATGCCATGACGGCATCGTAGCCCGGCCGGGATGCTTTGATTTGCTCCAGCGCCCGGAAAAACTTGTCGGAATACTTCTTTTTTAACGCTTCATCCTGGACAGGCGAGCCCTTATGGGCCAGGCAGTGCTGGCAGACGCCGTCACTTGCCAGGCGGATGCCGGGGAAACTCTCCGGCAGAACACAGTTGCTGCATATTTTCACTCTTGGGTCCTTTCCCTGGATAACTTACCTTATTTCAAAACGTGATAAGCACTGGTCACCACTGTGCAAGGCACTCACGCTTCGTCATTAAGTATTGCTCTGTAAGTTGGTCGCTGGAAGCTTTAAGCAGATGCGGGACCAGGGAATATGCCCGGTAGGCCCCGGTGAAACGCTCACGCCCATATTTCGAGTATGACTGCAGCCCGTAGCGTAACAATTTGAATGCAAGGAATCGCTGGAGGTCCCTTCTGGGTTTTCTGATTCCGGCATCGAAACTTTTGCACGTGATATACGCCCGGTTTAAAACATTCATCATCCCGAACTCAAACCCGGAAGTTCGTTTTTCAGGGGACCTGTAATGGAAGACTTTGGCGCGTTTAGCGCAGAGGATCATGTGCGTTTTGAGGACCCTCAGCGATGCGTCCCTGTCTTCGAACATCGCATAATTACCGAGTGATTCGTCAAATCCGCCAAGGCTGCGGATTAAATCACTTCGAAAAGTCATTCGAAAGCCTGACATTACTCCGCACTGTTCTACTTCTGCAGTGCGGCAAGGGGCGGGGATTTCTCTCCAGCCCCATACGGTCTTTCCTGCCGTCAAAAGAGGATCGGGAAAAAACGACCTCTCGAACACATCAAAATTGCTGTCATAGAATAGCTTGAAGCGATCCATTAATGTCATATGGTACCGTATGGTGTCGTTTCCCCAGATTTGTATCGGTGGCGCAATACTCTCGGCCTGGCATACGGCGCCGACGGATTCATCTGCGTCCTTTTCATAAACCGCCATAACGGACTCGGAAACTCCGGGAAACCACAACGAATCATCGTCGGGGAAAAAAACAACCGGCGATTGGACCCTGGCCAGGCCTATATTACGTTGAAGCGATGAGCCGATGGAGCTGCGAGAAGCGCTTGGACAATCCTTTACGATGTTTTCTACGGTCAGCTTCACTTTAGGGTGGTCATCGCTGGAGTCGACTATAATGAGCGATTTGGGCAGCCTGCTTTGATTCAGCATCAGCGGGAGGGACAACTCCAATGCAGATATTCTATTGCGGGTTGCAATTACGATATCAAATTCCATTTCGGCCTGGCCAGGTTCGAACACCATTGTCACCTGATTATTTCCTCGTATGACAGACTTGTTAACAACAGTAAGCGATCGTTTGGTGAAATGCTCTCCCGGGCATCCCATGGCAATGTACTTCGCGTAGCGCCCCACCCCCCAATCCTGGAACAACCCCCTTTTTTTCATCACCAGGCACTACCGGCCCGCTGCAGCCGTTATCTTTGAATGTCTTCACCGGTGTCATTGGACGCCTTGATGATTGGATTCTAATAGATATAATCTGGAAGCGCTTGTCTTTGTATAATATTTTATTACCAGTCTATTATCCGCCGTCTAAAGTACTTAGAGACCAACCTTCTTAGCATTATAATTATCCAGCAGGAGGAACAATATTTGTGATATGATAGCGACTCTCTTATTAATATTTCACCAGTTACCTGCCTGTTATTATGGGAATCTTACTATTAATTATATATGATACAGGATAAAGCAGAAGTAACGATAGTAAAACAAAACCAGAAGCATAGGCAAAGTTAGGCTCCAAATTTAATACTTTTATTCGAAATATTAAATAGACAAGACCTTTAGCTGCAATGAATGCTGGTACTTGAAGAAGGAAAAAGACAATACTATTCTGCCCAAGATATGTTATTAGTCTGGTACTGGGGATGTGCTTAGCAATATAAATATATGCGTAAATATTTGATAAGGATGACGCATAGAATAACAATATATTGCCATAATGCATTTTATACATGTCAACTGCATCGTTTAAATATCCGACACCAAAACCCAACAGAAGACATATTATTACAATACCAATATTGGCATTATGGTCTATCAAATAATTTTTAGAAATATAGCCTATCCCATAAAATACAACAGCATTAAGAGCAACATCAATACTGAATGGAAGTCTAATCGATAAGTACAAAGAGTCAATATACCCAACTAAAGATAATAACGATAAAATGAGTAATAACGAGTGTGTTGTATTGATAATACGGTTTATCGAAAAGAAAATAATGTCAGTAACAAATAAACAAGCTAAAAACCACAATAAAGCATTATGCGGTAGCAATTCGCCACTCGAACCAGCATTTCCACATACCATCCCTAATAATGGATTTAATAAATTGTCAGGCACAGATTGCGCACCGTGATATGGTCCGTGCTTATACATATACATTTGAAATAACCAAATGACATATGTTAATAAACCAAATGCAATATAAGGCACAATGCGTGTGTTTACTTTTCTAAGGATAAACTTACCGATGCCATCATATTTATCGCTGCCTTTGAAAAACATGCCTGAAATAAAGAAGAATAATGGCATATGGAAAGAATAGATGTATTTGTATACTTGATTATCGGTCAGGGTGCTGTGTCCAAAAAAAACAAGAACAATTCCAATTCCTTTTAGTGTATCTGCCCATTTAATCCTGTGTGCATTAACTTGCGCTGTCATGACGCTACCCAATATTAATGGTTCATTTCATTTAGTTTCTTTTAATGTCTATTTATCCGGAATAATGCATCAACATTTCCGCTCGGCATTCAAACTGTAGGTTTGGATCGGATTGCCAGAAAAACCTCCGTTGCACTCCTGGAGCCCCAAAAACCATGCGTTTCCCCAATAGAATATGCAAGTGCAACGGCAATGAGACCGGTTTTTGCAGTGCAAGGCCCGTTAATTTTTCAAGGCTTAACACTATTCACAACAACCGCACTCCCCCAGTACTCGCCAAAAACAAGACCGCTCAGAGCTTTAACCGGCCGATACAGCGCTGCGGCTAAAAAGGTCACTGCCACAACATAGAACCCTGCCAGACCCGTAAGGACGAGCAGGTCCGGACCGTCGGGGAAAGCGGATTGCAGCACCGGCTTTATTACGTACAGAATCAATGCGCCATGCAATAGATACATCAGGTACGAATGCTTGCTGCAAAAAGTCAGGATGTCGGTAAATCTCCCGGGGAAGACATGAAATACGAACTTGCATGCGGGTATGCACATGAAGATCAAGCCGGCGGTGGTGAGTGTATCGTTGAAAGTCGACCCCTGGTCCCATGCATGAATCAGCAGCCAGGAGGAAAAATAGAATCCGACCCCCAGCAGTAAGGCGTAAGGGCTCGACAGTTTTGCAAGGAAATGTACTTGCCTTTTGAGAGTTAACGCTAAAGCCATTCCAATGGCGAAGGGAGAGATGAAGAAAAATGGGAGGGCGGTATTGTGCACAATCTCGTACCCGAAAAGCAGAAACAACAGGATTGACCCGTAGGTGATCAAAACGGATACCAGGATGAAGGTTCGCACTCCGCACTTCTTAAGGAGCCATAGCAGGATCGGAAACAGCAGATACAGGCCAAAGATGACCGGCATGAACCAGAAGGTGGGGTTGAAATCCCAGCAGGGTGGATAAAAATTGCGAGTAAATGTCGCATAACAAAAGAGGCTCAAAAAAGAATAGTGGCTCCCGAACTGTTGCGCGGAGACCCAGTGGGCTGAATTCACCAGTAGAAACGTAGCGGTGATGAATATCCAGTAAGGGACGATAATCTTTCTGATCCTCCTTGCGCTCCACGAATGCCATGAGAAATCATTGGAATTAAAGTACGATGCTGCCAGTCCATACCCGCTGAGGAAGAAAAACAGGTGAACGAACGTTCCGCCTACGGTCTGGACGAAATCTACGGATTGAGACAGGAAAGCATATCCGCTTCTGCCGGGAAGGAAAAGGAACCAGTGGTGGACCATGACGCAGAGCACCGAAAGCCCTCTGATCATATCCGCCCAGATCAAGGCAAATTCGTCATTATTTCTTCTCATCGGGGAGAACCTGTCCTTGGGCCTGGTCCTGTTCAATACCTGGCATAGACCATGGCCGAAGGAAAGCTACAGCGTTGACGGCAAACGACCGGCAGCTCGATCCGGAGTGAAAAGCCTACATGGCTGAATCTAAAACCATACACTGAAAATTTCACCAAAATCTCACAAATCTCCGGAAAGTAAAAACAACCTCAAACTTTGCAGAATAGGAACTCTTCAGCCCTCTTTGGTGCGGTCCTGCCGTCTCGAAACGGCACAGATCTCACCTGAGAGCATCTCCTTTCCTTTTCCTTGTTTTGGCATATTCAAATTCCAAGCTTCTCCTAGCAAAGCGGCCAAACCGGCATTTATCGGTTGCTCAAACCAGGACATGTGCGGAACAAGATCACTCAGCGGTCGCAGCCACCATTGGGAATCCTCGATACAGCTCTGCACATCGGGAGGAAAGCGCCAACGAATGAACTTGGCTGGCACTCCTCCCACGATCGCGAACGCGGGCACATCGCCTGTTACAACAGCACCGGCTGCCACAACCGCACCGTTGCCGATGGTTTTGCACCCGGGCACTATCGTCACATTGGCGCCAATCCAGACATCGTGCCCAATCACCAATGGATTCTCGGCATTGGAGGGAATAGTGTCCTTCGGGACCAACCCAAGTTCACAATTGAAAAAGAGTGGACTTAGCGAGAGTCTTCCGAGCGCTGGTTCCGCCGGAAAATCGTTAACCCGTCTGCTATCGAGCAGTAATTGCCAATTCTTGTGCCGGGAGGCAAAAAGCCGGGCCGCATGCATGACCCGTAACTATACATGCCGATGTTCACCTGATATTGCTCGCTCAAGATCGCCCGAACCGTTTCAGAGAACATAACGCCGCCTTCCAGGGCGCAAAGCAGCCTGTAGATGAGCGGGTGCAAGGCCCTCAGGCGCCAGCAAGCCCGCAGTGCGGGCGCCAGTAAGCACCGGCCGCGCCGCTCGATCCGTTGAGCTCTCAGTTTCAAGGCCGATTCATTCGCATCGATCACTTCAGGCAGCTTCGTCCCTTTTGAAAAAGTCATTATCCGGCCCCATTGCAGCTTATTTCCCGGCGATCTTGCCTTGAACGAGGGGTACTCGGCGAAAAAGGACCGGGGACAGACCTTGCCACAAACGGCGCATGCTCTCATGGAAAAGCCGAAAGGCGGAGGCAAGCGCACAGACGCACAACAATGCTGAGACCCCGACAGCGGCCACGAGGTGCCATTGGTGGGCGCCAAGCATTATGGACACTCCAGCGACTGCAAGACAGGCCCCGAGGTAGGCAGCGGGTCTAAAAGTGTCGGAAAGAGGAACGCTCTGCCGGCGTTTCAGACGCCAGGCCGAGGCAACCAATGCTGCCAACTGGCCAAAAACTGCGCATGCAGCCACGGTCGCCACGGATGCGCCCAAAAGGACGGCGAGAAGTACCAGCGGCAAATAGCTCAACCTGAAAAGATTCGAGATCATCTGGTTCTGTGTATCCGCCCTGGCCATGGCCGCGATGGACGGGACCATGCGCAGAAACCAGAATGCATGCGCCGCTGCAAGCCATGCCATGACCATCCCACCCCCGGCATACTTGGAGCCGTAGAGAAGCTTGAGAATTTGCTCTCCGGCCAGGACCAGGGGAAGCATGGTTACCATGGCCCCGATGGCCGTTAAAAGCACATAATCCTTGTATTCCCTTCTGAATCGGACAGGGTCTTCCTGATGACGGGAGAGCAGAGGCAAAAGGATGGAGCTCATGCCGCCGGCCATAATCATGAATGGCGCCGCGATGAGCGAGGCCCCGGCGGCATAGAGGGCCAGCACCTCCAGCGAGTAGCCGCTTCCTACAAGCAGTTGATCTCCTTGCCCCGCAGCAAACATGAAAAAACCATTCAAGATCAACGGCCAGCCGAAATTCCACATCCTGTGTACCTGAGCCCTGTCCCAACCCAATCGGTAGGGGTGCTGGGCAACTCCGCGGGCCATGAGCAACGTGAGCAGCTCTTTACCCAGGAGCAAAACCAGCACGACGCGGTAATCTCCGATCCAGGCAGCCATAGGCCATGCGAGGGCGGTAACGATTACCTGCGGAACCAGGTCCACCGAAATAGAGGGAAGGAACTCAAAATGGCGCTGGCGCCGCACACAATCCAGATGGAACAACCCTTTAAACAGGGGAACCAGCGCAACAAGCGCAAAAGCCCATGTCTTTTCAGGGACCTTAAATAAGTGCGCCATCGGTATGCAGGTAACGAGCAACAAACCCGAGCTGATTGCTCCGGCTATAAGCTGAAAAGAATGCGCTGTGCTCAGAAAAGCAGTAGAGTCGCCTTCCTTGGCCTGGACCACTTGTTGCCCCACTGCGAGCTTACTTGTAAGCTCCAGCATGCCGACCGCAAGCGCGAATGTAGCGGCAAGGCCGTAATCGGCACGAGTCAGCATGCGCGCAAGGATGAGATTGCGCAGGAAGGAAAGCGCGTAGGAGACCGTCTGCCCCACAGTCACAATCATGAAGCTGTTCAGGATCTTTCTTTCGCCCATATTCGTCAATGGCCCATTGGAAGGTAGTGAACCCGGCTAGATTTGTCTTATTTATAGATAATCTTGTAAATTCGCTTCTTGATAAGAACCAGGAGTTGACCGGAGGTTGAATACTGAACATGAGCAACCTTTCTCATTCTCGGCGATAGGGACTGGAAGCATATTTGTGAAATGCTCACAATAGCCGCCAATTGCATGAACCAGATAACATATGCCTGGTCAAAGTAAGACACTGCAAACCAATTTTCAATGTGGACAGCAAGCATAGCCCCCAGTCCCCAGAGCAACAAATCCGTCTCAGCCGGTTTCGAGAAGCTGGAGCGAATGATTCCCAAGGCCTTACCCAAGCTCTTGTAGCATTTGACGAGAAGCAAAATGAAGAGGATGATTGCCAGTACTCCGCTAGCTAAACCGAAGGCGACGTACTGGTTGGTGATATCTGCGTCGCCGGTAGGTGTGACTGTATATGCAAACCAATCATGAGTTTCAACATAAGGCATGCCCCAGAGCCACCATTTTCCAAAATCTCTCGCAGCCATAGCCATCAAGTGGGACCGATGCCAAGAGTCACCTCCGATTCCGATATGCTCGCTAAGCCTTGCAGGCAAATACCACACAGGCGCGTTCATAAATAAGGCAAACAATATAAGCAGGCCCAGCATGCAGCGCCGAGTGACGCGCATTTTTGTCTGCATCGGCCAAAGAGACCAGCCGGCCAGCCCGACGGCACATGCGGTGATTGGTCCGCCGGAGTTGGCCAGCAAAACGATCGCCGCGCACAGAACGATTCCGATCAGGCCCCAGACGCGATCCATCTTCCCTATGGCGAGCCCGATATATAATGGCAAGAAGCTCGCACCCAGCATGCCCAACAGGTCCGGATGCCGGAAACTGCCTATGCAGCGGGCTCTTCCTCCCCTGAACATATCTGGCATTGCTGAACCCCCAAGGAGAGCAAAAACAGTCTGGCCCGTTCGCATTTCAAAAAGCAACAGAAAGATGTATGGTATGAGAAGGAGAGCGAAGGCGCGCAGGAACCAGCGAAAATCGTCTATGTCTCGTATCAGTCCGCGAAAAATAAAGTAGCAAAGTGTGGCGTCGACAGCCAAGCCTATCTGATAGGCATGGCCTTCAGTCGAGCGCAGCAAGAAGGCAGTTGTGGCATAGACGTAAAGCAGCAGAAACAGGCGGTCGATGTCGTTCAGCTTAGAGTAGCTGAATTCGCGGCGCGCCACGACACGGATAAAGCCCGCTATTTCCAGAAACCTCATCGCGAAAAGGTTAAATCCAAGCACATCGACTGCCGCACCTTGGGTAAGATACAGCGCTCCGCTGGCCATTCCCAAAAGCGCCCATCGCCGTGGCGCAGCGACAACCACGGCCATCAAAAAGATCAGAATAGATGCACTTATTGCATTGATAGTATTCATGCAATGACCGACCTAGGCAGAGAAGAGTGTAGAGCGAACAAATTACGACAACATAGGTGAAGCTGAAGTGTTTGTCACTTTGTAAACGCTTCGCGTAACATCCATCTATCAATAACTCTTAATCGGACAAAACGACGATAATAGCCGGTGGGTCAGTTGGTTCATACCTGTCAACGACCATAAAATTCTTATCAATCATTTGTATAATATACTTATATTTGATTCTATCATGAAGTCTAACTATAATATAACCACCGCTAGCTAGACATTTCAGATACCTTTGAATAGTCGGTACAATCCGTAGTTTAGGTAGGTAGTATATGCTTTCTCTGAATAATATAAGGTCATATTTGCCATCTGGTTCGAAAGACTCCAGCTCACCAAGAACAAAATGCGCCTTGTATTCCTTAGTAGTGCCTTTACATTTGAGATTGGCACTATCAACAGCAGCCTGCGATATATCTACTCCTGTGTACGTTGAAAAGACATTTTCATCCATTTCAAGGCAGGTGGCCCCAGAGCCACATCCTAAATCTAAAATGCTTCCGCATTTGCTATACTTACGGATGTAAATGTACACTGGATCAGTCCGCGTATCCTCTAAATGCCGCCACCTTCCAAATCGAAACTCGTGGTCCCATATTTTCTTTTTTGTCTCGAATGAGCCATATCTGGTACACACATAGTGTACCACCTTCTTCAAAATATTCATTCGACTAGTCTGCCCTTTTATATAAGTTAGAACCTCTCGTCAGTTATGTCCTCTGGATTGATAATAATCGGTTGGTTTGAATTGATCTAGCGATAACGCTGAATCCAGTGTCTCTTGAACATATTTGGAAAAGTCATAGCCGCAACGATAAGATAACTTGATTTAGCAATTGATAGGATGTCACCGCACGCAGCGATTGATCTTATAAGCACTTTTCTGGCCTTGCGGCTCTCCCCCAAGCCAACCAATACCTTAGCATAAAAACGCATTTTGGATGCCAGCGCGGCATTATAAGCATTACGCAATGCTGGCGATGCATTTTGTTCATAAGCATTTTTAATCAGATCAAAAGCTAATAATACATCGCTGAAAGTTGTAAGTTTGTCTTGTGATAGGGATGAGGCACTTATTCTATATGCAACCAGTTTATTAGGAATACGAACAACTGAGCCTTTTAATGCCAAAATGCAGAAGAAGTAACAATCTTGTGTGATCTTCAGGTTTGGGTGGAAAGGTTCGGGACCGACATCCTCAAGGACCCTTTTCGGTACGCAACAGTAACTTGGCAGGAACAAACCGGGCATTTTGTTATACTGTCTAAAGAAATCGACAGGCTCTATCTGCTCGCCTAGTACACGTGAATCTGCAGGAGCGCTGTTCCATTTGTACTCACCAAGGCCATGGAAGTCTAAATGCCCAGTGAATGTAGCAACTGCTCGTGGATTACTCGAAATCACTTTTTCTTGCGCCTCCAAATATTTCGGGTGCCATATGTCATCGCTGTCCAAAAAAGCAATTGTCTCGCCGCTGGCGATTCGGCAGAGGAAATTCCTTGAAGCCGACAATCCCCTGTTCTCCTGGTGATACACCTTGATGCGGGGCTCGTAGGACCGCAGCATAGAGAGAGTACCGTCAGTACTTCCATCATCCATAACAAGGATTTCGAACGGATAATACGACTGTCCGAGTACTGAATTCAAGGTTGATTCAATGGTTTTGGATGCATTATATGCTGGTATCAAGACGCTGAATTTCACGGGTCCTCCATCACTTTGAGTTCGAGTACACCCTTTGAAAGGATTTCTCCAAAGATTATTCCGACCACAGCTTTTAGATTACCAGTCCGTTATTAGGTTTTTATAAACCTACAGGAGTTTTTCCCCGGCGCGTTCCGCCTAACGTGTTGCCCCTTCACAAGGCAAGCCGCGCACAGTAGTTCCAGGGGCGCACGATTTTCATGCGCAGGGTGATATGATCGGAAAGTGACTTTACATCACCTATGGAATGCATCAGAGCGTTTTCCGGAGGATCAAGATAAATGCCTACAATATCAGTGAGCTTGGCCGAAAACCCCTGATCGGTCGATATGCACCATGTTCGTCTCCTTTTGATATGAATCCTGAGCGTTCCGGTACTTCCGCCAACCTTGATCGTTGGAAACATCCTCAGGGGGGCATCCGCAACTAGGCGGCTCTTCTAAATGGCGTATCAGCGTGGAGGTTCTCGATCAAGAAGCGCCAAAACTCGCTTCTCGGTTCCAGTCCCCACGGCCTGCCGGTTCTACACTCGTTTTGTCGTCCAGCGGTCCTCAGGTTCTCTAAGCGCGAACCGTGTTCGCCATTTGCTCACCCCTGGCAGGGCGCGCGCTGAAAAGTTCTGCAATTTCAGTTGTTGTTTTTCACCCATCAACCAAACGGATGGCGTGCGCGCGTTCTGACGCTAACTTTAGACCCAACTCCGCGAAATGCCGCGCACCGGAGCACCCGTTAGAAGGCCAAAGCCACTGGCATGAGCCAATCGGCTGTGAGCCGGATTTGGCGAGCATTTTCAAGTGCAATGATAAGTAACAGAGTATTACTAGACAAACCAAGTTATCTAAGGGGCTCAGGGGCCAAAGATGTTACAGGACATTCGCGTCTTGTTCTCTGTTCGTTTATTGGAACGTTGCAGAAACCGTACAAGCAGCGGTTATAGGGTTCGTGGTGTAGGTAGTTCCAACCAGGCTCCCCCCGCAGGTGCCACCGACCGAGGCAGTGTAGCCCGATTGGGGTGTGATCGTGAAGGTCTTATAATTCCCGGGACAGACAGAAACAGGGCCCAAGGGCAAGATGGAGCCGTTAGTGCCCGCAGAGGCTGTAATAGTGAGCATGCTGGACTGGAGGCATGGTTTCTGCAAAGCAGGCAATGCTGAAAAAACAGACTCATACGCCCCGATGTCATACGCAGAACCTTGTGGTCGGGAAGTGCCCAGATAATCCACATTATAGGGAGAGCCCAGAGTTACCCCATGGTCGATAAGCGGCGATCCTGCCTGCGGCATCAGATTGTACGGTGACGTAGTGATGTTTGTGTACTTGGGATCAGATGTCGGACCATACCCGTGAGTGTCGAAGCCAAGTGCCTGCCACTGCGACCAGTTTTCGCCCACGTCCTTCCAAGAAAAATAATTGCCGAAAGTAGTGTTCCAATTATTGTAATCAATATAGGGATTATTAATAAGCTGATCGGTTTGGATAATATAAGAATTTCCAGACCAGGAGTTGTTTTTGATGTAAACCGCATTGAAACTGCCTGTTGAGTTAGTAATCAATTGGATAAATGCCGAAGAACCACCAGAGGTCCAACCCGAGTTCCCATAAATATACAAATTATTGATATTGCCCTGCGAAGCTGAAATATTACAAAATGAATTGCGCCCTTCATTGGCAGAAATATTGTTATATATAAACACATTGTTTGCCAGTTCTGAAGAACTCCCTCCGGAATCATTGATCTGTAGTGTTATGGTTCCAGTCCCAGTTGTAGGAGATGATTCATAAAAGTAATTGTTGTAAACAGATAAGTTAGTTAACGATCCGCTATCCGATGCTCCGCTAGACCCCTGAACCCACATTATTATATCGTTGCAGTGGGGCGATCCTAAATTGTAGTATGATCCGATATTATAGAATGTATTGTTGTGGATTGAGTTGCCGTCGTCATCGGAATTACCGCCCTCGGCTAGAGCTATCGCCCAACCCGATTTATCCCCGAAGGTGTTGTTGGAAATAGTATTGTTGGAAAATCCGCTGTTCAAATAGATGCAGGCATGGTAGCAATCATAAAACGAGTTTCCTTGCACAGTCCAATTACTGCCCGAGGCGTTGATCGCAAAGCCGATGGCTGTGTTGATGTTTGCCCCACTCCCCGCGTCGTGTATCGTGCAGTTCGTTATTGTGAAATAGTTGGCGGCGATCTGCGCCGAGTTAATGATGCTGCTCTCTGAACTGGCCGTTACGCTCCTTAACTCAAGGTTATTTATCGTTATGTAATTCTTGCCTGCAACAGCCAAAAAGATGGCGGCGGCATTATTGTTGCCCGTTATAACGGCTTGGCTGGTTCCGCTGCCCCACCTTGAAACATAGGTCCCCGAATCTCCGTCGTAGACGATGGGAGACCCGCTTGAGCCGCCCCAGGACAGGGTTATATAACCACCAGAAGGAACGGAATAAGATTGGCCTCCTTTGAAGATTACCTTGTCGCCTGGAGAAAAGGTAGCTGAATGAGCGGTGCCTGTTGCCGCGCTGTCACCGGGGCAATGCTGCCAAGGGGTTGATGTAGAGGTGCCGTTGTTGGAGTCGGCGCCGGAAGAATAGTCAATATAATATGTCGCCCCGAAAGCCAATGATGGAGCAAGAGAAAGAAGTAGTATAAAAAATACACGCGCCAGGTAAATCATCGGTCATCCTCCATGATGTAAAACCACGCCTTGCAATCCCCCCACGCTCAGCGAATACCACACTCCCCTTCGCTTTTCCACTTGAAAGGTGTTCGCATTACCGAAGAGCGGGGGCACTAATTTACGTGAGCAGATGACTGCAATTTATGTGCCTGGCCATGCCGGCGCGCGTTATAGGGCCGTTCCAGTTCGGCAGTCGAGTATCGGCAGCCAATACTAGTGCGGCAACCCACCTGCGAGCACATGATTATACTGATATTGACTTACAGTAATGTAATTTATGCTTCGTGGACTCGGCAACCAACTGCGACTCATCAGTCCCGGTGAGAAGATCGATTATAGAAAAACCTGAGCCGGCCAATCAGTTCTGACCGCAGCCTTTGCATCTGTTCTCGTCGCAAAGTCGCTTCAACACAAGGGGGCACGGACTTGGTTTCTCTCAGACAGTAGGACTTAAGGAAGCTAGCCATTCTGACAAAACCGCCCAGGCTAAAGCGCTGTTTAGAAGTCCGTCTGAGACATTTTATGACTTCAAATAATGGATGACTGCCAACGGCATGATCCATCTTCCCTTCGCGGACTCTCTCTCTCCATACCCCCCTTGCTCCCCCGCTGCTCTTATGGTGATATACTCTGAAATCCGGGAAAGCTTCTACACGCCAGCCGTGCATGCGAGCTGTCGTCTCTGCGATCCAATCTTCGCCGCCAAACTCAACGGGAGTAAGCCCTCCAATCTGTTCGTAACACTTGCGCCTGAAAAACTGTATGCCACCCGCAACTGACCTGTCGGTATTGAACGCGCGACATTCAAAACCGTCCTTTCTTTTCTCATAAATGAACCCGCCTGCAATTCCAAGCAAAACATTGCTCTCCATTTTCGAGATCATATTCTCATAATAGTGTGCATCCAGGGATATATCAGCATCAAGAATACCAATGTACTCATATTCTAATCCTGAGAGCTTTAGCGCAGCAGCCCTGAGCGCAAAAACCTTGGAAGAAAATCCCAGCCGGCTCTCTTTGGCTTCGTGGCGGACAAATTGAATAAAGTCGACTTCCCGAGCGGCGTCTCTAATAATTTCATCAGTACGATCTTCAGAACCGTCGCTCACGATTACCCATTTCATCGGCAATACTGTCTGCGATATTACCGATCGTATCGTTCGTCCAATGTATGCTTCTTCATTCAGGGCGGTAGTGATGAGGACGTATTCCATATATTCTCGCCATTAAGAATCTATTTGTTCTTTATCCGTACGGTGTCTTGCTGATATTTATCCATCTACATATCATCCGTCTACATCATACAACGAAATACGGTATCACAATTAGCGCCTTTTCTTTTTAACTTAGAATCCTTGCCTCATAAAAACCTTGAGACACATCTTGTGCTTCAGTATGCGCTGTGAAATATCTTGCTTTAATGAAGGCTTTAGAATACAGGCCGCAGAACCTAATAGAACTCTGCCTAAATGACCCGCTGAGCAAATCGAATAAAAAAGAACCCGTGAAAGAAATGAATGATGTTTTTTCCAGTACTTTATCAGAGAACGCTCGCGCTCGACGGCGAACCGGAACGGGTCTTTCGAGGAACTGCCAGCGTGATCGTGAATGATGGCTGCTCCAGGGTAGAAGACGACCTCCCATCCCTGTCTCCAAAAGCGCTTGCACCAGTCCACTTCTTCAGCGTAAATGAAAAACCTTTCATCAAATCCGCCGACCTCGTCCAGTGCTTCCCGCTTCACCATCAGAAAGCAGCCCGCCAGAGAGTCCACTCTCATCGTCTTGCTGTGAGAGAAATAAAACATGTGTTCGCCGCAAAACAAGGCCGACTGGCGGAAAAGGCTGGACAGACCAAAGGCCTCGCAGAAGCAGGTCCAAAGAGAGGGGAATCTTCTGCACGAATCCTGCAAGGTCATATCGGGATTGTGCACTCTAGGTCCG
>Ga0326728_10004410_pt1 | contig 41680 bp, 30 predicted proteins | sample MB3enrmetagenome_FD_207602 | JGI IMG/M metagenome (GOLD analysis project Ga0326728, IMG submission 207602) | Lab enriched peat soil microbial communities from McLean, Ithaca, NY, United States - MB31MN | ecosystem: Environmental > Terrestrial > Soil > Wetlands > Peat | place: USA: New York... | reverse complement strand
GGAGGTCTTGGGCGAGCTGGAAGCGTTGTCCCAGCTCAACGCGCAAGGAGGCGCAACCCCGTCGTTCCTGGGCGCGGGCGCCTACCGGCATTTCATACCCGCCGTGGTGGACGCCCTGGTCTCGCGCTCCGAGTTCGCGACGGCCTACACCCCGTACCAGCCCGAAATCAGCCAAGGCACGCTGCAAGCCATCTTCGAATACCAGAGCATGATCGCACGGCTGACGGGGATGGAGGTTTCCAACGCGTCCCACTATGACGGCGCGACCTCTGCCGCGGAGGCGGTAATCATGTCGCTGAACGTTGCACAGAAGGAAAGGCCGCGCGTACTCCTTTCCTGTGGGGTGAACCCGCAATACCGGGCGGTGGTCCGCACATATACGCAGGGCATGGGGCTCACCTTCGGCGGGGATGAAAATCTCGCTAACGGTATCGACGAGCTCGAGTCCATGTGTGATGAGTCCACCGCGTGCGTCATGGTGCAATACCCGGACTTCCTGGGAAGGATCCCCCAGCCGGGCCGACTCTTGGAGCTTGCCGGGAAGGTGCACGCTTGCGGCGCGCTGCTCGTCGCGGTTGTTAATCCTATTGCCCTCGGACTTCTCGTGCAGCCGGGAGAATGGGGAGCGGACGTAGTGGCAGGCGAAGGCCAGTCCCTGGGAAATCATCTCTCTTTCGGAGGGCCGTACTTGGGATTTTTCGCGTTCCGAAGAGACCACATCCGCAGGTCCAGCGGGAGAATTGCTGGGGAGACGGCCGACCATGACGGAAGAAGAAGTTACGTCTTCACGCTCAGCACACGCGAACAGCACATCAGGAGAGAGAAGGCTACCTCGAACATCTGTACCAACCAGTCACTGAATGCGCTCGCCGCCGCGGTGTATATGGCGTCTCTTGGTCCCCGCGGATTGCGGCAGGTTGCGGAGCTGTGCTGGCATAAGGCCCATTATGCCGCATCCGCCATTGGCGAAGTATCAGGCTATTCGGTTGCGCGTGAGCAGTTCTTCGACGAGTTTGTGGTGCATTGTCCGGCTTCAGTCAGACGCATCAACGAAAAGCTTTTCCAGAAGCACCGAATCATCGGGGGCTACGACCTGAGCGCTGATTACCCGGAGATGAAGAACGCCATGCTCGTGTGCTGCACCGAGGTGAACACCAAGGAGAACATCGATCGGTTTGTCGGGGCCCTGGAGGATTGCCGTCATGCTTGAGCCGCTCATCTTCGAGATTTCACGCAAAGGCAGGGAAGGTGTGTCGCTCCCTGCTTGCGACGTTCCGGAAACGGCCATCCCGTCGGAGCTCTGCCGTGCAGCGCTCTCTCTTCCGGAGGTTTCCGAGATAGACCTGGTGCGCCATTACGTGAGGCTTTCCCATCTCAACTATGCAGTGGACACCGGGTTCTACCCTTTGGGCTCTTGCACGATGAAATACAACCCGAAAGCCAACGATGCGGCGGCCCGCATCTCGGGTTTCATGGAATTGCATCCGCTGCAGGACGCTTCGACGTCGCAGGGCGCCCTGGCCGTCATGCACTCTCTTCAGACCATGATCGCGGAGATCGGCGGCTTTGCCGCGGTTTCCCTGCAGCCGTCCGCCGGCGCTCATGGGGAGTTGACCGGCATCCTCATCATGCGCAAGGTCCACGCCGCCCACGGGCAGACGGAGCGCACCCGGATCCTCGTCCCTGACTCCGCCCACGGCACCAATCCAGCCTCCACAGCGATGGCCGGACTGGAAGCGGTGGAGATCCCGTCCGACGCAAGGGGCAATATCGACATCGGCCGCCTGAAGGCAAGCCTCGATGGACGGGTGGCCGGCCTCATGCTAACGAACCCGAACACGCTCGGCCTGTTTGAAGAGAATCTCCTAGAGGTCACACGGCTTGTGCATGAAGCCGGAGGCCTGGTGTACGGGGACGGAGCGAACTTCAACGCGATCCTCGGGGTGGCACGCCCCGGGACTATGGGAATCGACGTAATGCATTTCAACCTTCACAAGACATTCTCTACCCCGCATGGAGGCGGGGGCCCGGGCGCCGGGGCGGTGGGCGTCACCAGAGAGCTTGCCGACTATCTGCCGGGGCCGATTGTCGCCTCCGCAGACTATACGGCCACCGCGCCTGGTGCTCGTGCGGAGGGCAGAGTCGGCGCTAGAGCCGGGAAGGCTTCGGGACGGGCGCTCTACACCTGGTGCATGCCGGCAAAATCTATTGGCCGGATCAAGAGCTTCCATGGCAACTTCGGCATCCTCGTTCGCGCCTACGTATACATCCGCATGCTTGGCGCTGACGGACTGCGGGCCGTGGCTGAGAACGCGGTGCTCAACGCCAACTACCTACAGGTGCGGTTGAAAGGCACGTATCCCGTTCCCCATGGGGATAGGACGTGCATGCACGAGTTCGTGGCACAGGGGAAGCTTGCGGAAGCGCCGGACATTCGAGCGCTAGATATTTCCAAGCGTCTCATTGACTACGGGTTCCATCCCCCCACGAACTATTTCCCGCTAATCGTGCCAGAAGCGCTCATGATCGAGCCGACGGAGACCGAGAGCGTGGAAACTCTGGACAGGTTCGCCGACGCCCTCCTGGAGATTGCGAAAGAGGCTTCAACACATCCGGAGCTGCTGCACGAGGCCCCGCACACTTCCCCTGTCCGTCGCCTGGACGAGGTCAGAGCGGCCCGAGAGTTGAAGGTGACCGCGGGATAGCGCTCGTCGAACCGCCTTCGGGTTGCTTCGTTTTAGCGCGCCGTCATTTTCAGCGCACTGTCGAGCACTCCCTGGACGAAATACCTGTGCAACGCCAAATAGAGGATGGTGATAGGCACGGTGGTCGGGAGCAGTGGACTGAACGTCGAAGTTGTAGTACATGACTACTTCGCCATGGGGGCCGAGCCCTACCGCGCCGTTCAAAACTGATGTCGTTGCACTGCGAACAAGGCGAGAGCTGTCGTCCGCAACTTGATTTTCTACCATGCACTCTGGAGACTTTGAAGGGGTGCGCCTACGGACCCAGACTCCTTCTCACTGGTAGATGAGATCCCATGTTCCGGTCGTAGTGCTACCGAGGCTGAGTGTGTAAATTACCCAGTTGTTACCGCTCGTTTCGGTCATGGGAAACGAGGAGCACCGCTACAATAAAGGCCAGTTTGCGCACGCTACTCGTTTTAGTATCGTAGATCTCACCACCGGGCGTGCACATCCTCGCGAATGTAGTTATCGTAGATTTCCTCCACTTGGCGCATTACGCCGCGGGGCAGGCGGGGCATGGTGGCGGTCTTTGCGTTCTCCTCCACCTGCGTGGGCGTTTTTGCGCCCGGGATGACGCAGGTAACGGCGTCATGCATAAGGATCCAGCGGAGCGCGAATTGGCTCATTGTCATGCCGCGGGGCAGAATCTTTCTCAACGCCTCCACGGCCTGTAGGCCCTTTGCGAAGTCCACCCCTGAGAAGGTCTCCCCGCGGTCGAACGCCTGGCCCTTTCTGTTGAAGTTGCGGTGGTCGTCAGTCTGGAACCGCGTGGACCGCGTCATTTTCCCCGTCAGGAGCCCGCTTGCCAACGGGACACGGGCCAAAACGCCAATCCAGCGCGCCCGCGCTTCCCGGAAGAAAAGCTCCGCGGGTCTTTGTCGGAACATGTTGAAGATGATCTGGACGGTTTTGACGCCCGGATACTCTATGGCTTTGAGAGCTTCCTCCACTTTTTCAACGCTCACCCCGTAATTCTTGAGCTTGCCGGCCTTTGCTAGGTCATCCAGGCTCGCAAAGAGCTCGGGCATGTAGTAGGTCTCCCGAGGAGGGCAGTGGAGCTGAAGAAGGTCGAGGGCATCAACGCGAAGCCGCTTCAGACTGTCTTCCACGAACCTCCGTATGGCCAGCGGTGTATATTTTTCAGCAGTGTGCGGCTGCAATTTGCGGCCGGCCTTGGTGGCAACGTAGATCTTCTCAGAACGGTCTTTCAGGAGTTGGCCGAGAAGCCTTTCGCTGTGGCCGTCACCGTACACGTCGGCCGTGTCGAAGAAGTTCACGCCGAGGTCCACGGCCTTGTTGAGCGCCGCCATGGACTCCTTGTCATCCACCTTGCCCCATGCCGAACCCATTGCCCAGGTCCCGAAGCTGACTTCGGAGACCTTCATGCCGGTTTTCCCCAGGAGTCTGTAATTCATGTTGTCCTCCACATCATGTACAGAACATTCTAACAATTTTCGGCGGATACCGCAACTTGACTTGGTTGGCTCTTTCCGCTCGGTTCAGTGGCGGTTCGGTCAGGCGAGCGAAATAACAGCACGCGCAAAGGAGAAGAAAGTGAACCTCGCCGCATCGGAGGCCAAAGCGCGGCGATACAAACGCTCATGCTTTCCTATTTAGATTGTTCTGCCCTTCTCACCGTAGTGAAAGCGAAAGAAGGAGCCGCCCAGCTTCTTGTTGTAAACAAGACGAACGCGCAGAAAGTATTCATTTTCTGCCGTATGGCAAACTCCCCAGCGGCCGAACGCCACCCTTGTATCCAGCCTGCAGGAAAGCGCTTCTCAACCCTTTTCGCCCGACTGAGTATGATCGTCCTCCATAGCGATGCCAGCCGTCGCAAAGGTCCTTTGATGCGGCTCACCGTCATTGCGTCGATGCCGTTGAGGGCTTCGTAAAGGAGGAGGATCTGCGGCGCATGCACGAGGCTCTGTGCAAAAGCAAACTTCTTGCGCATGCCCTGGGAAGCCTCCGATGCCATTGAAGCCCTCAAGCTAGAAAAGCTCGACCAGCTCGCCGGCCCTCCGGATGGTTTGCTTTTCTTCTATTCCCGCAAGCCGGGCGTTCAGACGGAGTTGTTTCTGCAGTGAACCACCCCAAGTGCGCGGTGCCCAAGCTATAGTCCTCTAGTTTCGCAAGTCGCATTACCACTCCAGATGACGGAGTTGAGGATTGTGGTGTCGCTCCTTACCTAAGGCGCAAGAACGAGGCCAAGCGAAACAAAGGCTGCATAGGCCGTCTCGGGGACTTGGGCCGAGTGGCACCCAGGCCGCATAGGACGTATGGCGTCCAGGCCAAGTGGCGGCATGTTTGCCCGCCCGGCCGGGAATGGCTATTTTGAGCCTGAAGTATGAGTAAAAGAGGAGAATCGAAAGGGCAGCAAAAAGTCCGAACCATGCGAGCGGCAATTATCGTGACGGTTGCTCTTGCAGTCGTGATTGCCGGCGTGGGAATCGCAATCAGCGTTCTGAACGGCTCTTCGCGGGCAGCTACCCCACCCCAGGCAGTTACCGTCTCCCAGGCGGCTAACGCCTCCCCTACGGCAGCGCAAACAGCTCCGGCAGAAGGAGCCATCGATTTTCAGCCCACGCGGGAGTACGATACGGGCAGGGTGGAGGGGCTACCAGCTGACGCCGTCCATGACGGCGACAACCCGAACCTTTTGGCGGCTGGAAGCACTGCCCCGGACTTCGACCTTGCATCCGTCGCAGGTCAAAAGTTCAAGCTTTCGGACTTCCGTGGAAAGGCCGTGTTGCTCGAGTTTTTTGCGACCTGGTGTCCTCACTGCCAGGCGGAAGCCCCCCATTTGAAGAACCTCATAAACTCGCTCCCTTCGTCACGATATTCCATGCTGCAGGTGATTGCTGATAGCGAGGATGCTGCCAGCATGCTGGCCTTCGACAGGTACTACGGGATTGCCACCACTGCGCTCCTGGATCCGGGCAGCACCCCTGGCAGCTACTATCACCAGGGCTCCACCGGACCGGTTACGCTCCAGTATCGTGTTGCCGTTTTTCCGACTTTTTACGTCATCGATCCGAAAGGCCGCATCTCGTGGCGGGCAGATCACGAACAACCTGATGCTTTGATTCTCGAGAAGCTGAAGGATGCGGCACGCTCGTAACAAGCCGCGAGGTGCCTCTTTGTCGTCTTCGGCGATTTCGCCTGTGGCGGCATCGCGCCGCAAGGGCGGGGCCACGGAGCAAACGATTCCTGGTGTTGCCCTTCCGTGGCTGGGGTTTTTCATCAGACTCGCGGCTGCCGTAATCTGGGTCGTTGCCGGTGCTTCCAAGTTGCCGGACCTTGGCGCGTTTGCTGCTCAGGTGGACCGCTACCAACTTTTTCCGCATGCGCTTTCCACTACCTTCGCGTTCATTCTGCCTTTTTTCGAAACCCTCCTCGGTCTCTACCTTGGAACCGGTCTGTTTGTCAGGGGGTCAGCCCTTGCCGGATCGATCCTGTTTGCGGTCTTTTTTGCTGCCCAAATCCAGGCCCTTGTTCGCGGACTGACTCTCGATTGTGGATGTTTCGGGGCCCTTTCGAAGGCCACCATCAGTCCGTGGACCCTGCTTCGTGACCTGGCCTTGGGGATCCCGACGTTCCTGATGCTTGCCCTCCCGGCCCGACGGCTTTCCCTCGACCGCCGGTTGTTCGGCGCCAGTGACCGTTTCGTCGCCAATTCCTGACTCTTTTGGTAGACTATTGCAATCGCCAGGATTAAATTTGTGCCGTGATGATTACGACGCCAAAGAAGGCGCGTAACAAGGAGAGGTGCGCGAATATGGCTAGAATCGTTCGAAAGCTTTTTGTCATCTTACTTGTTCTTGGAGCCGCGGCTGGGTTTGTATCAGCGCAGGACGCGTCAGTCCAGGTGCAGGCCGCCCCAGACGGGACGAAGTACCTGACCGACTCCAAGGGCATGACGCTTTACTACTTCACCCTGGACACAGACGGCAACAGCGCTTGTTACGGTGATTGTGCGAAAGCCTGGCCGGTTTTCTACGCGAAAGATCTGACCGTTTCCTCAGACCTCGACGCGGCTGACTTCGGTACAGTAGCCCGCAAGGACGGTTCGATTCAGACCACCTACAAGGGCTGGCCGCTTTATTACTGGGTCCAGGACCAGAAGCCGGGGGACATGACGGGAGAGAACGTTCACGGGGTCTGGTTCATCCTCAAAGTTCCTCCGTACACGATCATGATCGGCACTCAGAAGCCAGTCGGGAACTATCTCACCGATGGTGATGGAAAGACGCTTTACTACTTCACGAAAGATTCCAGCGGGATGAGCGCGTGCACCGGCAACTGCCTCAAGAATTGGCCCGCTTTTACGGCAGATTCCTTCGTGGTTCCCTCGGTAATGAGCGCCTCGGATTTCGGCACGATCACGAGGGACGACGGCACGACCCAGGTCACCTTCAAAGGCTACCCGCTGTACTACTTCATTAAGGACACGAAGCGCGGGCTGGCGGCCGGCCAAGGCGTGGGCAAAGTGTGGTACGTGGTTGATCCGCAGAAGTTCAATCCGACGGGAGGGCAGTAACAAGACCCTGGAAACAGAGGGCGCCGGAAACAGTCATAAGCGCGTAGATTGCATAGGAGGGTGACATATGGGTCAGGAAATGCGAGGGGAGCAGAACTCGGTTTTCGATGATCTGCTTCGCGAGGAGAGGGAGTTTCCGCCGCCCCCCACCTTCAGCGAACGGGCTCTAGTCAAGGACCGGCGCCTCTACGCGCAAGCTGAGAAGGACCCCGAAAAGTACTGGGAAAACGAGGCAAAACTGCTCCACTGGTCCAAGCCGTGGAGCAAGGTGTTGGACTGGTCGCCGCCCCATGCCAGATGGTTCGTCGGCGGCCAGCTCAACCTCAGCTACAACTGCATTGACCGTCACTTGCCGGGCCCGAGGAGGAATAAGGCAGCCTTAATCTGGGAGGCGGAGAACGGAGACACGCGTACCCTTACCTACCAACAACTGCATAGGGAGGTCTGCAAGTTTGCTAACTGCCTGAAAGACCTTGGCGTGACCAAGGGGGATCGGGTGGCCATTTACATGCCGCTCCTCCTCGAGACAGCCATAGCCATGCTTGCCTGCGCCCGAATTGGTGCAATTCATAATGTAGTCTTCGGAGGGTTCTCCCCGGATGCGCTTGCCGACAGGATCAACGACTCCGAGGCGAAGGTTCTCATCACGGCCGACGGGGGATGGCGCCGCGGCAGCGTCGTCTCGCTGAAGCACAACTCCGACAGGGCGCTGGAGAACTGCCCCACGGTGCAGCACGTCATCATTGTCAAAAACCTTCCCGGCGAACCCCATCTCCTGCACATCCACGAAGGAAGGGATCACTGGTACCACAGGCTCATGGACCACCAGAAAGCGGACTGCCCCGTGGTGCCCGTTGGTTCCGAGGACACGCTTTTCATCCTCTACACATCCGGCACCACGGGGAAGCCCAAGGGGATCGTCCACACGGCAGGCGGATACGCCGTGGGTGTGCAGACCACGACGCGCAACGTGTTCGACCTCAAGGACGAAGACATCTTCTGGTGCTCGGCTGATGTGGGTTGGGTGACCGGGCACAGCTACGTTGTGTACGGGCCTCTTCTCAACGGCGCAACGGTGCTCATCTATGAGGGCGCCCCAGACTTCCCGGAGAAGGACAGATTCTGGGAGCTCATAGAGCGCCATTGCGTGAGCGTGTTTTATACCGCGCCCACTTCCATCCGATCGTTCATGAAGTGGGGGGACGAGCTGCCGGCAAAGCACGACCTTTCAAGCCTTCGCCTGCTGGGGACAGTTGGCGAGCCAATCAACCCCGAGGCATGGATGTGGTACCATGAAAAGATTGGCGGCGGGAAATGCCCTGTTGTAGATACCTGGTGGCAAACGGAAACGGGCGCCATCATGATCAGCGGCCTGCCTGGCGTCTCGACAATGAAGCCGGGGTTCGCGGGCACTCCCTTGCCGGGAATCTTTGCCACGGTCCTGGACGAGTCGGGCAAAGAGGTGACCGAAGGAAGCGGTCTCCTTGCCATCACTCATCCCTGGCCTTCCATGCTTCACACCGTCTGGGGAGACGACGAACGATACGTGAAGACCTATTTCTCCAAGTGGGAAAGTAAGATCTATTTCCCCGGGGACGGCGCAAAGCGCGACAAGAAAGGCAACTTCATGATCCTAGGGCGCGTGGATGACGTCCTCAACGTCTCTGCGCACCGTATTGGGACCATGGAGGTGGAGTCCGCCCTCGTGGACCACCCCGCGGTTGCTGAAGCGGCTGTTGTGGGGCGCCCACACGAGTTGAAGGGCCAGGCGATTGTCGCTTTCGTGAGCCTGAAAAACGGGCAGGCCGCCGGCAACGCGCTGGTGGACGAGCTGAAGCAGCACGTGGTGAAGAAGATCGGTGCCCTGGCGCGACCCGAGGAGATCCTTTTCACGCGGGATCTGCCCAAGACGCGCTCGGGCAAGATCATGCGGCGGCTCCTGCGAGATATCGCAGAGGGCAGAACTCTGGGGGACGTCACCACACTTGCGGACCCAGCGGTGGTGGCTGCTTTGCGCGATCAGTACGAGGAGACATACGGAGGATAGCGGCTGCGCCAACCTCGACGGATTCCGAGTCTTCGCGCCCGGCGCGAAGGCCTACGCAAAATTCCACTCACTTTGACGCCTCTTCGAGTTTCTTGAGGGCGTTCGTGCCTTTCAGCTTTTCGTTTTGTTGTGCGTAGTCGAAGGCTGTGTTTCCCGCATTGTCCTTCGTCTTTGCATCAGCGCCGGCTTCCAGAAACGCCACGATCAGCGTCTCGGCGGCGGTTGCATTCGTAGCGTACATCAGCGGCGTCACGCCGTTCACGTCCTTCGCCTTAACATCCGCACCATTTTTCAGGAGCGCCATGATCACTTCTGAGGTCTGGTTTGTCATAGAGCCCCATGTCAAGGCGAACATCAGCGGAGTCAATCCATTCGGGTCCTTGGCATTTACGTCTACCCCGGCTTTCACAAGCATTGGGATCACCTCAGAGCTATGATTGTCCGCCGCCGCAAGCATGAGCGGGTTCAAGCCGTCATGCGTCGAAACACGTACATCGGCACCTGATTGTAGCAGCGTAGCGATCATTTCGGGACGCGCATTGTTCATGAGCGCAGACATCAGCGGAGTCACGCCATTAGGATTAGGATCGTTCACGCCTGCGCCAGCTCTCACCAGCGCCATGATTACCTCAGGAGGGTATTGGTTCGCAAGGGCAGATACTAAGGGGGAATCTCTGGTCGTCACCCTTACATCCGCACGGGCGCTCAGAAGAGCAGTGATTACCTCGGGGGCGTACTTTTTCCCGAGGGCTAGAATCAACGGGGTATAGCCATTGTTGTCCTTTGCATTAACATCCGCACCTGCATTTACGAGCGTTACTACTGCGGCGGGATGTTGGTCGGCGTCCTCAAGCGCGATCAGCAATGGGGTGCATCCGTTGATATCCTTTGCATTCAAGTTCGCACCTGCTGTGACAAGCGCTGTGATTACTCCGACGTCGCGGTTAAACTGGGCGGCCAGGTGCAAAGGCGTAGTACCGTTTTGGTCCTGGGCTCTCACGTCCGCGCCTTGTTTGATGGCAGCTTGCACGCTTTGAGAGGTTCCGGTTTTTGCAAGCTCAAAGAAGTCTGTCGCCTGGGCGTGGCTGCGTACGGCAACAAGGGCCACAAGAACTACGGCAAGCATCATGCGCTCTTTCAAGTTGTGCCTCCAGGTCATTCTGTGCAGGATTCTGCTACCTATAGTGACTACTGACTTTAGCATAAGCAATTCAACGATGCGGGCAAAACTCGCTGACTTCGCGCAAACAGCGCATCCGCGGACCCATTGGCCTCCGGGTGTGGCGGCGGTGGCTATTTTGCGGCCCGTGTTTTCCTCGGCCTGGAAGTAAAGCGGATCCCACCGATCTTTCCTTCCGCCGCTACAAAGCCGAGGAGGGAGGCGCCTTCGTCGGTCACGGCCGAGGTATCCAATTTCGACAGCGACCCGAAAGGCTCAATGAGCAACGAGACGGCGCTCTCTTTCCTGGCAAACTTCCAGGCTTCACGGACGAATCCGTCGACGAGAAAGGATCCTCTGGAAAAGAGGCGAACAAGGTACCTTTTGGCCACTACCCGAGTGCGGTCGGACTGCGAAAGCAACAGGTTCTCGTACGCCGGCAGGAATCGGACCGGATCAGGGAAATCGGGATCGGGCCTGGGAGCCTCTGGCAGGTCGAATAGCTCGCCCCCCTCTTGGCTTCGGAAAACCCGCAACCGGGGTCGAAGACGCTCCACCGGGACGCTCAGCCGGGTCAGCCAGCACCATGCCTGGATATCCTGGATGGAGGCTGGCCCGAAAGCGGCGAGATAGCGGAGGGTCATGCCATCGGGCAGCGTCTCGGAGGGCAGATTAGCGCCGAGCCAGAACTCAACGGTTGTTCAGGTTGCGAGTCCACTTTTCCCCCAAATTTCCCGGGGAGGCACCTGGACCAGCGAAACTGGGTGTCGCACGGCGTAGGCAAGGGAAGGTGCGTCTTTCGTGGGCCATTGTGCGCTCAGGCGTTTGTCAAGGGCTGCGACGGTTTGCGGTTGTTTCTCCAAAGGCGCCCGTCCCGCAGCAAGAACCGCCTCAGGCCCACTCCTTCGATGCGTTTCGCGAAGGGACTTCCTGTATGAAAGCCCCGCTCCTGGAGAGACTGCAGTACCGGACGGAGCTTCAGGCATTCCCGGGATCGTTGTTCGCATCGGCGAATCGCGGACTGCCCTTCCTCTAGCGCTCGAGTCGTGGAAGATCTCATAGTACTGGGATTCTGACATCAGTGATCGTCACCCAGGTGATGCAACTGCACGGGTTGCTCTCGATGGCCGGTGATGCAATGGCGAAGCCCGCGGGGCAGAGCAGCGCGCGCTGGGGGGGCCTCGGTGTGGTCGGAAGAGCACCGGCGAGCGTGGCGCAGCTCGCATGAACCCTCCGCTTGACGAGTCGGGGCGTGCGGCGGGTTGCAGACGTTCTCGTCGAGGATGGATTTGCAGTTTATCGGGCAAATCCGCGCTACCGCCGCGCCAAGCCTTTTGATCTCACCGGTCGGGGTCATTCGGCTCTGCTCCAGATCCAGGCCGCCCAGCGAACGTGGGCCGATGCCGTTGTTGGATCCGAGATCGGGGAAGTGAACCTGCGCAGCGGAAGCACCGTCCTGACTCAGCTTCTCCATGCACTCGAAACCATCCGCCCGTCGGGCGAATTGTAAGTCTTCAATACCGGAGTCAGCGTCGCGTTCCTTCTGGATGACTTGCATAAAGGTCAGATGGACGGCAGCCGATCTTGACGAAGGAGTTGACGGGAAGTTCCACTCAACTATACTTACCAAGGGGCATAGCCAAAATGGATTTAAGAATGCACATCCTGTGCAAAAACAGAGCTGAAGCGGTTAGGCGTTACCCCCAGGCAGTAGCATTTATCGAGGTCGAAGGCGGATGCCTTGTCTTCGAATCCCTCGACGAATACCTTGTGTGGAACGCTCCGACCTGGCAACGCCACTCACAAGAGTTCACCGGAGCCCCGCCGGGGTGAAATGTCTAGGGATAATACCTGCCGCAGCGAGCGGCACATGGCTATCATGAAAGAAAAGGGCCCGGGGTGTAATCTTAACGGTATGGCCTATCGGCACCTGGTTCCAAAGTCAATTTCTGCCGCAAAACGAGTCAAAGATCGGTTTTGCACAGGCCGCGGGAAGAGATCACCCCAGTTTCCGGTGACTCGAAGGACCTTGTTAGCACTCACGTGTCTTCTGCTCGTTGTATTGATGTTCGGCTGCGGCGCCCAGCTTCCCCAGGTGGAGTTTGAGGTTACCGGGTCTGCTTCGTTGGTCTGGATTGTCTACCAGAACGCAAGCGGTGAGGTCACCCTAAACAGCGTCTCTTTGCCTTGGTCCTATTCGTTCACGGGCAACAAAGCCGATTTTGTTTCACTCTCAGCGACCTCTTCCAGCGGGATCCTAGCGGTCGTAACCGTGACAATCTACGAAGATGGTTCTGTTTTGCAGACCGCCAGTAACAATTCTGGAGGAACGGCCCAAGTTTCCGGCGATTTGTAGCGCGCTGCTCCACTGTGGTGCAGCGCTATTGCGACGGCCACGGCGCGAAACGCGGTCGGATACAGGTGGCAACGCGCGTCTAAACTCCGTTACGGCCGTATTGCCTTCACTCCCGTTATCGCGCAGAAATTCTCCAGCGCGGGCGCCAGATCCGCTCCGTATCCGAGGCATGCGTATTCGTTCGTCCAGCTCTCGAGGAAAGGATCCATGTCTGCGTGCGCGGTGACAAAGCCGTGAGGCCAGAATGGGATGCCGCATTCAGCCAACCGCGCTTCGATTTGGGCCTTCGGCGGCTCGAAGATGGAGCAGGGGACAATCACCATCTGAAACTCGCCGTTCACTCTGCCCAAACGGGCAAGCGCCCCTTCGCCCACCTTGCAGATGAGCCGCACCGAAAGCCCGCCCGCCTCGCCTTCGGTTGGGATCCCGTGCTCCGCGAATCCAGCTGGACCGAGCTTCCCAGCCAGGGAAGGCGGCACGGCGCCATCGCCAATGATCTTGATCTCTTTCTTTTTCTTTTCGATGTGTTGCAAGTCTCCGTAGTACACAGGGTCCTTGCTCAGCTTTGTTAGGAGGAACACCGAAAGGGCGGTGTTGAAATCTCCTAGCGTGCTCGTCCCCCAACCGTCCTCAAGCATCATGCTCTGGGCAAAGCAAGTTGCGGCGTAGTCATCAGCCAAGCCGGGGAACGACTGGATTGTGTAGAAGTCGAAACGTTCCTTTTCAACGATCTTCTTGATTGCCAAGTACAGCCTCATTGACTTCTCGTTAACTATGCTCTTGTCGGGGGCCCTGCCGAAGAGCTTCACGAGGCGCGGCTCCAACGCTTGCAGATCGTCGGCGCTGATCTCTTGGGCGGTTCTTATGAGCTCAGTGCTGTCACGGGAATCGATGTCTATACCGAAGACGCGCATCCACTGGGAAGGATCTGCCGCGCCGCAGGTCTGCCCCATCCCACGGCCGCCGAACGTCCCGATGGTAGCCATGTTCAGGAGGTGCTTCAGATGCGCTGCCTTGCACCAGGTGACGACCCGGTCCACTTCCGCTGGATCTTCTGCGGAGCCGTAGACGAACTTGTGAGGGATGCCGACCTCCAAAAGAGCGCCGTGGAGCACAAAGCCGCCCACGGGCCGCCATCCCTGGGAGCCTGGATGGGTCCAAATCAGGACGGGCTTGCCGCTCATGGCAAAATCACGAATAGCTCCCACCAGGTGCGCGGCCCATACCCATGTGCCGGAGAAAAGCACCAGGCAATCCACAGAGTCATCCTTTTTCATTGCCTCAAGCGCAGCGCGGGCTTCAGCCTTGCTTGCAATCACGACCGTGTGCTCCCGTAGTTGAATGCCGCGGGCCTTCAAAGCGTTCCGAGAACGGGTCAAGATCTTCTCATCAATGAAAGGCGTCCCCATGGGGTCAAGAAGCCCGTCCTTGTGAACGCCATACACGACAAAGCCTGCCCTCGGGGTAATCATGATGCCCTCCCTTGGATTCTTTTTATCTCTGCACAGAAGGCGTCGATTTCCGCGTTGCCCTCCAGCACGCTCGCCTCGAGATCCATCTGCCGGGTCTCCCCTGCGGCAAGCAAAGGGAGCCGGCCCTCTGCTCTCAACTCGGCCCGGTTTGCAATTCTCACGTTCACAGGTTCGATGCCCACAACGTAGTCGACATCGGCAAGCATCTTCCACCCGCTCAAGTAGGGGAGGCTCGCGGTCCGATAGCGCAAGGCCAGTCCCAGGCCCCCGGCAAGCGCGCGGTTTATGACTGCCGCGCGCGTGAAGCCGTGCTCGTCCGCCGCCATGGTGTGAAGGAAGTTCATCTCGGCGAACTCCGACTGCGGCGCCGCGACGCACTGGATATCCGCCATACCCTCGGCGGACCTCGCGTCATATGGCGAAATGCTGCGGGACGCCGTCACCAGCTCCGCTGCCTGATCCAGGAGCGGGAATCCCGCATTCATGTGGTAGAGGATGAGAAACGGGGAGAGCCGTGAACCAAAGTTCTCCACGCGGTCATGAATGCGTACGCTTTTCGAGCCGATGGACGTGGAGATGGAACGCGTCAGACGGAGCTTGTCCCCGAAGAGGGCCGCCTCCTCCACCACGCCAGTGAGTTCGAGCAAGTATTCGTTTCCTTCCCAACGTGAAAGGTCCGAAACGCGAGTTGCCGGCAGCGCCGAGTATCGCCCATGCAGTCCAAGGTCTTCCTCCCCGTCCCGCCCCGGTCTGCCGAAATACGTTAGCCCGCAGGTGGTGAGAAGACCGCCAAAGAACACCTTGAGCCATTCCGCGCCGGCAGGATCATAGTACGATGGATGCGCGATGCCCGCTGCTGTGTGGTACACGAGGTTGATACCCTTGTACGCGAAGTCCGCAATATCCATCCCGCGGTCCGCGAGAACTGTGAAATCCAAGCCGCTGCCCGTTCTGACCTCGAAAGCCCTCACGCCGCGAGCCCTTCCATCCGCAAGCTCACAAAGCCGGATCCCACCGAGCTGCCGCAGGTTGCCGATTCGTCTTTCGGCCTCCCGGCGCGTGTACTCTTTTCCCGAGATTAGCATGCTTCCTCCTGGTCAAGGAATTGTACAGCAGCGCCGGGTCTTTTACATCTTGATGCCGGACATCTTGATGCCGTCCACGAGGTAGCGTTGGAAAACGAGGAAGATGATGACGGTGGGGATGATCGTGATGCAGGAGGCAGCCAGCACGAGATTCCAGGCGACGGTTCTCACCCCGCGGAAGTTCGCGATGGCGATTTGGATCACCCACAGCTCTTGCTTTTGGGTCACGATTAGAGGCCAGAGGTAGTTGTTCCAATTTGCTACGAAGAAGGCCACGGCAAGCGTGACGGCGATGGCAGTGGACAGCGGCGCAACGATTCTGAAAAAAATGCCGTAGTGGGACAGGCCGTCTATCATGGCAGATTCTTCCAGCTCGCGGGGGATCCCCAAGTAGAACTGACGAAAGAGGAATATCCCGTACGCGTGGGGGATGGCCGGCAGAATGATCCCCCAAAGAGAGTTCGTCAGCCCGAGGTTCCGCACGAGGATGAAGAGCGGGATCATGATGACGGCAAACGGAACCATCAACGTGCTGAGGATCCACACGAAGACAAGCTGGCGGCCGGGGAACCGAAGCCTCGCCAAGGCATACCCTGCCGTGGCGTGAAAGAACAGAGCAACTAGCGTCACGGTCAGCGCAACGAACAGGGAGTTGCCGATATACCGTGGGAAGTTCTCGCTCACCAGCACCTCGCGGTAGTTGTCCAGCGTAAGGCTCGCTGGGCTGGGTAGGAGCAGGTGGTCGAAGGTCCGTGAGAGCGGCTTGAATGAACTCAATACCATGATGTAGATGGGAAGCAGGATGATGACCACGGCGAGCACACCTGCGGCAACGAGGATCACCTGTCTTCCGGCCCGCGACTTCATAGCCTTGCTCCTACTGTTGCCGGGTAGCGCCAAACACGCGCAGCTGAACGAGCGTGAGAGTCATGATGATAATGAACAGGATGAAGGCTGTTGCCGACGCATAGCCAAGCTGGGAGATCTCGAAGGCTTGTCGGAAGATATAATAGACGGTCACGTTCGTAGCGGCCGCGGGGCCTCCCCGGGTCATGACCTGGATCTGGTCGAAGACCTGGAAGGACCCAATGGTGGTCACGATGGCGACAAAGAGGCTCGTGTCGCGAATGGAAGGGAACGTTATGTAGACGAGCTTCTACCAGGAACTAGCGCCGTCGATTTCCGCGGCCTCGAAATAGGCCGGCGGAATGTCCTTGATGGCGGCCAGAAAAATCACCATGTAATAGCCAATCACGAGCCAGATCCCCACGATGGCCACGGAGGGGAGCGCCTGGCCCATCGAGCCGAGAAACGGCTGCGCGGGTATCCTGCACAAGCCCAGGAGATCGTTCAGAAGCGCGCCTGCAGATCACCAACGAGTGTGACACGCTCCTGATCTTCTATTATTACGTGGACTACGAGGCGTGGAGCGAGCTGCCGGGCGATCTGCTCCGTTTCCATGCGCATTGGCGCAGGGAATGTCCCACCAAGGGCACGCCGGATGAAGGGGTACCGAATAGGGAATGGAGCTTCGATGGGCAGAACACAACCGGTGAGGGCAACTACGTCATCCTGGAGGCAAAGGGCGCCGGCCACTATGTGGGGTGCAACATCAACATCCACAACCTCAGAAAGTCAGCGAAGTGGGACTGGCCGGGAGAAGGGGACGACATGATCTTCATTGACGGCGAGCACTGGCCGCCGTCACTCCACGGGACAGGGACGGAAGACTACGTGAACATGGGCTGGTGCCCACAGCAGGAGTACAGCGCGCCCTACCATGGCCTAATCCTCGGGGGGAGGGACAACTGGAAGGGCAAGATCAGCTATTACCGCTACCACATCCAGGACCCAGTCGTGTTCCAGAAGTCCATCCGTGTGACGATTGAGCACGGCCATGCGAACCACCGCTCCGACGACTGGTCTATCACCGCCTACTGGTACCAGACCGAACCTCACGCGCCGTTCGCGAAGCTCCTCCCGGTGAAGGAAAGGCTTCCAGTAGAGGAAGAATCTTTGCTGTGGTAGCGCGCTGGGACGCCGGGAGTCAGCGCGACGCGCTGTCGAGGTTGGCGCGCTGTTCTATGTTGGGTCCGAGCTATCGTTCGGGTAGATCATGATCCATAGGCCCAGATACGCGTTCTATACTACCAAAAGCTCGTCACCGGCGCTTCAACAATCACAGAGACGTATAGCATCTTCGGGCCCTAATGGGGATTTACGGATTGCTGCGCTTGGTGCCCGCAAAATAGCGGTAGCTTGCCCGCGTTCTCGACCTCCCTTGTGGCACTTTCATCAATGTCGGACCTCCCTTTCTGCCTGACGGAAGCCCTAGATGAACAAGTCTATATCCCGCTTCCAGATGGCGACCTGGATGAAGTTACTGTTCCCGGCCACTGGGACTGCCAAAGCTTGGTCCAAGTCTGTCCTAGATCAGTCGAGCGGGTAATCTGCGAATAGTTGCAGTCTCACCACCCCGGCGCACCCCATTCGTACACGGACATGAAGCAGATGCGCAACGCGCCGTTTGCCGCCACTCCGTTCGTGGGGATGGCCGTCACTTCGTCGTTGTCTCTGTTCTGGGAGGACAGCGGCTCCTTGGTTGCGCTCATGGGCTTTTGGGTGCTGGAGCAAGAAGTCGCGAGCAGCGCGGGCCCCGCTGCAAAGTGCAGTGCATGCCGCGGCGCGCAGGGCGTTCGTGAGCGAAACGCGCCTTTCATCATTTGTTGTATCCATAACAGCGCTCAGGAGGCAATATCCGCCCTTTCTCATCGTCTGCATCCTGATGGTGTTTCTTGGCACTCATTCGGAGGATGCAATGCAGAAGAAGATGAACGACTTGTGGTTCAAGCTGATGGCCCTGGAATACAGGCTTAAGTCCAGATCGGACTCGATTCGCCAGGAGCTGGAAGCGGCGGGGATTCGGCCGGGGATGAGGTTGCTCGACTTTGGTTGCGGCCCAGGGAGGTACACGCTGCCCGCGGCGGAGATCGTCGGTGCCCAGGGAGCCGTCTACGCCTTGGACATACACCCATTGGCGCTGGTCACGGTGGACAAAGAGGCCCGTAGGCGAGGGCTGACCAGCGTCTGCATTATCAACTCTGACTGCGAAACGGGACTGGATGCCGAATCCGTCGACGTTGTGCTTCTCTATTATGCGCTCCATGACATCGAGAAAAAGGAAGCCGTCTTGAACGAGATCCATCGCATCCTCAGGCGGGAAGGAAGGCTGCTGTACAAGGATTACACGAATCTTGTTTCTCTCATGCTGTCGAGCGGCTTCTACCTGTCAGCGGAGACTCCTGTTCAGTTCTTGCTCAAAAAATACTGATACTAATGCGATGGCAAACCTTGAACGCTGTCTTTGGCGAAGAGCCGTAAGATGTCACTCTATCTCTGAATCTCCACGATGAAACAGTCGGGGAGGCTGTTACGACACTAGCCATTGCTTTCCCGGTGATCCGAGACCAGAGCTGCAGACTTTCGTGAAGGTGTACGGGGACTCGGGCCAGCCCATCATCTCTGATGCCCTGACTGCGCTTGCATATGACACAGCCAACTTGCTCGTGCTAGGGAATCAGTGACGCAGGCACGGCCAATACCCGCAACGTGAGAACCGCTATGGAGAGCATTACCTTCAAGGCGATTATCGGAACGACGACCTTCGGTGCGTACCGCATCCTGTCAAGGAGCTGTGAGGATGCATATTCGGGATGGAAACGTTCATTCGATTCCTATCAGGACACCAGTCTCAACTCGGCGATTGGACGTCCGTGCGGGCATACGGCGGAATGCCTGAACGCTCGGGATCAGACGATGTAGGTGATCACGGCGACCGCGGGAGACGCGCCGCGTGAGCCGATGCCGCGCGACATGCGACCGCGGACGGTCGTCCGCGAAGACCTGGACGCGCGCTCGAGCCTGCACTTGGTGCCGGCGGGAATCATGAAGCTGTCACCGCAGCGAAGGTCCAGGCGGGCGCCTTCTGCCAGGAGTGCCATCTCACCTTCCACGACCGTGCCCGCCATGCAAGATGCGCGCGCGGGCACATCCATGCCGGTGACCACCCGCGCTTCGAAAACCTCGAACTGGCTGCCCGCAAGGATGCGCCCCATCGTGTTGTCCCGCCGTGGAGTGCGAAAAATGCGCGGTCGGGCTCCGAAGTCGATGACCTGCATGGCCTTGTCGACGTGCAGTTCGCGGGGCTTTCCGTGCTCGTCTTTGCGGTCCCAGTCGTACACCCGATACGTTATGTCCGAGCTCTGCTGGATCTCCAGAAAAAGGACACCCTGTCCAACGGCATGGACCGTGCCTGGAGGGACGAGGATGCAGTCCCCCGGCTTCGCATCGGAGGAAGCCAGAAGCTGGTTTAGGCCGCCGGATTCGAGGGCCTCACGAAAACTTGCCGGGGTGACATCCGGCACCAGGCCGATGTGGAACCGCGCATCCGGGGCCCGCTGGATGATGTACCAGGCTTCCGTCTTCCCCCAGGGGTAGCCCTCCAGCCGCTTGGCTTGTTCATCGTTGGGATGGACCTGCACCGAGGCTAGCGAGTTGACATCGACCAGCTTCACAAGGAGGGGAAAGCTGTCCCCATACTTTCTTGCTGCACGGGCTCCCAGGAGCTCCGCTCTGGCGCGGTGTACAATCTCGTCCAGCGGAGTGCCGTCCAGTGGACCACCTGCCACGTGGCAGACGCCGTTGGGGTGCGCGGAGATTTCCCAGGACTCGCCTACGGCCCCGTCAGGGATATTCTTGCCCAATTGTTCAGCCATGGCCCGGCCGCCCCAAGGGCGAAGCTGAAACACGGGCTGCGTCTTGAACGCCGGTATCTTCATACGTGCGTCACGCCGGTCTCACGGCCCCGACTGCCGGGTCTTCCACGAGTCGGATGGTCATCCATTTTCCACGTTTGTGCCTCAGGAACATCGCAAAGCACATGGAGAAGACGAAAAGGATGAAGAAAAGCCATACGACCTCGGGCGGAAGGGCGAAGACCTTGATGAACAGGAACGCTCCGGACGCCATGGCCCAGTGAAGCATGCCAGACACGATCATGACCCACCTTGTATCACCCGCCCCACGCAAGGCGCCGCTGAAGACGACATTCGTCGCATCGGCAAGGGTATACAAGGCGGCCATCCGGAGCAAGGTCTGCGCAATAGGAAGGATGGACTGGTCCTGCGCCCTGAAACCGCCCGCGAAAAACCTGACAAGAACGGGCGCTCCTCCAACGAACGCAAGGACTATCAGGGCACCGTATCCCCACCCGAGCCGAAGCCCAAGAAAGGCCACCTTGCGGGCTCCCATGGGATCGCCGGCTCCCATCCTATGTCCCACGAGGGCGGTGGTTGCCGCCCCTACGCCGAGCATAGGAATGAATGACACAAGGTCGTAGTTGAACGTGATGGTGATGGCGGCGGCCACTTGCGGGCTGTAGGATTGCATGAGCATCACGAACACGTTGAAGGCAAAGACGTTGATGAAGCTCTCGGCGCCCGCGGGAAGCCCGTACTTTAGCAGTTTCCCCAGGAGATCGGGCCGTGCAGCCCACGTTGAAGGCTTTCGCGTTCGTGATTTGTATCCCGAGCTACGCAGGTACGCAACGAACAGAATCGAGACGATGAAGAAAGCGCCCCCAAGTGTTCCGAGCGCAGCGCCTTGAATCCCAAGCCTGGGGAAGCCCAGCTTCCCGAACACCAGGCACCAGTTGAGGGGCAGGTTCACCAGGATTCCTAGCAGGTTGGCTATCATGACAACCCGCGTCTTTCCGAGCCCGACGAAGTATCCGACAAGGACGCTCTGTATCATGAACATGAAGGACCCCAACATGAGGATGCGGTAATAGGAGAACTCCAGCATAACTTGGCGTTCGCCATGCCCGGCCCAGATGAAGAGCCTGTGTCCAACGGGGATGAGGAGGAGAAGTAACGGGTAAAAGCAAATGGTGAGCCAGAACCCCTGGGATGCGACCTGGACGCAGCGCTCCTCCCGCCGGGCTCCGTGGTACTGCGCCACCAGCGCATTCACGTATCCGGTGATGCCAGTGAAGAAAGAGGTGAACACGAATGAGGTGAGACCTCCGCTCATGGAAGCCGGGATGTGGTCCGCTCCTAGAAAAGAGACGACCCACCGGTTGAAGAACAGCATGAGCGTTTCTGACGCCTGGGAGACGATCATAGGTGCGGCAACGGCGAACATATGCCCGAGAGTGACCTCGGTCCACGCATTTTTCATTAGGGCTGTGTCCTGCGGCGGCAATCATGCACGAATCAGGGCAGTGTTGCGAGGGGGGCGCCGCCGCAGCTAAAGGAGGTGAAACGTTGCTTATTCTGCAACGAGAGTCTTAGCGCAAGGCGTCGCAGCGTCCGGGGCGATCGTCGTCACGTATCGCTGGATGCCCTCGAGGTGCTGCCGGACGAGGGGTCCACCGATGCCAGGCGGCGCATAGACGGTGAACAATAGGTCCTTCGTGTTTGCCAAAGTGGAGGTGTCGGTGCCGTCAATGAGATGACTCCAGCGGCGTCCGAGATGAACATATCCCCTTCCTTGACGATTCGTTGTTTCTCCTCAAGGGCGGCATACATTTCCGTTCCACCGCCCCAAGTCCAAAGAGAAGCGTCACTTTTTCCAGGTCATGCCCCGCTGTCAAGAGCATGTTGGAAAGCTACGCGATGAACATGGCATTGACGACCGCGCTGACGAACGGGACGTCACGGTCCTTCCAGATCACCGAATCGAGTTGAAGAGTAATATGGCAGGTTTTTTTGAAAGCATTGTAGTAACGCTCATACGCCGCAATCACTGGGTGAGCCTTGAGAGCCGGCTTTCCGCCGGTGGCAACCCTATCCCGCAGCTTCGTCTCCGTGGCCGCGCCGACGTTTTCCAGCTCGCCGTGACGTGCGGGGTTTTTGCTCCTCGCATGGCAAGGACGCCGATCACTGCGCCCGGGTAGAGCTTTTTCAGTCGCTCTGAAATCTCGATCATAAGTTCCCGTTATTATGCCGGCAATGACGGCCGCGCACCCCGCAAGGTACCGCGGTCCCAGAGGCTCTCCGAGCACGAGCGCGGATTGTGCCGCAGGGGTGGCGACGAGCGCCGCCCAAAGGCTCAGCTCCACCGAAAAGAATTCTTGGAACTGTAAGTTCCCTTACTGGTTGTTACAAGAGAGCCTAAGAAAGGGCGGATATCGATGGAAAATGCGCTAACATTCGGATGACCCGAAAAGGCTAGTTTAACTTCCTCTTTTCGAATGGAAATATATTGGCGCCTTGGTGTTTTTATTTGTATTTTAGCCTGAGCTAAATAACATTATGGGGGTCTGAAGGTGAGAAGCGCAACTGAAGAGAATTATCTCAAAGAGACGTACGCGCTCCAATTGGAGCATAATCAGGTTACCACTTCCATGCTTGCTGATCGCATCGGCCACGCAGCTCCAACTGTGACAAGCATGCTCAAGAAGCTTGCCAGCCGAAAATTGGTGAGCTATGAACCGTATCAAGGCGTGACACTGACCAAGGCGGGGAAAACTGCAGCCTTGGAAGTCATTCGACATCATCGACTCCTGGAAACATATTTGAATCGGGCCCTTGGGGTCCCATGGGACAGAGTTCACGAGGAAGCCGAGAGACTGGAACATGTGCTTTCGGAATACTTGGAAGCTCTTATCGATGAGTACCTTGGTCATCCCGTTAGAGATCCGCATGGGTCGCCTATACCAACCCCCGACGGGTCGATCAAAGAACCTGACAGATTGCGTCTATCTGATTTTCCGGCAGGATCTTTGGCGCAAGTCGTCGAGGTAGGCGACCACGAACCGGCCCTATTTGCTCGTCTCGGTGAAATGCACCTGGGTTTGGAGACCAAACTCCAGGTTCTGGAGATAGAGCCCGTCGATGGGCTTATCACCGTACTCGTGGCGGGGAAGAAGCACATTTTGGGACGGACCGCAGCGAGGCAAATCATTGTGCGAAAGCTCAAAGGAGAAGAATGAGATGCCTGAGTCTCATCCAAAACTGCAAGCCGCCGCTAGAGAAGCGATAGGTGGGCAACGTCGGGGGCTGCTCGCCGTCCTGCCTTTTCTAGGTCCGGCCTTCATCGCTTCTATCGCCTACATAGACCCCGGCAACTTCGCCACAAACATCCAGGGAGGTGCCCAGTTCGGTTATGCGCTCTTGTGGGTGATCCTGCTGGCCAACCTGATGGCCATGCTCCTGCAGTCACTCTCCGCGAAGTTGGGAATCGCCACCGGAAAAAACCTTGCTGAGATGTGCCGACTGCGCTTTTCTCAGGGGGTCTGCATCACGCTCTGGATCACGCAGGAATTGACGGCCATGGCAACCGATCTTGCGGAGTTCCTCGGAGCGGCCATCGGGCTCAACTTGTTGTTGCATATTCCTCTGGGGATAGCAGCTGTCATTGCGGGAATACTCGTTTTCGCTATTCTTGCGGCGACACAGCGGGGCTTCCGAGGACTGGAGCTGTTTATCGGCGCCGCCGCCGGGGTGATCGCGCTATCCTACGTGGTGGAGACGCTGTTGGCGAAGCCAGATTGGGGCCAGATTCTGCTGCATTCCTTTGTGCCGAGCCTGCCCGGAAGCGACGCAGTACTCTTGTCGGTGGGTATCGTAGGAGCCACCGTTATGCCTCATGTGATTTACCTGCACTCCAGCCTGACGCAGCACCGTATCGTTCCTCACAACGATCGGGACAGGCAAAGAATATTTCGTTTCGAAAAAATCGATGTCATCATCGCAATGGGCGTTGCAGGGCTGGTGAATATGGCGATGCTTTTCATGGCAGCGAAAGTTTTCAACCTTACTGGGCACAAAGATATTGCGGAAATCCAGACCGCCTATCAAACCCTCACTCCCCTGCTCGGAGGGGGAGCTGCCGCGGTGTTCCTGATATCGCTCATCGCCTCAGGGATATCCAGCTCGCATGTGGGAACTATGGCCGGTCAAGTTGTTATGCAGGGGTTTGTCGGTTTTCGTATTCCAGTATGGATACGGCGAGTCGCCACGATGGTTCCTGCGCTAATGGCGATTACCCTCGGGCTTGATCCCACGCGAACGCTGGTGATAAGCCAAGTGGTCCTCAGCTTCACCTTGCCTATTCCCGTCATAACGTTGATCATGTTCACGAGGAATCCAACGATCATGGGATCACTTGTCAATCGGCGACTTACCACGATCCTCGCAGTCGTTTGTGCCACGGTCATACTCTCGCTGAACATCGTGCTTTTGTATACGACCTTTGGCGGGCAGATCAGCTTTGGAGGGCAAAACGGTGGGTGAAAGAATTTTCCGCCATATACTCGTTCCCTTGGATGGGTCACGCCTTGCCGAGTCAGCTCTCATAACGGCTGTGTGGCTTGCGAGAAAGATGGACGCACAGGTGACTCTTATTCACATCATCGAGAAAAACGCACCTTCCGAGGTCCATAGCGACAGGCATCTCGTGACTCCCAAGGAGGCATCCGAGTACCTTGAGGAGCTCTCCCATTTCCCCGCACTGTCTGGCCTACACGTGGAGACCCATGTGCATACGGTGGAGGTTGGCGATGTGGCGCGCAGCATCGCCGAGCATTCCTCGGAGCTATCTCCTGACCTTGTTGTCATGTGCACGCACGGAAAAGGAGGTGCGCGAAGGCTTCTGTTTGGAGACATATCGCAGCAGGTCATCTCGCTTGGAAAGACTCCTGTGCTGATGGTGCGTCCTTCGAAGGAGGGACAAGCCAACGCGACGGCGGGTGATTTTCGAACAATCCTGGTTCCCACTAATGGTGATCCGGGCCACGAGAAGGGCCTGCCGATGGCAACGGAGCTCGCGTTGGCGTTTCATTGCCGGCTGCACCTTCTCATGGTGGTGCCCCGACTGCTCAATTTGAGCGGCGCGAAGGCTGCCGCCTCGCTCGTTCTTCCGGGCGCCATGCGACTCAATTTGGAGATGGAAAGTGCCGGCGCGCGGGCGTACCTCGACCAGCGCGCGGCGGAGTTGAACAGGGAAGGAGTCCTGGCAGACTACGAGACCTCTCGTGGAGATCCGGCCCGGGCGATCATCGCCTCGGCCCGTCGTCTTTCAGCGGATCTGGTTGTCATGGGTACTCATGGTCGAGCGGGGGCAGACGCCTTTTGGGCAGGAAGTGTGGCCGCGCGTGTTGTGGCCCGCATCCAAGCGCCGTTGATGCTGGTCCCCTTGGGCAAGAGCGCGGAGGAGAGGGCTATGTAGCAGTGTGACTCATGTGAGAGTCAACCCTCTGGCTGGTCCCAAGGAGAACACTTCTATGGTAATCAGAAGAGAACCTCTTATCATCCAATCTATTCTACCAAACTAGCAGTGGGGGCCAACGCCTGTCGCTCTGTATTTCTTCTGGGTCCGCAATCTTCTCGTCGCTGTCATCGTTTTTCTCATTCTATCGATCATAGCTTCGACGCTAGTCGAACGCTTCGCTGATTTGGAACGCCTGGCAAGAAGTTCTCTGGGTCGCTAAATCGAAAAAAAATGCCACGCTTCATGGAAGCTGTGCGCTTCACTGGCCTTGTTCTGGCGGCAGTAGGGGCCTGGATACATTTGTGGGGGCTCATTCCAGAGGGAATTGTTATCTACTGTTTCTTTGGCTCCGAGGCGTCTTGTTGCCTGGGTCAAAGTCAGGTCTCTTCGTGAGAGGGGGTTGATAGCACCCCCTTACGTTTCATCGTCACGACAAGATAGTAACGGTTGCGGTTTCCAAGTGGTCTTCGTGTGCCGCGAAAGGCAGCAGACTTTAATAGCGAGAGGAGCTGTCGTGCTGCACAGCAGATGAGGTGCTCCTGGATGGGTCTACAAGAGCAGGTCCAAACCACTGGAAGCTGCCCTGATCAAAGGTTTGTCCCCGATTCTCTGTCACCTTCAAGGACTCATTTAACGCGATGCGGTACGTTCGGGGGGAGAGCTCACTCTCGCCTTGGAAGCTTGGGCGGCCTCTTGAAGACTTGCAGAAAGGTATCCAGCGCCACGTACTCGGCATCCTGGCGGTTTCCTTTGTTTCGAAAGGCGAGGTTGAACGCGGAGAGGGTCTACTACTCGACGGAAGCGTTGAAACCATCGAAGTTGTTGGCAACCATAGGGAACTGCATGCCCAAGGGCCACGCTAATTGTTGCCGACTTTTTGGCCCACAAATAAGCTCACAAGATAGCACGTTAGAGCGGCTCGACTTCATGTCCGCCACGCAGGGTCAATCAGCGCCATCAAGGCTCGCTCATCCCCGCTGGGAAAGGCATTAGTCGAATGGCGAATTGAGCCGGAGGTTTATAGTTTTTTTCGTGAACCACTTCCCAGGCGCGAAGTGCTGATGCTAGCGTCCAGAAGGTGGCGTTGAAAAGAACCGCAGCGAACCAAAAGAGAGCTTTCTCTCAAGCACATGGGCGAAATGACCCGAGTGGCTCCGTCCCAGAAACAGAGCTGCTTCTGGAAAGGGTTACCCGCCGGCCACTCAGCGGCTCGCGGCGAGGTCGCTTTTGAAAACGTGAGCGAAGGAAGCGGCGATCACGGGCAAGCCAACCCCGATTGGCATTAAGTAGCGAAGCATTGTCTGGGCGAACAGGCGCGAAGCGCTGTGCAGATGAAAGAAAGCAGCGCCAAGACCCCGACAAGAAGCCCAAGAAAACAGCCAACCAAGATGGGCACCGCTGGCGCCCGTTCAGTCGTTTTAGTGCAAATTCTCGTTAGATTCCGAGTATCAGGCCCTGAGTTCGCATAACGGGCCAGGATGCATCGCCGAAGTAGCCAATCAGGACTTTCTCCTCTGCCGCGATCCGGTAATGCGTGGTAGCAAGAGGCAGCACGACCACGACTTCAGAAAGAAGTGATAGGAGATGACGAGGGGCAGGGAAGCCAAGCTGAACCACTTTCAATACGGGGACAACGCTATGGACGTAACCGCGTCCCGAAGGTAACGAAAACGCATTCTTCGCAGAAAAATAAGACATTTTTCGTTCTTTCTTAACACGAACGGCATACCCAAACAGAAGCGCACACGTGCACACGGTGACGCACAGCAGGAGAAACGGGAATGGACATCAAGGTGAGGCGTTTCGAATCGAATTACTTGATCGACGTTGGTGGCGAGATTGATCTCTACAACGCATTTCAGCTCAAGGACTTGGTTCAGACGATGATTGACGAGAAAATTGGCGTGGCCATTCTCAACATGAGCGAGGTGACCTACATCGATTCAAGCGGGATCGGCGGTCTCCTTTCAATCAACGCAATGCTTCGGCAGAAGGGGATTCAGTTTCGCGTTGTGCACGTTCCGTCCGCCGTGATGCGCGTCATGGAGCTCACGAGGTTGATCGACTTTCTGCCTATTGAAAAAACCCAGCGTAATGCCCTCGCAGTGAGCTCGAAACACGTCTCTCGGACCAGAAAAAGAAGCGTTTGGGAAAGCGTACACCATGCCATTGAGCAATCGAAAACTTTGACCGTGAGAACATTCACGTACCTTCCTGGCGAACGCCTCCACATAGACAGAATTCTATCCGTCTTTTTGAAAGCCGTCGACATGGCTCCCCTGGGTAACAATCTGTCCTATTGCATCCACGAGTTGGCCGGGAATGCCAAGAGGGCCAACACGAAACGCCTGTATTTCCGGGAAAGACAGCTAGACATTCTCGATGATCGGGATTACGCGGCAGGCATGGAAGGGTTCAAACAAGAAATGGTGGGAAGGTTTGACCACTACCTCGCGCGCTTACGGGAATGCGGGCTGTATGTGAAGTTCCAATTTCGAAAAATCCCTGCCGGTCTACGAATATGCATTCGCAATAACGTAATCCTGACTCCTGCGGAAAAGCGCCGCATTGAAGATAAGCTTACCATCGCAAAGAGCTTCTCATGTCTTGCCGACGCCTACGGGCAGTCTGAAGACGGGTCAGAAGGCGCGGGGCTGGGGATTGTCATGATGCTGTTCATGCTTCGAAACCTCGGCTTTGATCAGGACGCCTTCAGTATCAGGACCTCAAGGACCGAGACGGTTGCCTCGCTGACGTTGATGCGGCCTGCATCAGTCGGCGCGCCGGAAACCGAGTCGATTGTCTCAGCGTAGAACCCGTGAGTACAATAGGAGAGAGTCAGAAACGCGCCGTGCCCGAAGCGCCACTCGATAACTTCACGACGCTCGATCTTGGCTCTTCGAGCCTGTCCGGTCTAGATTCGCACCGCGAGGAGGCTAAGGCAGATCCTTCCGGGGGAGTGCTCCGCTTTGTCAATCCGAACAAGAGGCCGGGAGAAGTTATTGCGAAGCTCGCATCCAGCCGGATGTTTGTTTCGCAGGATGCCTCGGTCTACGCCCTCGCGGCGGGCATGGAAAAGAATCCGAGCACCTTCGCCGTGGCAGTCGTCAACGAAAAAGCCGAGCCGGTCGGTGTTGTATTGCGGCGGGAGCTTTTCGACAACCTGGGCAGGATGTACGGACGGGACCTTTACAAGCGAAAGCTCGTCCCCGCGGTCATGAAGACACCCCAGCTCTTCCGGGATGACATGAGCATCTTCAGCGTTGCCGACAATCTTAGCGAGGAGCTACGAAAGGGCACGAGCATCTACTATGTGCTCGTCGACGGAGCGGGCCGCTATTCAGGAACCTTCTCGACCACGGATCTTCTCATCTACCTCTCGAACATTACCGCACGGGACATTTCCCTAGCACGGAGACTCCAGGAAGCGATCGTGAAAGAGACCTTTTCCTTCTCCGGAGAACGCACCGCTATGGTTGGTTCCTCTGCGATGGCAAAGGAAGTAGGTGGCGATTTCTACGTGTGCAAGAGCCTCCTTGACGGCAGGCTTCTCATTGCCATCTGCGACGTTTCAGGCAAAGGCATTGCCGCATCCCTGGTAACAGCCGTTCTTGGCGGATTCTTCGACGGCTATACGACGTCCAACAACATTAAGAGTTTCGTGCGAAAGCTCAACCGTTACATCATCGAGACCTTCTCGCTGGAGTATTTTGTTACTGGCATCATAATCGAGCTCGATGAGAAGACGGGGGAGGCGACCATCTGCGATATGGGGCACTCATACATGCTGGTGGTGGAGGACGCAAAACTCATGCGCCCGGGTGCCGACTCCGCCAATCCCCCGCTTGGCGTTTCCTCGACGCTCAAACCCGCTGTGCGGGTGTGCCGCTTGAAACCAGGGAGCCTGCTCGTGTTGTTCACCGACGGAGTGACCGATCAGACGGACGGCAACGGACGTGACTATACGGAGCAACGCCTTTGGGCGCTGCTCAAGACGAACGGCGGACTTACACCGCAGCAGCTTTCGGACAAGCTGGCCGCAGACCTCCGGTCCTTCCGCGGCGATGCACCGCAACGGGACGACATCACGTTCGTTATCGTAAAGTACGGCGAGTCGCCTGCGGACTCCACAAGCAATGGCATCGGCGGAAAGAATACATAGCTATCCATTTTGAGTGTGATATTGGCCGATCTAGAATAGTAGCTGCATTCAAAGCTGAATGTAGCTGTCGGAGGCTCTTCGTGAATTGGCGCTTGATTCGCCATACAACGATGAAAGTCGAGTTTGCCGGTCGGCAGATCCTTGCAGACCCGATGCTTGTAGAGCCGCGGTCCCAAAGGTCCTTGACGGTGGTTGCATCAGCCGCACGCAACCCCATGGGACCCCGTAGTCGTAACCATTTCCACTTAGAACCTATCCGAAAACCCAAATAGATCGAAACGTTATCAACGCGCAAGCGAAATGTAGCATCGCGACATAATTCGCCGCCTTCTTCTCCCAGCGCACCAGAAGTCGGCGATAGCGGTTCATCCATGAATGCGTGCGCTCCACTACCCAGCGCCGCGCGCGATAGCCAGGCACGCTCTGCTTTTGTTGAATTTCTTCGCCTCGTGCCTTGATGCGTGCCGTGTATCCCCAGTGGCTGACCAACTGTCTGGTGTCAGGGTAATCATAGCCTTTGTCCATACACATGTTCTGCGGCTTGCTCTTGGTCACCCGAGGCCGCGGGACGACCATCGAGCGCAATGTACCCTCTACGAGTCTCTTATCGTGGCAGTTGGCTCCCTCGACCGGTACGGCAATCGGTATCCCGTGTCCTTCTGTCAGCAGGCTGCGTTTGACCCCTGATTTCGCTCTATCTGTGGGGTTTTTCCCAGTCTTTTCGCCTCCTAACGGGGCCTTCGTCATCGCTCCATCCATACACTGCCATGCCCAGTCCAGTTCTTTTTTTTCCATCCAGTTCCAGCAACCCCGCCTTCCACATCTTCTTGAAGACCTTCGCTTCAACCCATTCTTGAAATCGTTGGTGCACCGTGCTGCCAGCACCCAGACTTCGCGGCAACGCTTTCCACTGGCACCCAGTACGCAGCACATACAAAATAGCGGTCATCGCCTTGCGGTTGCCCATTGGTGGCCGCCCCCCCTGGGGCCGCTTCTTCTGTCGCGGCAGAAGCGGTTCTATCCGTTCCCACTCCTGCTCCGATAGACAATACTTCTCTTCGATCCCCATGACTTCGTCGACCATCTTCCCCTCCCAGAGAATCAAGTCGACGCCATGCTACCTCACGCGTAGGTTTTCGGATAGGCTCTTACTGAGGTTCGCAAAAATTCCGGACAAAAGAATTCGTTTGTGACATAATCTTGCTCATGGAGAGGGGAATAAAGAGGCTTGAAAAATTGCGCGAACGCCGCGAGAAGGCAGTCGCGCTGTTTGAACAAGGTGAACGGCAAGCCGCGGTGGCCGTGCACTTGCGGGTCAGTCGCCAGAGCGTCAGCTAATGGTGGCAGGCGTGGCACAGCGGGAACACAGCTGCCATAGAGGGCGCCGAAAGAGCTGGACGAAAGCCCAAACTAGCGAAGGAGCAACTGGCGCTAGTCGAGAAGGAACTCCTGCGAGGAGCGACAGCGAATGGATACCCCGCGGAGCTGTGGTCCCTGCCTCGGGTGGCTGAGCTTATCAAAGCGGTGACCGGGGTGACCTACCATCCGGGTCACGTGTGGAGGATCTTGCGCCAGATGGGCTGGAGTTTGCAGCGCCCGACGCTAAGAGCCAAGGAAAGAGACGAAGAGAAGGTCAGTCAGTGGAAGACCCAGACGTGGGAGAAGGTAAAAAAAAGCCCGAACCTGGCGCGCCTGGGTAGTATTCCTTGATGAAAGCGGCCTTTCGCAGAAGCCTCCCGTGAGACGAACCTGGGCGCCCCGAGGCAAGACACCCGTGCTGTGTCATGCCTTTAATTGGAAGAAACTGTCGATCGGCTCGGCACTCGGCTATCGCTGGGATGGCAAAAAATCTCGGCTTCTCTTTCGCATTGTTCCTGACAGCTTCAACGACGAAAAACTGAGAGACTTTCTCTCCCAGCTGCGAAGAGAGTTCCATCACAAGAAAGTTATCCTGGTCTGGGATGGCCTGCCGTCTCACAGAAGCCGACTGATGACCAATTATCTGCAACAACAGGAGCGATGGCTAACGGTGGTACGGCTTCCCGCATATGCTCCCGAGTTGAACCCCGTCGAAAGTGCCTGGGCAAATATCGAGGGCCAAGAACTTGCCAACCGATGCACGGATGACCTGGGAGGGATGGTAGATGGAGTGCGCCATGGATTTTCCCGAATCCATTCTCACGGAAATCTTCCCTATTCGTTCCTCAAACATGCAGGCATTTCATTTGACTAAAACGTCATTTATTTTTGCGAAGCTCAATAGGCCGTTTCGATTCTGCGGCAATCACCCTCCTGTCCCGGCTTGTGCCCCTGGTCTGCCAGACCTCCGATTGCGGCGTTTTGGCAACCTTGGTTTCTCTCATGTAATTCCCATCGGCGTGCCGTTGGTCGATGTCGATCAGATGCGGTCCTTTCGAACTCCCGGGCGACACGGTCGTGGACTCATCAGGCGAGTGATGGGCCCTCTGTACGGGTTTGTCGGTGCAGCAAGCGGGCAGCCTTTATTCTGCGTAGCTGGCGAGTCTGGTGGGCCGGCGGGTATTGGCTGATTTGGAGCGCCGTCGTCCTCAGTGCCGGAGCGGCCCGGCTCAACATCGGGTTCCCGATCACGACGGGCCCCAATGATGCGTCGAAGACTGTCGAGCGGCATCCTCGGCCAGAGTAACGCGCGCTGGGATCGCATCCCAGGTGAGCATCCTCTTTGAGGGCGAATCAGCAGTTTTTTCTTTTGCGGCGAGCGCGTAAAATTAGGCGACCCTGCGGTGGATGCATCCTCGCCTGCCCGCGCGGCGCTTTGTCCTTCGGCGCGGATCTTTCGCCCGGGAATGCGACGAGGAGTTGAGCAACAGACGAGGGTCATGGTTAGCCATGAGGCGCCGGATTCTGCCTTTTTCAGAGGCGAGCCGCGGTGATGACTCCGTGTTTTGCGAGTTTCGAGGCGTCCCGAAAGGTGGCGCGGACACAGGACAAAGTCCTGCGTTTAGAGAGCTTTCCATGCTATACTCGTGCTTAAAGTACGTTGGTTAAATTACCAAAGAGCGTGGAGGTTTCTATGGTCTGCCTGTGGTGCAAAGTGGGTCCCATTGGTTCGCGAGCATAATCATCAGGCTATGCCCAAAAAGGCACCCAGAAGTTGGATAGCCCCTTGACCTGCTGCATGATGAGAGGCCATAAGATTCTGGTCAGGGCGAAGGTCTTGAAAATGAAAAGAAACGCTATCGTGTTGTTGCTCAGTTTTGGTGTGCTTGGAAGCGTTTTTGCCCAGAGCGAGAGTCAGCGCCCCGCATTCTGGTGGAGTCTCGCCCCTGCAGCGACACTGCCTCTGGGACTTGATTCGAGCTACTTTTCCACCGGCGTAACGGTCGACTTTTCAGGAGAATACGTCCATCCCGCATGGTGGGGCTTCGCGCCCTTATTCAGAATCAATCTCAATTATGTTCCACTCTCAGTTGGCGCTGTAGGGGGACTCTACGAGATAGCCGGAGCTCTAGGGGTGGCATATCGCATCCCAGTTTTTGGACCATTTTCCGGACGCGTTTTTGCTGATGTAGGCTACTCTTTCGTAGACTTGGTCACACACGTTGCGTACTCGGGGTATTTTTTCGAGAACAACGGTTTCGCGGAGGGTGGAGCCGGTCTTTCTTATGCGCTCAATCCTAATATCGCCCTTCGACTTGATGCGTTCTATACGTATTATTTCCAGTTGTACGGAAGTCTTGGCGTTTCACTCGGCGCGGCTTTTACACTAAGCCCTCAAAATGCCAGCAGCACACAATCACCTGGGCGGCCTCAATTCCTAGACATAAGCAGTGTCCACCTCGGGAGCGTCTTTCCGGTCTTTCATGCCTTCTATGACGATCACGCTGTAGGTTCAGCGGTGGTCAAGAACACAGGCAAGAAAGCTCTTACCGATATCAAAGTTGGTTTCATCATCAAAGAATACATGGATGGGCCGAAGGAGAGCGCAACGATCGCAGAGCTCGAGCCTGGAGAGACGCGTGAAGTGCCGCTCTACGCACTCTTCAAGACAAGCGTACTGGATGTCACCGAACCCACAAAAGTGACGGCCGAAGTTGATGCGGCATACAAGGAAAGCAACGGATCCCAGAACCAGGCAGCCACGACGGCCACGATATTGGTGTATGACAGAAACGCCATGACGTGGGACGACGACCGCAAGGCGGCGGCTTTTGTCTCCGCAAAAGACCCCTGGGTTCTCGACATCTCCAACAACGTGTCGGCCATGGTGCGCGATCTTCGAAATCCCGGGGTCGTGAAGAACCTCCAGACCGCAATAGCCTTCCACGATGCTCTCAGGATCTACGGACTTGCGTATTCACCGAACCCGAGCACGCCCTATTCATACACCTCAGCCCATCCTGAGATCGTGGATTTCCTCAAATTCCCGCGGCAGACCTTGAAGTACAGGGCAGGAGATTGCTCGGATTTTTCCATCCTCTATGCCTCCCTTTTTGAGTCGGTAGGGATTGAGACTGCATTCATTACCGTGCCAGGCCACATTTTCATGGCAATCAACCTTGACTTGGCTCCTGATGAAGCCAAGGCCAAAGTGGTTGAGTGGGAAGACCTCATTTTTCTGGACGGAAAGAGCTGGTTACCAATCGAGTCAACAATTCGTGACAAAGGCTTGCTTGACGCTTGGCGGGAAGGCGCCCAAGAGTGGCGGCAAGGCGTCGAAAACAAGACTGCGGCCTTTTATCCGGTCCGTGAGGCCTGGAAAACTTACCAACCCGTGGGCCTTGCCGCGGACAACACCGCGGTACAGATTCCAGCTCAAGATCTGGTCAGACTGGCGTTTGGCGCTGACTTATCAAGTCTTGTCGACAAGGAGATCAGCTCCCGGGTCGCGGCTTTCAACGAAGCAATATCCAAGGAGCCCACGCCGAAGGTCCTTAACGGGCGGGGTGTCATCTACGCGAGATTTGGCCGCTATGATCTGGCGGAAAAGGACTTTCTCGCGGCTCTCAACGCAAAGGATGGCTATGTGTACGCCCTTCTCAACCTTGGGAACCTTGCTACGCTGAGATCCGATCCGAAAGCTGCCTACGAATACTACAGCCGCGCCACCCAGGTGGCACCTGACAATTCACGTGCTCTTCTGGAGCTCGCTAGCACGGCGGTCGCGTTGGGCAAGCGTGATGAAGCAGATGTGGATTACACCAACGCGAAGAAGCTTGATCCCAAGCTGGCCGCGCAATATCAGGTCCCTGGGCAAGAGCCTGAAGGCGGCAAACGTGCCGCCGAAGCGGACAGACGTTCGACAGAGTGGGCAGAAGAATGAATAACGGAGGCGGCTCAAAACACTAACGATCCTTTTTACAGTCTACGGCACTGGCCTTCTGATATCCGTGGGGCGTTGCTCCAACTGGGCTTAGGCGTAATACAAAGCTTTGGCTCTCCGAGGCTTCTCCGAGGACGGAGGAGCCGCGACATCCGCCGAATTTGATGGGCTCCAGGGCGTTGGGTTGATTCTTCAGGCAATCCTTGTACCGCTTGACTCCTGTAAAAGTGTAGTTCGCAAGGTTGCCACGAGCAGGACAGCACATCCGCGGGAGATTTCAACAAGCCCGCAGTCGATTCGACGACAGGCAATCTCTATATTGCCGCCTGCCCGTCTCAGACTAGCCCGGGGAAGGTGGGCCCGCCACCTCAGCCTGCTTCATTTCGCGACAAGCGTTGCTGCCGACACTGCCGGGAACATCTATGTCGCAGGTCAGCTCAACAACGTCGTTCGAAACGCCGCGACGAGAGGGAATCTCGATACTGTTGGAAACTTCCGCCTGGTTACGGGGGTGAGGAAAACTCAGCCACCGCAGCGTTGTTGAATGGGTCCTGGTGTATTGCGATCTGCGATGCAGGGAACCTCTGCATTGCGGATAGCCGCAACCAGCGCATCCGAAAGGTTGGCGGATCGAGCCTGCGCTCGCCAACGGTGCTTTCGGCCATTATTATAATCTCTCTCAATACTGAGCTTCGTTAAGCTTCCAGTAAGCGTAGGTACCTTTCAGTCTTTCGTTGTACTGGGCATAGTCGAAGGCAGTCTTTCCTTCTTTGCTCTTCGCCCTTCCGTCCGCCCCTGACTTCAGGAGCGTTACGATCACCTCAGGATTCGGGTTGAACCCAGCTGCCGCCATCAGCACTGTTGACCCGTCTCTGGTTAGCGCTCCGATGTCCGCCCCGGCTGTTAGCAGAGTTGTGATCACCTCAGGGTTTTCGTTACTCAGGGCGGCCGCAATGAGCGGAGTCATCCCGTTGGCGTCACGAGCAGCGACGTCGGCGCCGGCCTTCAACAGCGTGGTGATCACTACGGTGTTCCGGTTTTTTGATGCTGCATATATAAGTGGGGTCGAGCCGTCAGTGCCCCTTGCTTCGACGTCGGCGCCGGCCTTCAATAGCGTGGTGATCACTACTGGGTTCGTATTGAATCTGGCCGCAATCATTAGCGGTGTCAGACCATATGTGTCCAAGGCATTCACATCCGCGCCATTGCTTATAGCGGCTTGTACACTCTCGGGTGTTCCGTCTCTTGCAAGTTGGAAAAGGTTTGCCGTCTGTGCGTACGCCGCAGCCGCATCGACAAGGAATACGGTTGCAATGAGAATAATCGGCTTTCTCATGTTGTTCCCCTCAACACTATGATACTAAGAAGGAGCCTGTCATGCTCTAGCAACCTTATTGAGGCTTTCCCCGCCGGCATCGCTAATCGCTTAAGGAAGATGCTTGAACCTCTTCCGCTAAGCTGCAATCATGACTAATCATGACTACGGTTGGCTAATATCGTGCTCAACTACGACCTGGTGACGAGCAAGGCGTGCTACCGCCTTCCCCGGCGTGACGACATCCCCATTCTCCTGCGGCTCGCCGCGCAGTTTGTCAACGAGCGGGCAGCCACGCAGAACCCGCAGGAAAGGATGCTGCGGACGGTGAGGGAGCTTTCGCTCCACCCGGACCGCGGATCGATTTTCCTCTTCGAAAAGGGGCAGGACCTCGTTGGGTATTGCGTCCTCGTCAACCAGTGGAGCAGCAAGTACGGTGGGACGGTAGTCAAGATAGATGAGCTTTTCCTGGACCCGGACCATCGGGGGGACGGGATCGCCGAGGACTTCCTGGAGCTGCTGGCCAAGGTTGCGCCCCCTGAGACGTATGCGATCGAGGTTGACGCCGCAGCAGACAGGGCCACTGTTAAGCTCTGCGAGCGGGCGGGATTCGAGGGCAGAAACGCCAGGATCATGACGATGCGCACAGAGAAGGATTCAGCGTCCGGCGACACCTAAGAGCTCGTTGGTGCCTCGAGTGTTCGGCGACGCTTGACCCTCCGGCTGAGCGTAGTCATTTTATGAAAGAGGTGAAATATGAAACCAGTGGTTTGGGGCGTTCTTTCTGTTTCCAGTCACTATCGGCTGCGCGTGCATACCTACGTTGCGAAGTCCTCGCTCGTGCAGATGCGTGCGGTCGCCTCACGGTCCCGGGACAGAGCGCAGGCGTTTGCCCGGGAGTTCGGCATGCCACGGGCTTACGGCTCTTATGAGGAGCTTCTGGCGGACAAGGAAATAGAGGCGGTCTACATCCCGCTTCCCAACCATATGCATGCCGAATGGGTGAAGAAGTGCGCGGACGCCGGCAAGCACGTGCTGTGCGAGAAGCCGTTTGCCCTCGATGCCCGCGAGGCGGAGGATGCGATCCGCCACGCGGAAAAAAGGGGAGTGCGCGTCATGGAGGCTTTCATGTATCGTCTGCATCCCCAGTGGCAGCGCGCTCGCGAGATCGTGAAAGCCGGAGAGCTGGGGGATGTGCACTCGGTGCACACGCTTTTCACCTACATGCTGACCGACCCCACGAACATTAGGAACGTGTTGTCGATGGGGGGCGGGGGCATCCCAGACGTCGGCTGCTACGCTGTTTCTACCGCGCGTTTCATGATAGGGCGAGAGCCCACCCGTGTGGTAAGCCTTGTGACCAGGGACCCCACGTTCAAGACGGACATCCTGACTTCAGGCATCCTGGACTTCGGGACCGCACGGTCTGTTTTCACTATAGGCACGCAGACATTCTCCTGGCAGAAAGTGGACGTTATTGGCTCTGGAGGAGAGATGCGAATCCACCTGCCGTACAACGCTTATCCTGACTCCCCAATGAAACTCACAGTAACCACGGGGGTCGGAGAGAGGAATGTTCTCACCCAGGCAGCAGACCAGTACCAGCAGATGTTCGAAGGCTTCTCACGGGCGGTCCGGGGAGAAGGAGATGTTCCCACGCCGCCCCAGGACGCAATCAACAACATGAAAGTGCTAGACGCGCTCTTTCGGTCGGAGAAGTCCGGCATTTGGGAGAAGGTCGGATAGAGTGAATGCGGGCCAAAGTGATGGCCGGGTCAGAGGAGATTTCCCGTGAGTACGGTGCGCGGTTACGCAGCCAAAAGCGCGACATCGCCCTTTGCTCTTTTCAGCTTCCCGTGAAGGGAACCGGGTCCACACGACGTCCAGATCGACATTCTGCACGGCAGGGTTTGTCGTTCCAATCTGCACCAGATCCGCAACGACTGGCCGGGAAGCACGTTTGCGATCGTTCCCGGCCATAAAATCATTGGCAAAGTCACGGCCACTGGGCTGCAGGTGAGGAAGCTCAAGCGGGTGACCTGGCAGGCGTGGGCTGCATGTATTCATGCCGAACTTGCGCGAGCTGCCGGGAGGGTCTCGCGCAGGATTGCGAGGCCGGCCCCCCGTGGACGTGCGGACGTACAGCCAGGACAGGCGCTTCGGAGGGATGACCTGTGGAGGGTACTCCGAGCGGATCGTGGCGGACGAAACCTTCGTGGTCCGCGTACTGGCAATCGGCATCGTCGAGGCTTTCCGGCATGAGTGCATTCTATTGTAGTTTTTTTGGCAAAACGTTAATCGTTATCGGCCTGGATTGACTTCCAGTTTTGCAATCTTAACATATTGACAAAACGCGGGCGTGGTGTCTAGAATATAACTCAACAATCGATAACAAGAAAAAAAAAGCAACAAAAAACAACACTCCAGCGCTTAGCGAGATTGTAAGGGAACTTGTTGAGGGCGATGGAGGGGGAAGGTGCGCGGCAAAAGTGCTCGCGTTCCTTCAACCGTAACTATAGAGGTTCAGGAGACCAAGATCACGGCCGTTCGAGTCGGAGGAGCGTGAGCGTGGCTGGTGTCACAGGACGTGAGCTATGGCGATGATGCTCAATATGCAGGGGATCAGTAAGAGCTTCTTTGGCGTGGAAGTGCTGCACAAGGTGAACTTTGACGTCGAGAAGGGCCAGATTATGGGCCTCTGTGGTGAAAACGGCGCGGGCAAATCCACGCTGATGAAAATCCTTTCGGGCATCCACGCTCAGGACGCGGGGGAGATCGTTTTCAAAGGCGTCTCCGTGCGCAGGTACGCGAATCCGCTTGAGATGCAGCGCCTGGGGGTGTCAATGATCCATCAGGAGCTGAACCTGCTGAACGAGTTGACGGTGGCGCAGAACATCTTCCTGTGCCGCGAGCCCCGGGGCGCTACCGGTTTGATCAACTTTGCCCGGATGAACGACGAGGCAGCATCTACCTTGGCCAGACTGGGTGAGAAAATCGACCCCCGGCGAAAGGTGAGGTCCCTGAAGATCGCGCAGAAGCAGATGGTGGAGATAGCCAAGGCCATCAGCTTCAACGTCGAGCTCCTCGTGATGGATGAGCCGACCTCCGTGCTCACCGGCAAGGAGACGCGGGTGCTTTTCGACCTGATTGCCTCCCTCGCCGACCAGGGAATAGCGGTTGTGTACATCTCTCACCGGCTGAAAGAGATCATCGACGTGTGCCACCAGGTGACTGTACTGAGGGACGGGTCGCTTGTGGCTACGCGGAACGTCTCGGACGTCACGGCGCAGCAGATCGCGGCGCTGATGGTGGGGCGGGAAGTGAAGGAGTCCCGGGCTTCTGACTTTGCCGGGGACCCTGAGGCGGTGATGCTCGAAGCACGCGACGTGACCGACAAGCTCCTGAAAAGGGTGAGCTTCCATGTGCGCCGGGGTGAGATCCTGGGCTTCAGCGGGCTGGTGGGCGCGGGAAGAACAGAGCTGATGGAAGTGATCTTCGGCCTGCGCAAGCCTGAGCAGGGAAGCGTGCTCATTCGTGGAAAGCCCGTGACGATCAGAAGCGCAATCGATGCCATCAAGTGCGACCTGGGGTTTGTGACCGAAGACCGCAAGGAGACCGGTTTGGTCCTCTGCCGTGACATCGTGGACAATTCCAACTACGTGTACTGGCAGAAGACGCTTGGCGTGCTCAAGGGCAGAAAGAGCTCGGCCGCAAATACGAAGAAGATGATCCAGAGACTGGGGATCCGCTGCTCGAGCCCCGCGCAGAAAGTAAGCAACCTTTCGGGAGGCAACCAGCAGAAAGTGGCTCTCGCGAAATGGCTGCTCTCCGGGGCGAAGGTGCTGGTGCTAGACGAGCCGACGCGTGGCGTGGACGTGGGGGCCCGGCAGGAGATCTACCAGATCATCAAGGAGCTGGCCGCCGAGGGGGTGGCCATCGTGGTGGTGTCATCCGACTTGCCGGAAATCCTGAGTATCTGTGAACGGGTTGTGATCATGCATGAGGGGCGAGTTACCGGTACTCTCAATGCGTCCGAAATGAACGAGGAAAAAATCATGTACTACGCGACAGACGTACGGGCAGGAGAAGGATAGACATGGTAGCCATCGAACGACAGATGGACAACAAGGCTCTCGAGCTAGCGAGGAACATCTGGCGCAATTACAGCATTCTGCTCGTATTCATCGTGATTATCGGCATCTGCGGGCTGGCGGCGCCACGCTTTCTGCTGCTGGACAACTTGCTGAACATATTGAGGAACACCTCGACCATAGGGGCAATTGCGCTGGGCATGACGCTGGTCATCATTGCTGGGGGCATCGACCTGTCCAACGGGCCAGTACTTGCCACTGCAGGTGCTGTTCTCATCCTCCTGCAGCGTATGGTCAACGCAGACGGTACTCCCGCAGTTCCGCTCGTTGTTGCCATTCTTGCCTGCATTGCGGTCGCCACGGCTTTCGGTTTTGTGAATGGAATCATCATCACCAAGGCCAACCTTCCCCCGTTCATCGTGACTCTGGCGGTGGGGATCGTTGCGCGGTCCCTCGTCATGTATTTCATGCGCGGGGCCACGGTGATGGGAAACAACATTCCCCAGTTCACGAATATCGGCAACGGTTCGTGGCTCGGGGTTCCCATTCCGTTCGTTGTTGCCATCCTTATGGCTATTGTCTTCCACGTGATCCTCACGCGTACGAAGTTCGGCACGTACGTGTTCGCTGTGGGTGGAAACGAGAACGCGGCGCGTTTCTCCGGGATCAAGGTGGACCGCATCCGGATTGCCACTTATATGATTGTCGGCCTTTGCACGGGCATCGCGGCGGTGATCGAGATGTCGCGGATGGCGGCGGTTGCCGCCACCACCTCCGGGTCCAACTACGAGTTCGAGGCCATCACCGCGGTAATTGTCGGGGGGACGTCCCTCTCCGGGGGCAGGGGCCGGATCATAGGAAGCATTGTCGGCTTTATCATCCTGGGGATCGTTAACAACATGATGATCATGCTCAATATATCGCCCTATCTCTCTGGGGCCGTGAAGGGGGCCGTGATACTCTTTGCGGTGCTGATGCAGAGACGAGAGCGATAATGAGATATCCGGTTTCTACAAGGAGGAGGATCTTGATGAAAAGATCTGTACTGGTGATGGTTGCGGCGCTGGTGCTGTTGCCGCTGGCGGTGTTTGGCAACGGGAGCAAGGAGGGCGGCGCGGCGGCGGCAGGGAAGAAG
>Ga0326728_10004408_pt1 | contig 41681 bp, 34 predicted proteins | sample MB3enrmetagenome_FD_207602 | JGI IMG/M metagenome (GOLD analysis project Ga0326728, IMG submission 207602) | Lab enriched peat soil microbial communities from McLean, Ithaca, NY, United States - MB31MN | ecosystem: Environmental > Terrestrial > Soil > Wetlands > Peat | place: USA: New York... | reverse complement strand
GTGGACGGGACGCTGATCGAGGCCTGGGCGAGCCACAAGAGCTTCCAGCGGAAAGACGGCGGCGGCCAGCCGGGGAGCGGCGCCGGCGGCAACTTCCACGGCCAGAAGCGGACCAACGAGACGCACGAATCGAAGACCGATCCGGAGGCGCGTCTGTACAAGAAGTCGGCGGGGCAGGAGCCAAAGCTGAGCTATCTGGGCCACGTGCTGGTGGAGAATCGCAACGGCCTGATCGCGGCGGCGATGACGACGCAAGCCGGCGGGCTGGCGGAGCGCGACGCGGCGCTGCTGCTGTTGCAGGGGCTCGGCAAACGGCGCGGGCGGCGCATTACGGTGGGCGCGGACAAGGCCTACGACACGGAGGATTTCGTTTCCACTGCCAGAGAGTTGCAGGTGACACCGCACGTGACGCAGAACACGCACCACCGGCGCAGCGCGATCGATGAGCGGACGACCCATCATCCGGGATACGAGATCAGCTTGAGCAAACGATGGCTGGTGGAGAAGCCGTTCGGATGGCCGAAGCAGATCGGGCCGCTGAAGAAGGTGAAGCTGCGCGGACTGGCGAAGGTGGACTGGTTGTTCGTGTTCAGCTGCGCGGCGTTCAATCTATTGCGCATCCCGAAACTGAGGGAGCAGTGCGCGTAAGCGCCGCCGGGACGCTCTCCGCCGCGCGGATGCGGCGGATCGGGGAGCCCGGCGGGGGCACGCGCAGTCGGATTTCAGACTGAAATCGAGTTATGCAAGAGGTTGGGCGGCGCGGGAACGCTGGTTTTCAACAAGCTCTTAGGGGAACCAGTCCGGAAAAGCCTCGTGCGTGAGTAAGGCGCGTTCAAAACATAGGCGGCGTGGTTCACGATAATCTGGTCGCCCACCAAGACCGTCGGAACCTCCGATGCGCCGGAGATCCTGTAGGGGCGCAGGTAGGTGGGAACCAGGCCGAGGGCGGCCAGAACGAGCAGGAACCAGCGGCGGCGCCTCTTGAGCCGGGCCGTCATGACGGGATCACCTGGGTTTGCGGGCGCGCACGAAGGCGCTCATGAACTTGCCATCGATTTGCGGGGCGATGGCCTCCAGGTCGAAGCCCTCGGCGGCTAGCAAGCCACGGGCATCCTGGGAGCCGTAGATGCGGGTGGGCTGGACGCCGATCTCCTCGAAACCCGCCGCTGCCAGCTTGGCGCGGTATTCGGACTCCTCGAGCGCGCCCGCCACGCAGCCGGCCCAGAGCTCGACGTTGCGCCGGATTTCGGGCGGGATCTCGCCCCGCACCACAATGTCGGAGACCGCGAAGCGGCCACCGGGACGGAGCACGCGGAAAGCCTCGGCGAGCACGGGGTCCTTATCCGCGGAGAGGTTGATGACGCAGTTGGAGACGATGACGTCGACCGAGTTATCGGGCAGCGGGATGTTCTCGATCTCGCCTTTCAGAAACTCGACGTTGGAGAGGCCGGATTGGCGCTGGTTCTCGCGGGCCAGGGCCAGCATCTCATCGGTCATGTCCAGACCGTAGGCCTGGCCGGATGGGCCGACGCGGCGGGCCGAGAGCAGCACGTCGATGCCGCCGCCGGAGCCGAGGTCGAGCACGGTTTCGCCGGGTTTCAGCTCGGCGAGCGCGGTGGGATTGCCGCAGCCAAAGGAGGCGCGCAGGGCGTCCTCGGGGACCTGGGCCGCGTCGGCGCTGGGGTAGAGATCGCTGGTGATGGGGTCGCAACCCGGCTGCGCCGAGGCTCCGCAACAACAACTGCTCTGGCCGCGGACCACCCGCAAAGCCGCCTGGCCGTATTTCTCTTTCACGACTTCTTTGATGTCCTGGCTCACGATCTTCCCTTTCTGGCGGTGGATTTGAGCGGAACCACGACGCTCTCCGGCCGGACGGCGCGGTTCCGCGAACAGCACTCGGCGTAGAGGAAGGCCAGCAATTCGGTGAGCGTCGCGACGCTGGCGGAGTAATGGAGGAACTGCCGCTCGCGGCGCACTTCGGCGAGGCCCTGCTGCTTGAGTTTCTCGAGATGATGCGAGAGGGTCGAATTGGGGATTCCCAGCTCGGCCTGGATGTCGCCCACGACCATGCCGCCGGGATGGGCCGAAAGCAGAAGGCGCAGGATGCGCAGGCGGGGCTCGGCGCCGAGGGCGGCGAACATGCGGGCGTAGCGAAGGGCGGCGGCCCTCTCCGTTTTCATATTTCTAGGATAGCAGAAATAACGAGCGGCGGGAAACCGGCTTGGGTAGCATGGCGGCGGTATGGAAAACCGGCAACCTGGACGCGCCTGGCCGGCGCCGGCGTTCGGATTCGGGATCTGGTTGGGCGGCCGCACGGCCGGGATCGGGCCGATGCTGGCGGTCTCGCCGTTCGTCTACCGCGGGGCGCGCTGGACGCGGCACTGGGGAGGCCGGCGGCGATCGGTGGTGCAGGCACACTCCTTCGGAGATTCTCGCATGTTTCTCTTGTAATCCGGCCTTTCCTGTGAAATATTCAGAATGTACCCTGGAGACGCTCTTGTTTCTCCGTTCACGACTACCTCCGGTTGGTGGAGTACGTCCCCGAGCGCTACCAGATCCGCCGGCGTGTCGTCCGGCGGGCCAACCGCAAAAAGCTCCTGGCCTGACTGCAGCAGGGCCGCCCCCCGCACCCTTATGGATTCCAGACGGCCCCGGGGACCTTCGGGTTTGACAAGGAATTCCAATGCCGCAAACCGGCCCTCAAAGCGCTGGTGAAGATCCGGCGCAGCGTTCGGCGACGCAGACGAAGGACGGCGACTTTCCGCGTTTGCGCGATCTGCCGCTGCCATTGAGGGAGCAACTGGAGGCTTTCGGGCTGAATCGGACTCTGTCCGAGTTGATCGAGAGCGAGCAGCGATTCCGCGACCTTTTCGAGCAAGGACCGGTAGCCTACCACGAGTTGGACCAAGAGGGCATCGTCCGCTGGGTCAACCAGGCCGAATGCGACCTTCTGGGGGTGGAGGCCGGCGCCATGCTCGGCAGACCCATCTTCGACTTCGTTTCGCGAGGCATGCAATCGGAAAGCCGGGATGCCTACCAGCGGAAGTTGTCGGGGCAGCAGGCCCTGGTTCCTTTCCCTCGCGACCACATTCGCAGCGACGGCCGCCACCTGACTCTCGAGATTCACGAGGTGCTGATTCGGGACGACAGGGGTGTGGCGACTGGTATGCGGTCCGTCCTGCTGGACGTCACCGGGCGCAAGGAGATCGAGGATGCGTTGCGCGAGAGGGAGGCAATTCTCCAAGCGGTATGCACCAGTGCACTGGACGCCATCGTCATGATCGATGGCGAAGGCCGGGCGATTCTCTGGAACCCGGCGGCCGAACGGATGTTCGGTTACACGGCGGCTGAGATGCTGGGCCAACCGGTTCACGATCTGGTGGCCCCCGCGGCTCTCCGGCGGCGCTTTGAGGCGGCCTTTCCCGCCTTTCGGAAGACCGGACAAGGAGAGGCCATCGGAAAGCTGACGGAACTGACCGCACGGCGAAAGGACGGAAGCGAGTTCCCGGTCGATCTCTCGTTGGCTACCGTCCAAAAGGGACAAGAATGGCATGCGGTTGCGCTCGTCCGCGACATCACGGACCGCAAACGGGCGGAGGAGGCGCTGCGGGAGAGTCAAGAAGGCTTTCGGAGCGTCGTGGAAAACGCGCCGGAGGCTGTCTTTGTGTCGGGGCAGGGCTACTTCCGGTACCTGAATCCGGCGGCTCTCAGGTTGTTTGGGGCCACTTCGGATTCCGAGCTCCTCAACCAGCCGGTCTTAGAGCGCGTCCACCCGGATTCTCGCGCTTATGTGACCCAGGCGATCCAGCAGGTCGAGAAGCTGGGAACCCCCATACCGCCGTGGGTACAGAAGTATCTCAGGCTCGACGGGACGGTCCTCGACATCGAGGGGTCCGTCGTACCCTTCATCTACAAGGGCGAGAAAGGAGGTCTGGTTTTCGTTCGTGACGTCAGCGAACGGAAACGGGCGGAAGAGGAGTTGCGAGCGAAAGAATATCTGCTGTCCGAATCGCAAGGCATCGCCCGTGTCGGCAGTTGGGAGTCGGCACTTCAATCGGGCGCGACGACCTGGACGCCCGAAACATATCGTCTTTTCGGCGTCTCCCCGGATACTTTTGTCCTGTCCGCGGAGACGTTCGTAAGTTTGATTCACCCGGACGACCGGCCGGCCATGCAAGCCTGGATGAGCGCCTGTCTGGCAGGGCTGGAACCGCCCGATCTGGAGTTTCGGGTTCCCTTGCAAGACGGCAGCGTCCGCTATATCAACGGCCGGGGGCATTTGGTGCGGGACGCGCAGCACAAACCGGTCCGCATGGTGGGCGTCGTTCAGGACGTCACCGACTTCCGACGGTCCGAGGAGGCGCTGCTCCTCCGAACCGAGGAACTCAAGCGTTCCAACACCGAGCTGGAGCAGTTCGCCTACGTGGCCTCGCACGACCTCCAGGAGCCATTGCGGATGGTTTCCAGCTACATGCAGCTTCTGGCGCGCCGGTACCAGGGAAAGCTGGATTCGGATGCCGACGAGTTCATCGCTTTTGCGGTGGACGGGGCAAAGAGAATGCAGCATCTGATTAACGACCTGCTGGCATTCTCGAGGGTCACCACGAAGGGCCACGATTTCAAACCGGTCGAGGCGGACGCCGCTCTGAAGCAGGCGCTCGCGAACCTGACGGCTGCTATCGAGGAGAGCCAGGGGAACGTGACATCCGATCCTTTGCCGGTGGTGAGCGCGGACTCGGGGCAACTTACGCAATTGTTTCAGAACCTGATTGGGAATGCCATCAAATTCCGGGGCAAGGAACCGCCGCGGGTGCATGTGTCGGTGGAACGGCGCGCGAAGGAATGGGAGTTCTCCGTCCAGGACAACGGCATCGGAATCGAGCCGCGCCACCTGGAGCGCATCTTCGTGATTTTCCAGCGCCTCCACTCAGCGGCGGAATATCCGGGCACGGGGATCGGCCTGGCGATCTGCAAGAAGATCGCGGAGCGTCACGGCGGCCGGCTGTGGGTGAGCTCGGAACCCGGCGCAGGATCGACTTTTCATTTCACCGTTCCGGTTAAGGGCTTGTGAGAACTGAAATGCAGACTAGATTGATTGAGCTTCTGCTCGTAGAGGACAATCCAGGCGATGTAGGCTTGACCATCGAGGCTCTGAAAGAAGGGAGGGTGATCAACAGACTGACGGTGGTCCATGACGGCGAAGAAGCCATCGCGTTGCTACGGCGGCAGGGACAGTACGCCGACGCGGCGCGTCCCGACCTGATTCTGCTCGATCTGAATCTGCCCCGGAAAGGCGGGCTGGAGGTCCTGGCGGAGATCAAGGAGGATCCCGACCTCAAACAGATTCCGGTAGTGGTGCTGACTACATCGCAGGCGGAACAGGATGTTCTTCGCACTTATCAACTGCACGCCAACTGCTACATCGTGAAGCCGGTGGATCTAAACCAGTTTATGGCCGTCGTGCAGGCCATCAAGAGTTTCTGGCTGGCTTTGGTCATGCTTCCGCCGCGCGAGTGAGGATGAACGATTTTCGAAATAGCCAGCCCGCTCACGGAGAATCCGGTGGGCGCCCGACGCGCCCGAGAAGCGCGGGGGAAGAGTTGGCCCCTGAACGAGGGAAGGACGAAGTATGACAAGCGACACGAGTTTGCCCGAAGCAGCGGTGCGGGTACTTCTCATCGAGGACAATCCGGGAGATGCAGGATTGGTACGGTCGATGCTCTCCGAATCCCAGGGCGCCGAATTCCGCGTCGAGTGGGTGGAGGCCTTGGTGCCAGGCATGATTCGGCTCGGGCGCGGCGATATAGACATGGTTCTCCTGGACCTCTCGCTCCCCGACAGTCAGGGGCTTGAGAGCCTGACTGCCATCCGTCATGCCGCGCCGAGCATCCCGGTGGTTGTGCTGACCGGTCTCGACGACCAGGATTTCGCCCACGAGGCAGTGCGGTGTGGAGCGCAGGATTACCTGGTCAAAGGAGAGCTGACCGGAGGCATGTTGGCGCGCACCTTGAGCTACGCCATGCTGAGGCAACGGAGCCAAGCGCGCGCGCTCCGGGCAGAGTCGCAAGGCGCATTGGGCAAGATAGCGGGGTTTCTGGGGGCCAGAGGAGGGGTAGGCACGACCACGGTCGCCTGCCACTTCAGCCTCGAGTTGAAGCAGCGGTGTGGGGTCCGCGTCCTGCTGGCGGACTTGGACGTCGCCGGAGGCTCGGCCGGTTTCCTCATGAAAGCGGTCTCGCAACACACCCTCCAAGAGGCCGCCAGCAACCTTGCGCGGCTTGACGAGAGCTACTGGGACAAGATCGTTGTTTGCGGCACCGACGGTCCGGACGTCCTGCTGTCGCAGGGCTTGTTGGCTTTGAAGGAGCAGGCCAATGGCGAGAGAGTCCGAAACGTCTTCGAGTTCGCACGGCCCATGTACCCATGGATCGTCATGGACCTTGGCCGCTTGAATCCCTTGGCCGTGAGCCTGCTTCCGGATCTGAGCGACCTATTCCTGATCGCGACCCTGGAGGTGGCAGTCTTGTACGAGGTCAAGCAAGTGGTGCCGCGACTGGCGGACGCCGGCCTGAATCGCACGCGGCTGCACCTGATCGTCAATCAAACTCCCAAACACTCCGATCTTTCGCCCACGGAAGCCGGCAAGATGCTCGGTGTCCCCATCCACGCGGTCTTGCCGGAGTGCGGCTCCGAACTGTCGGAGGCCTACGCGAAAGGGCAACTGTTGAACGCCAAGACCGAGTTTCGCCGGCAGATAGGGCGTCTCGCGGAGAGGGTCGCAGGCCTGGAAGCGAAGAAGTCGAGATGAGCCGACTTTCCATCGCCGCTGGGATTCCGTCTGGCGCGAACGTCGGATGCGAGCGTCGCCAGGCGATCAGTTGCGGATTTGCATCGCGGCGCCGCAGTTGGTACAGAACTTAGCGCTCGAATCCACCAGCTCCACATGTCCGGGTGGAATATGGCCACAAGAGGGGCACTCCAGGTGCGCCACCGACCTCTCGGTTACTCGCCCGCCGCACTTGCCGCAGTAACTCTCCTCGTAAGACACGTGCCCGTTACTGCACATCCTGCAGGTGTCCGGCCTTAGGCGTCGCGGGCTGGAGGGCAATTGGTGTCCGTGCACACATCCGATCGTCGGTCCACCACATCTCGTGCAGTACGACGTTTCCCCGCAAACCCCACATTTCGGACACAACCGGAGTACTTGACCTATGTCGAGGTCGCCGCCACAGTACCCACAAAACCGATCTCCGTGGCTTCCTGTCTTGCCGCAGCGTTCGCACAGGGGAGAAGGGGGCGGTTCGCCACTCCCGAAATTCCCGCCGCCCAATACAAAAGGTAGCGAGCCAATAAGGACCGCGAGGGAAGGGAAGTGCAACGAAGCAATATAGGCTTGCGCGTCGCTAATAGCCGACAGCAAGACTGTTATCGCCATACAAATCGCTCCTTCCTGCACGGATTTCTTCCGTGCCTCCACAAAGGCGTTGCCGGCAACAAAACAGCGTACCACATTCGGGCAAAACGCATCTGAAACCATGGGTGGAAAGGTCAAGTTAATGGCGCTGCCGGCGTTCCCTCCAAAGCCCGCGGATTCCCCGCGCCAGAGCCCCATTAACAACCGGTATCGCCGTTCCCCGCAACCATCCAGCTACATTTCCGCCCGGACGAGATGGCCGCCGTTGTGGCGCGTTGGATCGCGCCGGAAATGGCCCCCACACTGCTCGGACAAGAAAGCTGGCTCCTCAGATGTGGAGCTAACGGAACGAGCGGCCGCCCTTCTGGGAAACAGCTCCTCTTTCGGTGGGCGGGTGGCGGGGCCGGATGCCGATCGCGCTCAGTGAACAACGTTGGGGCTAACTGGCCGCTTCTTCGGCGTGATAGGAGCTGCGCACGAGCGGGCCGGATTCGACGTGGCGGAAACCCATGGCCTCGCCCTGGCGGCGGAACTCGGCGAACTCTTCGGGCGGGACGTAGCGGATCACCGGGAGATGCTTGAGGGAGGGGCGCAAGTACTGGCCCAAAGTGAGCAGATCGACGTTTTGCGCGCGCAGGTCGCGCATCGCGGCGAGCAGTTCCTCGGGCGTTTCGCCCAGGCCCAGCATCAGTCCGGACTTGGTCGGGATTTCGGGCCGGGCGGATTTGGAATAGGCCAGAAGGTCGAGGGACCGCTCGTAGCGCGCGCCGAGGCGGACTTGCCGGTAGAGGCGGGGCACGGTTTCGAGGTTGTGGTTGAGGACGTCGGGGGCGGCCTCGATCACGATGTCGAGAGCGGCGTGGGAGCCCTGAAAATCGGGGATCAGCACCTCGACGCGGCACTCGGGAAGGCGCTCGCGAAGGGCGCGGACGGTGAGGGCGAAGAGTTCCGCGCCGCCATCCTTGCGGTCGTCGCGATTGACGCTGGTGAGGACGGCGTAGCGCAGGCCGAGCGAAGCGGCGGCCTCGGCGACACGGCGGGGCTCGTCGTAATCCACCGCCAGCGGCGCGCCCTTTTGCACGGCGCAGAAGCCGCAACGCCGGGTGCAGACGTTACCCAGAATCATGAAGGTGGCGGTGCGGCGGCTCCAGCATTCGCCGACGTTGGGGCAGGCGGCGCTCTCGCAGACGGTGTGCAGGCGCAGATCGCGCACCAGCGACTTCAGCTCGCGATAGTTCTCGCCGGCGGGCACGCGCTGGCGCAGCCAGGAGGGACGGGGCACATGCGGCGAAATGGCGACCAGCACTAATCCTATTGTAATGCGCGCAGGCGCGCCTCGATCTCCTCGCGGAAGGCCTGGTCGTGGATGGAGGGCAGATTAATGCGGACCGTGGCCTCCGCGCCGGCCAGGGCAGCGGCGGCCAGAGCGCAGGCGGATTCGACGTCGGAAGCGAACTTGGCGGGGGCCGCGTGGCGCAGGATGTCCAGTTGGGCGGCCAGGTGAAAAGCGCGTTCCGCGACTTCGAGGGGGACGGTGGCGGCTCCATGCAGCGCCTCTTCGACCAGGGGCGCGCGCTCGAGCTTGGGAATCTTATAGGCGGCCACCACGGCCAGGTAGGCGGCCGAATCGCGCTCGATGGCGGAGGCCAGGTAGCGGCGGTCGGCTTCGTAATCGTAGCCGGAGCGCGCGGAGAGCGTGGCGACTTTCGCGCCCAGCGCCGCCGCCATCGCGCCCGCGGCCGCCGCCGCACTGCCTCCTCCGGGCGTGGGCAGGGGCGCGGCCAGAGCCAGCAGAAACTCTTCGATGCCGCCGCTGGTGGCGGCCTCGGCGAGCCGGTTCTCGAGCACCAGGTCGGGGCGGAAGTTCTCGCAGCGGAGGAAGAACTCGGCGGCCATTTCGAGGGCCTTTTTCGAAATGAGGCCCACGATCTCGCTGCCCACAATGGGAACGCCGTGCCGCTCGGCTTCCACGCGCACGGCCTCGAAGACGCGGTGCAGCGGGGTCTGCTCGAAATCGGTGAGGTTCATGGAGACCTGGACAAGGTTTCGCGAGCCCAGGGGCACGCCCATGGCTTTCACGTAGCGAAATCCGCCCGAGGAAAAGCGGATGGCCTTGGCGATGCGGCGGGCGATATCGAGGTCCGCTGTCCCCAGGTTGATGTTGTAAGCGATCAGGAATTTGCGCGCGCCCACCACGGTGGCGCCCGCGGTGGGATGCAGGCGCGCATCGCCCACGTCGGGGACGCGCTCCTGGTTCACGGCCACTTCCTCGCGCAACCCCTCGAACTGGCCGCGGCGTATATCCTCGAGGTTCACGCGGCCGGGCCGTCGCGCGGCCGCCTCATAGAAATAGACGGGAACCTGGAAGCGCCGCCAGATCTCTTCGCCCACGCGGCCGGCGATGCGGACGCATTCCTCGAGAGCGACGCCCTCGACGGGGACAAACGGGACGACATCCGCGGCTCCGATGCGCGGATGCACGCCGCGATGGCGATTGAGGTCGATCAGCTCGACAGCCTTGCCAACCGCGCGGATGGCGGCCTCGCAGACGGCCTCAGGCGGGCCGGCCAGGGTCAACACGGAGCGGTTGTGGTCGGCGTCCATCTCCTGATCCAGCAGCACCACGCCGGGGACGGTGAGCGCCGCGCCGGCCAGAGCAGCGACGATTTCCGGGTCGCGCCCCTCGGAAAAGTTCGGAACGCACTCGATCAATCTTCTTCCCATGTCCTGTTCTCTTTCCGGTACAGCACTTGGCCGCCCTTCATGGTCATGGCCACCAGGTTCACTCCAAAATGGTAGGGGATTTCGCGGTAATCGGAGGCGTCGAACATCACCAGGTCGGCCCGCTTGCCGGTTTCAATGGAGCCCACGCGGTGGGCCAGGCGTAGGGCGTGCGCGCCGTTGATGGTGGCGGCAGAGAAGGCCTCGGCCGGGGTCATGCGCATCTGTGCGCAGGCCAGCGACATGATCATCTGCATGTTGCAGGTAGGGCTGGTGCCCGGATTGTAGTCGGTGGCCAGGGCCACGGCCGCTCCAGCCTCGATGAGCGAGCGCGCGGGAGCGTAGCGGTCCAGGCCGAGATGGAACACCGCGCCAGGGAGCAGCGTGGCGATGGTTTCCGATCGCGCCAGCAAGCGCGCGTCCTCCTCGTCGATGTAATCCAGGTGGTCCGCGCTGACCGTTCCCATCTCAACCGCCAACCGGACGGCTCCGGAGTGCGAGAACTGCTCGGCGTGAATCTTCAGCAGAAAACCGAGGTCGCGGGCGGCGGAGAGATACCGGCGCACCTGCTCGAAAGTGAAAGCGCCGCGCTCGTAGTGGACGTCGGCGAAAATTGCCAGCCTGTGCCGCCGGATGCGGGGCATGATGTGGGAGCACATCCAGTGGACATAGGCGTCGGCCCGGCCCGCATACTCCGGCGGCACCGTGTGCGCACCCAGATAGGTGGGGATAAGATCGAGCGGCTTGTCCTGGAGCGCACGGACTGCGCGCAGGGCCTTGCGCTCGCCGGTCTCGTCCAGACCGTAGCCGGACTTGGCTTCCAGCGTGGTGGTGCCGTGCTGGATGCAGGCGTTGAGGGTCTGCTGCGCCTGCAGGATGAGCCTGCGGATGGGCATCTCCCGCACCGCCCGCACCGATGACAGAATGCCGCCCCCGGCCTCGGCGATCTCATGGTAGCTCTGTCCGGCCAAGCGCATGTCGTAGTCCATCAGGCGGGGCGGGCCGCAAACCAGGTGCGCGTGGCTGTCCACGAATCCAGGCGCGACCACGCGGCCCGTGGCGTCGATTTCGACCGCGTTGCGGGCCAGCGAGAGGTTCTCGACACGGCGGCTGGGGCCCAGGGAGAGGATCACGCCGTCCTGAATCAGCACCGCGCCGTCCGGGATCACTCCCAGTTCGCGCATGGCGGCGCCGCGGCGCGGTTCGCTGGAGCCGCGCAGGGTCAGCAACTGGCGTGCGCCCCGCAGCAGGATGCGCGGGCTCTGGGAGGCGGGCTTGGGCATCTATTCCCTCATGGGGACTCTCAGCCCCGCCCGATCCGCGAAACGGAGAGCCTCGTCGTAGCCGGCGTCGGCGTGGCGCAGCACTCCGAGGCCCGGATCGCAGGTCATCACGCGCTCGATAGATGCCGCCGAGCGCGGCGCGCCATCGGCCACGGTCACTTGGCCGGCATGCAGCGAATAGCCGATCCCGACACCTCCGCCGTTGTGGAACGACACCCAACTGGCTCCGGCGGCGGTATTGAGCAGCGCATTGAGGATGGGCCAATCGGCGATAGCGTCGCTTTGGTCCCGCATGGCCTCGGTCTCGCGATAGGGAGAGGCCACGGAGCCGCAATCCAGATGATCGCGGCCGATCACGATGGGCGCCTGGAGCTCGCCCGAGGCCACCATGCGGTTCATCTCGAGGGCGAACCGCGCGCGCTCCCCGTAACCCAGCCAGCAGATGCGCGCCGGCAGCCCCTGGAAACGCACGCGCTTCCGGGCCAGGCCGATCCAGCGGGTCAGCATTTCGTTCTCGGGGAATAGGCGGCAGACCAGCGCGTCGGTAGCGGCGATATCCGTAGGCTCGCCCGAAAGCGCCACCCAGCGGAACGGCCCGCGGCCCTCGCAGAACATCGGCCGGATGTACTCGGGCACGAAGCCCGGGATGGAGAAGGCGTCCGCAACGCCGCGCCTCGCGGCCATGGCGCGGATGTTATTGCCGTAATCGAAAACCACCGCGCCCAGCCGCTGCAACTCGAGCATGGCGCGAACGTGCGCAGCGATGGAATCGAGCGAGCGGTCCAGGTACTCGGCCGGGTTCGCCTGGCGCAATTCGGCGGCCTGCTCGACCGAAAGCCCGGCGGGAATGTAGCCGTTGAGCGGGTCGTGCGCGCTGGTCTGGTCGGTGAGCAGGTCGGGCAGAATGCCGCGCCGGACCATCTCCGGAAGCACCTCGGCGCAGTTGCCCACCAGGCCCACCGAAACGGCCGACTTCTGATGGACCGCATGGCGCAGGATGCGCAGCGCTTCGTCGAGGCTGTTGACCATGATGTCGCAGTAGGCCGTTTTCAGGCGGCGCTTGATGCGCTCGGGATCGGCTTCGACGCACAGCAGCGCGGCGCCATTCAGGGTGGCGGCCAGGGGCTGCGCGCCGCCCATGCCGCCCATCCCGCCGGTCACCACGAGCTTTCCCGCGAGCGAACCGCCGAAGTGCTTGCGAGCCGCCGCCGCGAAGGTCTCGTAAGTGCCCTGCAGAATGCCCTGGGTCCCTATGTAGATCCAGCTTCCGGCGGTCATCTGGCCGTACATGATCAGGCCCAGCTTCTCGAGCGCGTGGAAGTGCTCCCAATTCGACCAGTGGCCGACCAGATTGGAGTTGGCGATGAGCACGCGCGGGGCATCCTCGTGGGTGCGGAAGACGCCGACCGGCTTACCGGAGGCGACCAGCAGGGTTTCGTCGTTCTCGAGCCGCTCGAGTTCGCGGACTAGCGCGTGGAAGGAGGGCCAGTCGCGGGCGGCCTTGCCGGCGCCGCCGTAAACGACCAGATCCTGCGGGCGCTCGGCCACCTCGGGATCGAGGTTGTTCATGAGCATGCGCAGAGCCGCCTCCTGCCGCCACCCTTTGGCGCGCAGGACGCTGCCGCGTGGAGCGCGAATCGCGGTCTGCATGACTTCACTATAGGACAGCGGGAGGGGAGGGGGTTTGCGGAGGGGATGGCGGGCGGCCGGAGTATTCAATGGGATGCAGATGACGCCGGGAGACGCTGGGCGACTACCCGAGGACAATCGCCGTCGGGGCACGTCGTCGCAGGACCTTCCGCGCCTCGCCGACGGTACAGCCAGGTGGACTCATCAGCGGCAGCAGCCCATGCACGATCAGGCGGCTGGCTGGAGCAACCGGCGTACATAGGGCATCCCCTATCAGAGTCATCGCTCCTCTGTCTCTCGTGGCGTATCGGTCTCAGCCTGTCGTTTCTCCCGTTCGAGAAGGCTTTGCGAAGGAAACGTAATCACAAACCTGAACACCGGGTGTGATCCGAGCATGAAAGTCCATTCGACGCCGAAGTCAAGGTAATCGCCCGGCGCGTAGTGCGCCTTCTCCGTCGGGTGCTCACTCATCTTGAATTTTCGGACGGTCGCCGCGTTGATATGTTTGAGTTGCTCTCTGTCTTTCGGATATTCGAGCCACGAGTCCTCGACAAGATCGCAGTAGACCTGCTCAAAAGGCGCCCAACTCGCCCTGGCGTTCACGGGTGGCATCGCAATGCTGTTCGCCCCGAGCAATTCGATCAGTTCCTGCTCGAACCCATAAAAGCCAATCTGCTTGCCCAGAGTCTCGCCGAAGTCCGATGGCATCGGAATGCCTGACGTAATCCAGCGATCCCACGCCTCATCAAACCCTTTCAGCAGAATGGCAACGCCCTCCCCGCTCATGGCGGTGTGTAATACCCAGTCGCAGTAGAACTTCAATAATTGGTGCTTCTTTGCGTTTCCATAGATCGCGCCACGCAGCTTTCGGACGTATGCAAGCAGGGCCGTGACATTTGCCTCCGTTATGGGCTCCGACAAGACCGTCCTTATTCGCGCTACGAGCTTGGCCTTAGATCCCTGCACCACTATAGGGTAGCGTATCGTGCGTACCCCCGCAGGTCCGGGCTCCCAAGCCGCTGAAATAGCACTTTGGCGCATTGTTCCCGACACAGATCGGTTCAGCGAGTCCAATCTATGTCAAGTGGTGGTATCGCGCAAATTCAGGGAGTTTCTAAGCGCGGCGGCTCGGAAATGGGAACTGTCCCGGCCATTCCTAATAACTTCGGAGGACACCACCAGTCCACCCATCCGTACGCGTCAAGGAAGAGATCGAAAGCTTTCAGGACAGAGTCGAGGGTTTCGCCGTGCCTATGGCCTTCAACATGAAGCTGGGAGCCGTGGAAAAGGGGATTCCGCACCTCGTCGTAGAACCTACACATCTTCTTCCAGACGGACGCCCGGGCACGGGTCATTCTAAAATCCGGGTCTACGAGGCCAGGTAGACGATTGTAGAATGTGTTGGCCGCACTCGAACCGCGAAGGCTGAAGGGGTCAAGGACCGCTTTGGCGACCTCCGGACCTAACCTTCCGTAATGCGTTGCGGCCATCAAAACCGCAGATGGAATGTATGCTTCCAGCCCAATAATGGTCCGCTGCAGAAACCAGGTCAGGAGCACACTCGGTTCGCCCCCCCACACAATGTACTTCGCGTGGATCGGATTGCCGAACCTCCACTGAACGACTTGCGCTCGAAACTCTGGATCGCTCAAGATGCTGCGGTTCCGATTAAACTCCATCCTGACGTTCAGCATTGGGACTGTGGAGACCCTCAGGTCGAAGATCGGCGGCTTCATAGTCGCTCGTCGGCCTCCTGCTTGCGGCGCAGCTTCCTTTAGCAATTTTAGCTCGCGTGCGCCCGGCCAGGTTGGAAATGCGAGTATCTCTGAGCAGATCTGGCGTCCGCTCCCGCCCGATCGGCCGTTGCTGAATCATCGGCACTGGGAAACTGGCCCCAAACGGCCTTGCCAGCAGCATTCTACCCTCTCTGGTCAAATCGTCGGCAGCTCAGGGACTGACCACTACCGGCGGAAGGGGCGCTGGCGGAGGGTGCGCTGGATGCCGGCGGCAATCCAGATGTCGTACCCTGAGTGGGATCATGCCTGGACGGAAACCGGTGGGCGAGCATCGGTCGATCAAGACGCTGGAGCGGGTGCTATCGAAAGCTGGGCTGGGATCGCGGACCGAAGCGCGAAGCTGGATCGGAGCGGGCCGGGTGCGCGTGAACGGGAAGCTGGTGCAGACGCCGGACCATTGGGTGGACCTGGAGCGCGACCGCGTGACCCTGGATGGCAAGCCCATACGGGGCAGCCGCAAGGTCTACCTTCTGCTCTACAAACCGAAGGGCTACCTGACCACTTACAAAGATCCCGAGGGCCGGCCGACGGTCTACGACCTGATCCAGGAGGTGGACCAATGGGTGTTTCCGGTGGGGCGGCTGGACCTGGACACCAGCGGTTTGCTGCTGCTCACCAACGATACGCAGTTCGCCGAGCGCATCACCAACCCGGCGTACAAAGCGCCTAAGACTTATCTGGTGAAGACCGCTTCGCGGCTGGAGGACGCTCAGTTGGAAGAGTTGCGGCGGGGGATCGGGCTGAGCGATGGAGCGACGCAGCCCGCCCTGGTCGAGCGGCTGCGGGACTCCGGCAACCACACGTTTCTGGACATCACCATCACCGAAGGCCGCAACCGGCAGGTGCGGCGCATGATCGAAGCGCTGGGCAGCCGCGTGCTGAAGCTGGTGCGGACGGCCATCGGGCCGATACGCATTGGCGACCTGGCGATCGGAAAGTGGCGGATGCTGGAGCCGGAAGAAGTGCGGCGGTTGGGGGGCTGAAATTCAGCTGCGTGCAGCGGCGCGAGAGAGCGGTTCCTTGCGCTTGGCGTCGAGATTGAGGACGCGCAGAATCTCGGAGTAGAACTCGAGCGCCACCGCCGAGCCGGGTTGCTCGGGATGGAGGGCCTTTTCCAAAATAGCCAGCGAGAGTTCGAGCAGCTTGTGCGCATCGGCGAAGCGCGCCTGCTCGCGGCAGGCCCTGGCGAGCGCGGCCAGGTGCGACGGAATCTCGCGGTGCCTGCGGCCCAGCGCTTTCTCGAGCGCCGCCAGGGCGCCGGTAAACAGCAGTTCCGCTTCGGGAGATCCGTCGGGGCCGTTGTAGAGCTGGGCCAAACGCTTGAGATGGCCGGCCAGACTGAGATGCTCCTGGCCCGGGAGACTGCGGCCGGAGTCGTCGTGCCGCAGGGCAAATTGGGCAGCCGCGCGGCGTCCCAGCGCGACGTAGACCTCGCCGAGGCGGTCCAGAGTTAACGCAACGTCCTGGTGGAGTCTGGCCAGCGACCGTTCGGCCAGGGCCAGCGCGCGCTCGTATTCCAGGGCAGCGGCGTCGTGGTTGTCCTGTAACTCATAGGCCCCCGCCAGGTTGAAATGCACGGTGGCCAGCTCGGGATGCTCCGGCCCCAGCGCCTGCTCATAAATGGCGGCGGCGCTCTTGAAAGCGCGCTCCGCCGCGGCGCCGTCACCCAGGCGGCAATGCAGCAGGCCCAGCGCATTGAGGGACTTGGCCAGACGCGGGTCGTGCCGGCCGAGCTCGCCCGCTTCCTTCACGGCCCGGGCCAGATACGTCAGGCAGGCGTCCGTCTCGCCCAGGCAAGCGAGCCCCTCAGCTAAGTGCATGCAAGACTGCCAGCAAACCTCGGGCGAGCTGGCGGGCAACTGGGAGAGCGAAGCGGGAGATGGCTGCTCCGTCAGCGGCTTGGGCGCCTGGCTCGACAAAGGTGCGGGTCGCATTCTCTCGCCTCCCTCAAACGCCGGAGCCTGTCATCGGCTGCGGCAGCCTGAGGCGTAAGTGGTTCAGTATAGAGATTCGCGCGCGCGCTCACAACAGCAAAGGCAAGAAAACCACTGATCTAGACATCTTATAGTACTAGGGGTACTGGAGCTACTATGGCTTCTACCCGCGAAAGGCCGCTGGAACCAGAGCCTGGTAGGGTGGGTGACCGAAGCGAATCGGGTTCTGGCGGGAGACGTTGCATTGGGGCACGCTGCGGCGCATAATCGTTCGGAAGACCGTCTTGGATCGTTTCTGACAAGGAGAACGAACTATGCCTGGCCTCAAGCGCACAGTGGTTCGCACCGCGAAAGGCGTCACCGTCCATTATGAACCCGTTGTGCTCTCAGTCAGCCTCAACTTCGATGAGAAGACGCAGATCATGAGGGCCACCGGCAGTTGCCCCGAAAAACTCGAGCTCAGCGCGAGCGATCTGCAAGAGATCATGGCAGGATCTCTTAACTTCACTAAGATGGAGTAGGTGTGGGCACGCCATTGAAGAGCCGCCGCGACCCCAATCGGAGGGTAGCAGGCGAAACGGCGGCGCACAAAGGAGAACGAACTATGCCTGGCCTCAAGCGCACAGTGGTTCGCACCGCGAAAGGCGTCACCGTCCATTATGAACCCGTTGTGCTCTCAGTCAGCCTCAACTTCGATGAGCAGACGCAGATCATGAGAGCCACCGGCAGTTGCCCCGAAAAACTCGAGCTCAGCGCGACCGATCTGAAGGGGATCATGTCGGGTTCGACGACTGGCGATTGAAGAGCCACCGCGCCTCCCGGCCTGGCCGGTGCCGCGACACCAATCGCGGCGGAGCCGGCGAAAGGGCGGCGCACAAGCGGGCATTCAGGGGGGCCGGCGGAGCGGATGCTGGAGTGCCGTCCCCGGAATACGCCGGTTCAGCCCCGGCACGGTGACGTTCTGCGGCGGTCCCGAGGCCACCTTTCTTGGAGAACCTCCGGCGATGTTCACCGCATGAGCCAGGGCGGTTGCGGGGGGCCGCAACTGGTCTGCGGAGTCGCGAAGGGGCCAGTGGTGCCGGCCATGGGGCAGGGGGACCGCGAAGCCTGCCCAAAGGAACCAATCCTAAGCTGGAGTTGTCCTAGGGCGGCCCGCCCTCTGGCATTCTCGGTGGTCTGAACGGTGAAGGCGAACCAGCCGTCTTTCGTTGGCGTGCCGCTCAGGACGCCGTCCGAACCTAGACTCAGACCGGGTGGCAGCGCGCCCGCGGTAACGGTCCAATTCCCATAGGGCGGCCATGCGAATGTAGTACACCAGCCCCCGGAGCAGGTTCCACCGCCCCCCATCAGGGTTTGTGCGTAGGGCACACCGACCGTTCCGGCTGGCAGGGGCGAAGGCGTTCCGCTGCCGGGAGCGGACGCTGCGACGTACGGCACGCCAAGCATTCCGTGCCTCTCGGCCACCGGTGCGAATACGGCCAGATCCATGGCCTGATATGGCAGCTCCGCCGACGCGGTGGTCTGGTCGAAGAAGATCAACCCATCGAAGTCCTGGACGAGCCGCGAGGTTGGAGAGAACTCAAGGAACCCGTCCACTTCGGCCGCACCGATATCCCGGAACTCGAGCCCGCCCAACAGCCACCCGGAACCGGGATCGTTTGCGCTCGCCAGCCGGAGATCCAGGATCTGCTGTGGCGTTCCGGTTTCGTGGAAGAAGTACTCCGCACTCCCCGGAAAGGAATCCAGGGCTGGGAAGGTCGCGAGGCCGCCACTGGAGCCTACCGCCCGGTACGTTCCCGAATGCAAGGTCTGCCCGAACGCAACGTAGTCCGGTCCGAAGTACTGCGCCAGCGCGCCCCCCATCGCTCCAGGCTCCTTGTAGATGTGGAGGTTGTGCGCCCACAGGACGATGCGGGCCCCGGGAGGAGCCTGCGCGGCGATCCACTCGATATTGGCCGCCATCGAGGCGTCCCGGAAGGTGGTATCGCCGGTGGCCTCGAACTGCACCGCCTGTTCCACAACCCTGGCATTCTGAATCGCCCACTCCACCTCGGTGGCGGACATCTCCTGCAAGTACTTGTCGCGATTGGCCTGGAGCTGGTCGAGGACGCTTTGGGCGGCCGCCTGTGCGGCCTGATACTGCGCATAGTTGGACGCGGTAGCGTATCCGTAGAAGGGAAGCGCGCTGACCAGGCTGTAGTTCGAATTGACTGTGGCCAGCAGGCCCGGGTCGGCTTGGCGCACAAACCGGAGCACATAATCCATGGCCACGCCCGGGGTCTGCATGTCGAAGCCCAGGAACTGGATGATTCCCTTTCCCGAAGCGTTGTACTGGCGCATCCACTGCACCATGTCCAGCACTTCCTGCGTGTTCCACGTCCAAAAGTACATGCCTTTAAGCAACTCCGTGGGATCGCCGCGGCCGGTCAGCACGTAATCGTTCATCAGGTAGGCTTCGGGCATGTTGGCTTCCATGGCGAAGATCGTGAACCCCATTTCCTGGGCCAGGAACGAAACCAGGCGCGACTTCATGCGAAAGAACTCCGAGGTACCGTGCGTGCCCTCGCCCAGGCCGACGATGTGGGCGTTACCGATGATCTGCTTCAGCGGCTCCAGCTCCGTGAAGCCGGCGTTGGGGTCGAGAGTGGTGAACGGAATGGCGTTAGCCTGTATCCATTGAATCTGCGCCGCCGTCGGATTGGGAAAGTAGGGCTGCCCGTCCACGTCGATGCTCAGAGCGTCGAACCAGGCCGTGCCGGCGCCGCTCATGTTGACGTTGAGGCTCACTTCGACGCTCCCGGCGGGCACAGCCAGGGAGAAACCGTAGTTCGTCCAGCCGGTTGTACCCAAGGGGGCCGATGAGCCCAAGTTCCCGAACGCCAGCGAGTTGCCTTGGGAGTCCCACGCGTCCGCCCGCAGGTCCGCATGACCACTCACCCCCAGGGTTCGGATCCACCCTGACACGTGGAGCGTCTTCCCGATGGCCGGACCTGCGGTCAAGTACTCGGTGGCGCCTCCGTCCTGGGTGGTATCGTTGGTCAGCGACGCGATCCGCAGGCTCTGCGCGCCGTCGACCGCGGTGCTCGAATCGGCCGAGTATTGAACGCCGCTGCCGTCCAGATACCAACCTGTTGGAGCACCGTTCGACCATTCTTCGAAGCTCAGGTTCAGGAACGATTGCGCGGCCAGCGGTGTGGACGAGACGACCAGAAGCAGAATCGCCCACCCCACGGAGGCAGAAACTGCCGAAGACGGACGCGGGTGCTTATCGGAGCATAACATCTGAGACTCTCCTCGCTCTGTTCCCGTGGACGGCGCCGGCGCGATCCCGGTTGCAAAAAAACTCACTCGACGAACGGCGCGGGCCCCATGCTGCGCGCCGGATTCACGGAGGTGTTAGTCGCCGGGATTCCGGCCAGGGTGTCCCGATGAGCTCCGCTGTGACCCTTCTCCCTAACGACATGGCAAAGACCTCCCTGGCGGCGAGTGGATCGCCGTGGCTTATGCCGACTCGCTCAGTTTAGCTAAACCTCAACCGCAATCAGGGTTTCGGCGCGGGCCGGTTCGACATCTCGATCAGCCGCATGATGGCTTCCAATTCGGCGGGCGCCTCGCCGACCAGGTCGAGTTCGAGGGTTTTGATTGGGTTCTTGGGATTCGGGAAGGCCAGGATGAGCGTCGAGGAGTTCTCCGCACTCCGCAGCGAGCAGCGAAGCTGCGCCAGGGGAACGGTCATCGGCCCCAGGTTGCACTTGCCGAGCGGCGTGTAGCGAATCGCGGTCGCGTTGACGCCGAGTTCCGCGGGGTGCTCCGGATGGAGAGTCACGCCACCGTGAAAATGCTTGGTGCGGAATGTGAACTCCGCTCCAGCCGCCAGGGCCCGGGCCGCGACAGCCGGAAAAGCGTCGAACTGCTTGCTGTGCGCATAGCTGAGAGCCAGGTCCTTGAGCGCCTCGGCATCCGCGCCGCCCCGCTGCCAATAGAACGGCCCCAGCGCATTCACCGTGGCGTACTCGGACCTCGAGTAAGCCCGCTGGATCTCGTCGCCGAGCGACTTGAGCTGGATCGGGTCCCAATCGAGCTTCACCGGGACTTCGAGCGTCTTCCCTCCCTCGATGGCCACCACGCTCGAGAAGGCCGTCCGGAAAGGAGCGGTCACCCAGATCTGCCGAGGGCCCACCGGCACGGGAAGTTTCTCCACGCGGGTCGCGTACTTCCCTACGCCTACGATGTCAATCAGCGCGTCCGGCACTCCAGTGTCGAGCGTCAGGTACCCGACCGTCCATTCCAGCGGCGCCTCCACCACCAGCGGCTGGTTGAGCGCCAGACGAAGCGATTTGCTGAAAGAAGTGCGGCCCTTCTGCGTGACCCGCAGTTGGTAATCGCCGGGCTGCACGGCCAGCACCAGCTCGCCACCCTCTCCGACGGTGGCCACCGCCATGTCGTTCAGGAAGACTTCGGCGCCGGGAGAGGTCCGGATCGTTAGCCGGACTTTGGGCAGCAGGTGTTCTAGCGCGGCAATGGTCTGGGGGCCGGCGCCGAGATTGGTGAGCCGGGTGATCAGCGGCCAATCGACCGGGCTGGCCAGGCCTCGGCTCCCGAGTTCCTGGCTGACGAAGCTATCCGGGCTTCCCTTCCGAACCAGCGCTTCGAGTTGGCTCACGGTCAGGGCCTTGGAGGCGGCCTTGGACTGGGCCGCCATCTCCGCTACGCCCAGCAGCGCAACCATGGAGACGGCCACGGCGATCCGCAACCTGCGGACGAATAACGCGCGCGTGTGCATCGAGCATCATCATATACCGCCCGCCATGCCAGTGGGAAGCGCGGGCCGGCGTGATCCGCTCCGCCGCGTCAGTGGAACGTGACGAAGCCGGCCTCCTGCGAGGATCTGTAGAGGACTGAACCCTGGCGGTTGATCAACTCCCGGCGGAGCACTCCGCCTTGGTCTTTTTCATAGACTTCGGCGATCCCACCGTCGAAGCTCTCCGCTTGGTCGTACTGCGGCGTGATCGCCGTCTTGCCCTTGCTGTCAACAAATCCCCACAAGTCCTTGACCCGTACTGGAGCCAACCCGCCGCAGAAATGATTAGCATCGTCAAATCTAGGCGGGATTGCCCAGCGTCCATGTCTATCAATGAACCCAACATGCACTCCGGGGCGCTCACCGACGTACACCGCCGCAAGGCCTTCCTCGAATGGAAGCAAGGCGTTGCCCGTGAACTGCGGCCTGATCACAGTGCGCCCGGCAGGGTCGATGAAGCCCATCTTGCCGTTTGATTCGAACCAGAACGGCGCCAGCCCATTATCGAACTCGCCAGCAATAGCGGGCGTCAGGTTTATGATCCATCTGCCGGAGTGGTCGATGACCCCCTTTAGGTAGGAGGCCCCACCGCTGGGATCCTCCGTCATGATAAGGGCCACGCCCGACTTGAATCCGGATGCGAAGAAGACTTCGCCACGTTCAGGTCGGGGTACCAGCACAGCGTCGCCTTTGGTGCTGATATACCGCCACTCGTCACCTGCTTTAACCGCGGCCAGCCCCTCACTGAACGGCGTGGCCTCTTCAAACTGCGGTGCGACCACGACCTCGCCTTGCTTGTTCATGTAGCCCCACCATCCCTTATTGTTTTCAACCGCTGCGAGCCCCTGCGAGAAGCCGGCCGCGCTAGGCCACCCTACGCTAAGCAGTTTCCTCCCCTCCGGCGTAAGATATGTCGAGCCGTTCGAGCCGCCCGAACCGCACAGTTCGAAGCGTATCAACCCGTCCGAGTACCCATCGCCCCCGCAGTAGCGTTCACTGGTCAGTATCTTCCCGTCCTCGCGCATCAGAACCCACGCACCGCCGTCGAGTTGGACGGCCCTCGAATTCACGGTGGAGCAACCCCTCACGGACTCGGATTTCGCTGGAGGCTGAGCCGCCGTCAGGATGATTGCGCACAGCAGAGCGCGGTGGAAGGACTTCATCAACCTGCGGACGAATAACGCGCGCGTGTGCATCGAGCATCATCATATACCGCCGGCCATGCCAGTGGGAAGCGCCCGGCAGTGCGCCTTTGCTTTACACCGCTTCGGGCGGCGCGGGACGGACCTGAATCTGGACGGTCTTCACGCCCAGGTAGGGGTGGCGTGCGGTGAGGCGAATCGTGCCGGCGGCCTCCTTGGTCTTCACCCACACGGCGCCCACGCCTCCCGTCAAGGCGAACGGATTCTCGCCGACGATCTCGCCCGGGCCCTCGATGGCGAGCGAAACGGCTCCGGTCGAGAACGGGCGCGGACTGCCATACTCATCGGTGGCGCGCAACACGATTCGGGTGGCGTCGCTACCGTCGCCCACCAGTTCGGCATCGTCCGGCTCGACGAACAACTGCACGTCCGCGCCCTTTCCGGAGTAAGTTCGGGTGATGGCCAGCTTGCCGCCCAGGTAGCCCTCGATCTTCAGGTCGCCCCACTGCTCGGCCCAGCAGTTAGTCAAATCGACCAAGAAGGGAGGGTGCGCCAGGTTGCCGAACTCCTTGCGGTCCGGATCGGCCTCCGTCTTGACCTGGCCGCCGATGTAAACGATCAGGTGGTCGCAGTTAGAGCAGACCGGAACCAGGCCGGGCCCGCCGCCGCCGGATTCGTCGCCCTGCGACCAGGTGAAGCCCGGCTCGAGCACGATCTCCTCCGGTGGGTCGCACTGCGATTTGTAGAGCGCCGCGGCCGGCTTGGGGATGCGGAAAATGTCGCTGACGCCGTGGTAGCAGATGCGGTCGCCGGAACCGAAACCCTTGTGAGTGGCGTAATCGAACGCGCACCAGCCGATGCCGCCGGCGTAGCGCTCGTCGGAGGCTAGCTGGTTGTGCACCCGGGCGTGCCGCAGCACGTGCTCGGCGACGCGCTCGACGTTGTCGATCTGCTTGGTCGGGAACATGTGGCCGATGAACTCGGTGTTGAGGTACAGCGGATGGTTCGGCGGGCGCAGCGGAAAGCCGAAATCGTTCATCGTGAAGACGTCTTCCAGCAGCTCGGAATCGTATTTGTAACGTATGCCGCCGGTCTGGCGGGAGGGGTCCAGCCGGTGCGCCAGATCGTTGGTGCGGGTGTAGAAATCGTGGTTGTCGTCCGATTCGTTGATGCGCACGCCCCACAGAACGATGGACGGATGGTTCCAATCGCGCCGGATCATTTCCCCGACGTTGCGCACGGCGAGGTTCTGCCATTCCTTGTCGCCGACGTGCTGCCAGCCGGGGATCTCCTCGAGCACCAGCAGGCCGGCTTCGTCGCAGGCATCCAGGAAATGCGGCGACTGCGGATAGTGCGAGGTGCGCACGATGTTGCACTTCAGCTCGCTACGGAGAATGAAAGCGTCGCGCCGCTGCACGCGGGCGGGCATGGCGCCGCCCACGTACGGGAAAGTCTGGTGGCGATTCAGCCCGCGCAACTTCACGCGCTGCCCGTTGAGGAAGAAACCCTTCTCGGTGAAGCGGGCTTCGCGGAATCCGATCCGCACCGGGAACTCGTCCTCGAGGCCGCTGCCGGCCAGCCGCACTACCACCTGGTAAAGCTTGGGCCGCTGGAGGTCCCAGAGCTCGATTTCGCCGAGACCCTCGAGCACCAAATCGTGGTAATCGGCGCCGCCCGAGCCGATGGGCTCTCTGACGGAGCTAAGGACGCGGGCGCCGTCGCGCAGTTCGGCGGAAAGAGTGAGCGGGGCGCGCTCGCCGGAGAGGCCATTCAGGTAGCAGCGCACCTCGACGCGCCGTCCCGCGCTCAGCACGTCCACCGGACGAGCGAAGACGTTTTCTATCGAGATCTCCGGAACCACGCGCAGCGCCGCTTCGCGGTAGATCCCGCCGAAGGTCAGGTAGTCCATGCTGCCGCCGAAGGGCGGGATGTCGGCGCGCTCGGTCGAATCCACCTCGACCGCCAGCACATTATCGCCGGACCAATGGATGGCCGGCGTAAGCTCGAACGAAAACGGCGTATAGCCGCCCCGATACTCGCCCAGCCGCTTGCCGTTCAGAGTGACGGTGGCCGCGGTCATGATGCCCGCGAAATCCACGAATACGCGCTGGTTCGCGAGAGTAGCCGGCAAACGGAAGTGGCGCCGGTAGATCGAGACGAACTCATAGCTCCGGTCGTCGAAGCTGTGCCAGGGCAGCAGGCGGTTGGTGTGCGGGAGCGTCACCCGCCGGAAGTTGCGGTCGTCGAAATCCGCGGCGGAGGCGCCCTCGACGGTCCGGCCGCCGAAGAGCCAGTTCCGGTTCAGGGGGAACACCTGCCGCTTCGAGGCCGGCGCCGGTGCCGCCGCCAGCGCAGCCAGACCCGCGCCGCCGGCCATCAGGAAGTCGCGACGATTCAGCATTCCTACAGCTTGCCACAAACCGGGAGGCGGCAGGGAGGTTTTGTTGTGAAAGTTTGGCTGGCATTGCACCCGCGGCGCGCCATATAATACGGCAGACCACAGCCGGAGGATTGCATGTCCAAACCGTACTCGTTCAGCAAGGTCGACATCGACGTGGATGCCGGCCTACAGCCTTCCCGGGAAGTGCCGGAGCCGGAGACCCCGTTTCGCATTCTGATCCTGGGCGACTTCAGCGGACGGGCCAACCGCGGTATCTGCGAGCCCACGCTGGTAGGGCGCCGCCCCATTCCGGTGGATCGCGACAACTTCGAGGAGGTGCTCGAGAGGCTGCTGCCGGAACTGCGGCTAACGCCCCAGGTCTCGTTGCATTTCCGCGAGTTGGAGGATTTCCATCCCGACCGCATTTTCGAGCGGGTGGAGTTGTTCAAGGCGCTGCGCGAGACGCGCGAGAAGCTGAGCGACCGCTCGACATTCTCGGCCGCCGCCGCGGCTCTGCGCCCTGCGGGACCCGCCGCGCCGCCCGCATCTCCACCGCCTGCCTCCGGGCCGCCCGCCAAGGTCAGCCTGGACGATCTGGTCCAGGAAACCGGCGCGCGGGAGGCCCAGCGGCCGGCTCGCGCGTTGGACGAGTTCCAGGCGCTGGTGCGGGACCTGGTGGCGCCGCACCTGGTTCCGGGCGCCGATCCGCGCCAGGCGGAGTACATCGCCCAAGTGGATGCGGCCACCGGCGAGGCCATGCGCGGCCTGCTGCACCGGCCGGAGTTCCAGGAACTGGAGGCGGCCTGGCGCGGCCTGTTCTTCCTGGTGCGGCGGCTGGAAACCGACGTCGAGCTGAAACTGTACCTCCTGGACGTCTCGAAGGACGAACTGGCGGCCGGCCTGGGGCAGGCGGAGAACCTGCGCAAGACGGGCTTCTACCGCGTGCTGGTGGAGCAGACGGTGGAGACGCCCGGCGGGCAGCCCTGGGCGGTGGTGGGAGCGAACTACACCTTCGACGACAGCGTCGAGGACGTCATGCTGCTGGGAAGCCTGGGCGGCATCGCCGCCGCCGCGGGCGCTCCGATTCTGGCCGCGGCGAATCCGCGCGTGCTGGGCGCGGAGTCCCTCGCGAAGACGCCGCTACCGGAGAACTGGCGGCCCATCGAGACTCAGCGCGCGCAAGCCTGGGAGATCCTGCGCAACTTCCCGGAGGCGCGCTATCTGGGACTGGCGCTGCCACGGTTCCTTCTACGGCTGCCTTACGGAAAGGAGACCGAGCCGGCCGAGCAATTCGCTTTCGAGGAGTTCGCGGGCGCTCCCGTACACGAGCATTATCTGTGGGGGAATCCGGCGCTGGCCTGCGTGTGCCTGCTGGCGCAGGCCTTCGCGGAGTACGGTTGGGAGATGACGCCCGGCGCGATTCGGGAAATCGACGGACTTCCGGCCCACCTGTACCGCGAGGATGGCGAATCGCGCCTCCAGCCGTGCGCGGAGGCGCTGCTCACCGAGGGCGCCGCCAACGCCATGCTGGACCGCGGTCTCATGCCGCTGGTCTCGCTGAAGGACCGGGACGCGGTGCGCCTCGTGCGTTTCCAGAGCCTGGCCGATCCGCCCGCGCCGCTGGCCGGACGCTGGGCGGGGTAGCGCCCTGCCGGCGGTATCGGCGTCAAGATAAGTTTGCGAATCTCGCCCGAATCTGGGTCCATGCCCGAGAGCGACCCTGCTTTCCGGAAGTGCCGTGTCCGGACGACGGGCGGCAGAGGTCCGAGACAGGCCGTCAGGGTGGGCTCGCTACGATACCAAATGGCCCTGCCGGACGAGGGAAACGCTCTATCTGCTCTTAGGACGGATTCTGCGACAGCGCCGCCAGCACTGCCAACGCTGCGACAACCGCCATTTGGCCTGCATTTTGAGACTGGCTTTCGAGACGCTCCAGGCCCTGGTTTTAGGGGCCGTTGCCTTCGTCTCAAAACTTACCGCTTGTGAAATGGTACCAAGGCCATGGTGGCCTATGATTTAGCCCGCGACTGGCGCAGGTCGGCCGCCCGTATGACCTTCCAGCCGCCGAGCAGCAGAGCGCCGGGAATGACCCCAGTGATAAAGAGGTACCAAGACGGAAAGGTCTTCTGCTTGCTGGCGAAGAAGCCGACAACTAGTCCGGCAATGGCGAGAATCACCGATCCGGTCACAAAGACCGGCTCAATGGAACCCCGGTACTCGTTCCACTCTGGGTTCGGGCGGATAGTTCCAAAACCATCAGCCACATTCTGGGGCGGTCCGGCGCTCAAAAGTACAACCTCAAGCCCCATGCCCGCGAAGACCCCTGGACGGCCGTTCCGAGCAGGAGGAGGAGGATGCCGACGGAAAACAGCGCTCTGCTCCGGCCGTTGCCTCTCCACCACGACGTCATTTCTTCATCAGCCTTGCTCTTAACTGGAATCTCCACTTGGCGCCCCCAAGTCCCATTCAGTGTATACCACTATCCCTTAGGGCTGCCGGCAGCCGTAAACTCGGTCTTACCAGGTTCCCCGGCTGAAACACGGGTAGGGATCGCCGTTGATATCTACCTTGAATACGTTCGTCGACAGACCTACCAACTTCGCTTCTCCCCCCGCCCGCAACGACCAGTGGAATTCCAGTACCCCCCTTTCTCCCCCGAACGACGGCGGGTTGAAAAAGTGGTATTTCCTAACCTTGTACTCTGTATAGCCGAAGACAACGGGCCCGTCAATGATGAACCAATTCGGCTGTTCTCTGATCGGTTCGGCGAACGGCGGTCTGACATCGAAAAGCACCAGTAGCATCGTGGGAGCGCCGCTTTTGTGGTAGAGGAACAGGTTGCCGCACGGTTCGCCCAGGGCGTCGACTACATCCTTGGGGGACATTCCCGCGTGCAGGGCGTTCACCATGAAGAAGTAGGGGTCCTCGCGCAACCACATCACGGCAGCAACGGCTATACATGCCGCGAGCAGCGCTCCGACGGCCAACAAGCGCCGGCCGTTCCGGCGCGGCACGCTTTGCGGCGTTTGTGGATTCTCAGAGGGTTCCGGCACCGAATGGACCTCCTGCTGCGGTTCGCCTCCGCTTTCGATACCGGCCGTCTGCTCGCCGTATGGAACGCGGCTTTTGAATGTCGTATGGGCGCGGGCGCTCGGGCCGAGAACGTATCCGGTGCCGCCTTCCAGATTCTCGACGGATGCTTCGATCCACTCGCGTCCGCCGGCCACACTCGCACCACAGAGGCGGATTACCGCTCATTTGGGAACCTGGATTGAAACGGGGAGATTCAGGTCACGCTCCCCGTAGAGGGAAAGCGCATCGTCGATGGCCGTGACCTTCTCTGGCACCGTGTCGTGGACCTCCTGACCACGGGGGCCGGTCTTCGATTTTCAGATTTTCGCCCCAGGCCAGAGGAACCCGACACAAACTTCGACAGGGCATTGTGTGTATCCTTCCGTGGATTGCATCACGGTTGTGGTAAAACAGATCCTGAATTAGCCGTTCGCTTGGTTGAGCCAGAGGGAGCTTGCGGACCGGTCATCAAACCCACCACGTGCGTCAGCTCGTCCACGGAAGGGGCCGCCGCACTGGACGGAGCGCAGCTGCCGGGGTGGACGTCGCGGAACCCTCGAATCCGAGGCCGCGGAAGAGCCCCTGCTGGGCAGCCGCGGATTTCCCCCGCGTTATCCCAGCGTATCCGCCAGCGAGAAGATGGGCAGGTAGAGCGCCACCAGCACGAAGGCCACGAAGACGCCCATGCACATCATGATCAGCGGCTCGATGAGCGAGAGGGCGGCCTGCATCCGGGTATTCACGTCGTCCTCGTAGAACTCCGCGACACTGGCCAGCATGGAGGGCAGGGCCCCGGTGGATTCCCCCACTTCAATCATGTCGATGGACAAGCCCGGGAAGATCTTCGTGGTGGCCAGCGACGCGGAGAGCGATTGCCCTTCCTTCACCAGCCGCGCCGCCGTCTCGAGCGCCCGCTGGAGCAACTTGGTGTCCAGGGATTGCGCCGCCGTATCCAGCGCCTGCAACAACGGAATGCCTCCCACCAGCAGCGTGCTCAGCACGCGCGAGAACTGCGCCACCTGGTACTTGATCCAGATCTCGCCGAGCACCGGAGTATGCATCTTCACGCGGTCGATCTTCGCGCGCGCCGATTCCCCGCGCGACCACAGCCGAAACCCAAAGACGGCCGCCACCAGCGCCAGAAAGGCCGCCAGGATGTAGTTGCGCGCCGTGGTCCCGACGGCGATCAGGATCAGTGTCATCTGGGGCAGCTTGGCCTGCATGCTGGAGTAGAGCTGGGCGAAATTCGGCACCACGTAGGTGATCAGGAACACCACCAGCCCGAAGACCAGCGTCAGCAGCAGGGCTGGGTAGATCAGCGAGACCAGCACCTTCTTCTTCACCGACAGCGACAGTTTCTGGTAGGCGATGAAGCGGTCCAGCACCTCGGCCAGGCTGCCGCTCTTCTCGCCCGCCATGATCGAGGTAACGTAGATGGCCGGGAAGACTCCCTGGTTGCGGAAGGCCTCCGAGAGCAGCACGCCATTGCGCACGTCGGCGCGGACCGCCTGGATGTACTTGGCCAGCTTGGGGTCGGTGAGCCGGTCGGCCAGCAGGTCCAGGCCCTTTAAAATCGGCAGGCCGGCGCGGACCAGCGTGACGAACTGCTGGTTGAAGATGAGGAACTTCCCCAGGTTGATCTTCCGGCGCGAGCTGAAGGCGGGGGCCAGCCGGCCGATTCCACCGGCGCGCGGCCGGACCGAATAGACCAGAAACCCCTGCTGGGAGAAGTGCTCGCGGGCTTCCTGCTCGGAGGCGGCATTGGCCACCTGCTGGTGCATTTCACCGCGGCTGTCGGCGTATCTCAGAACCCATTCCGACATAACGTTTCTAGGGCGCCTCCTCCACCGTCTCCGCGCCGGCCGGAGCCTCGAAGCGGAACAGCGCGTCGCCCAGCGGCGGGTTCAGCTTCTCGTCTTGGAAGCGGAACTGCATCACGGAGTTGTCCTGGCCGGTGATCTCGAGTTCCCGAATCTCGAAGGCCGGGCCCACCCGGAACTCCACCTGGGTGAAGGGCGCGCGGTCCGACCGCGGTTCGGCGGCGATCAGGAAATCCGCTCCGCGCGGCCGGCTGACAAAGCGCTTGAAATCCCGTTGAAAATCGAGTTTGCCCAGCAGGAAGGCCAGCGGCGCGCGCATATCGTCGGTCTCCTTGACCTTGGAGCGCTCCACGCGCTGGGTGCTGGGCGTGTAGAGGTAGATGTACTTGCCGTCGCTCACGAACAGCTTGCCGGCCGGAGTGGTGTACTGCCAGCGCATGCGCCCCGGCTTGCGCAGGAACAACTCGCCGCGCTCGGTCTTCGGCCCGCGCCTGGGCGCTGTGAAGGTCTGCTCAAAAAGGACTTCTACGGTCTGCGCGCGGTTGTAACGGTGCTCGACGCCCCTGAGGACATCCATCACATCCGGGGCCGCCGCCCAGCCCGGCGCGATAAGCAGACCTGCCCCCGCGATAAGACGGATCACACAGAAGTTGACGCGACGTGCGGCGAAAGCGTGGAGGGAAAACCGCCCGCCACGCCTCAGTCGACCCGCAGGCCGAACTCCCGGAGCAGAGCTCCCGCCTGGCCCGGCTCGTACAGCCGGACCCAGTACCGGGCGGCGGCGAGAGGCTTGGGGGTCTCTACGATGAGATCTCCCTCCCCCCGCGCGCTCACTGCCTCAAACACCGGAGCGCCGCTCGCCTCGACGATTTCCACCCGGTAGAAACTCAGGGCCGGCAAGCCGGCTGAGTCCAGGTGGATTCGCAACGGCCTGGCCGCGGGAACGCGCGAATTCGTAGGCGTCTCGCCGCCGCGCTCCGCCTGAAGATACACCGAGAATGCCGGTTCGCTCCGGCGTCCCGCCCGCCACAGATCCGCCCCGCCCACCAGCAGGATCGCCAGACCCGCGGCGGCCGCCAGCCAAGCCGGGTGCGGGAACCAACTCCACACGCCGCCCTGCTTGGCCGCCAGGACCGCCTGCTCCTCCCGCAGCCGCGCCGCGGCTCGCCGTGTCGCGTCCACGAAGGCATCCATTTCCGCGAGGTTGTCCTGGCACTGCGGGCAGACCAGCAAGTGCTCCTCGAAACGCTCGGCTTCCGCGTCGGGAAGGGCTCCCCGGGAATACTCTTCCAGCATTGCCTCCGGGGCATGGCCATCCAGGTTCATGTCAAGCACACTCCTCAGTCTGGTCAATACGCACCCGTAGTAGATGGTGTCTCTAGGCCGAGACTGCTCTCGGCAAAAGCGATGGCAAAACGCGTTTTTGGAGTTTTCGCCTCCCCAACTCGCCAAACCGGGCCTTGGCCCGCGATTTCAACAGCCGGAACTGGGTTTCCGTCAGGCCCATCTCGCCGCAGATCTGTTCCTGGCTCTCTCCCCGCAGGTAAAACCGGGTCAGGATATCGCGGTCGCGCCGCGAGAGGCTGCGCAGCACCGCGGTCATGATCTCCTGACGCTGCCGGGAGATAGCATCCTGCTCGGGGTTGTTCCGGCCGTCGGAGATGATGGTCCCGCACTGCAAGTCCGCCTGCTCTCTCCGGGCTTGCACGGCCTTGTCGATGTGCGCCGCCACTTGCCTCCGCACGACCGTCCGCACGAACCCCATCAAGCGGTCGGGATCCCGCAGTTCACCCCGGCAGATGGCCTGGACGACGATCAGAAAGGTGTCGTGAACCTTGTCGTCGAGCTCCTGCGGACCCAATTGCCGGCATAAATAGAAGCGGATTCCGCGCGAGAACACGCGATACAAATCCTCCATGGCCCCCGGATCGCCGTCTTGGATCCTGGCGACCAGGCTGGACCAGTCCGGCCGGAGGGCCGATGGGGAATCGCCCGATACTCCCCCGTTCGTGTCGCCATGGTGCTGGTCCACCGATTCGCTGGCGGAGTTGTTCAATCGCTTCAAGACGTTATCGTGCCCAGTCACCATGAATCCTACCGCTCCTTGCCCAACAGGAAATAGCCAGCCCAGTATCTCGGTAAAGATCGCAAGGATCCGGCATGCAACATGTCGATTTGCGCGCGCTCCAGCGCCACGGCCGCCAGCGGATAACCGGCGGTCCTTTCGCGCCCCCGCGAGGCTGCGCCCTCGCGCAAGTGCCGATACAACGATAGGAACAGATCCCCGGTGTCGTCCGCTGTCGGCCACAGGCTGGCCGCCACCGCATCCGCGCCTGCCGCCAGCCAGGCGCGGCTCAGGCCCATCAGGCCGGCGCCCGGAAGCGTCTCGCCCAAGCCCGAGCCGCAGCCGCTAAGCACCACCAGCCCCACCTTCACCCGCCAGGCGGCGATATCGGCCGCCGTCAGGAAGTCCGGCTCTCCGCCCGGCAACAGGCTCAGCGCCACCAGTCCCTGGACTGGTTTGCGCCGGCCCCCTACCACATGCGTGGCCAGATGCAGCACCGGCGGTTCGCTCTCTAACGCCTTCGAGAGCGCTACCCGTGTGGCCGCCGCGCCTTCCAGCAACAGCGGCTGCGTGTGCGGGTCCCAGGCGTTCGCGCACCTGCGAATCTCGCGGCCGCTCCCGGCCAGCCGGGGCAGGCTCAAGCCGGAATCCCCATTTGCGCTCCCCGGGCCTGGTTTCCAGCGCGGATCGGCAGTGTTGTAAACTGGGTCCCCCAGTCCGACGAAGGGCCCCCGCCGATCGGCGCTGCCGGGCTGGGAATGCCCGTCCTGCCAGTTCGCGATCAGGTGCGCACTGGGGACCAGCCGCACCGCATGGCGTTCCGCCAGGTAGACGGGGCGGTCCGGCGCGGCATCCACCACCAGTGCGGCGAAGGGCACCGAAAACAGCGCATCGTCCAGCGCCAGCGACCAGTGCGGCTTGTTCTTCGCCGCTTTCCCCAGCCCGGCGAACAGGGAGTCGTACAAGGCCCGGCCCAAGGCGGGGGCGGCCTGGGATCCGCTTGTCACGGCCTCCCTGAACTGCCGCGTCTGGTCGGCTATGTGGCTGCGCCCGTACAGAGCGCCGAACTGGATGCCCTCCCGGGTCACCGCCCAGAAATAGGAGCGCGGCTCGTCCAGATGGAAACTCACCAGGAGTTCGTCCGGAGCCAGCCCCCGGACGGTCCGCTCCAGCAGTCGCGGCGCTTCCGGGCTGTCCGGATCGTAACCCAGGTCCAGTCCCGCCTTGGCTTCCATCTGCATCAACGCGGATCGCAACCGCTGCGCCTGGGCCCGGGCAGCCGGCGATTCGCTTCGTAGCAGAGCGATTTCGGTGGCTCGCAGCCGCGCCAGAAGCTGCCCATACTCCGAAGGCAGCCCGCGCTGCCAGTCGTCGCTCTGGGTCACCAGCGCCCGCAGGCTGGCGGCGCGGTTCTCTTCCGCCGCTTCAAAGCTCTCGCGCAGCAGCGAGGGCTGACCGGTCGCCAGATAAAGCCGCCCAGCCGCCTGGATGAACCCCGAATAGAGGTTCTGGAGATTCACTTCCAAACTGACCCGCACAGCGTCGGCCGGGATCACCTCCAGCCGCCAGCGCCTGGCCAGATCCAGAGCCTCCCGGAAGTCCGCCACCGCGGCGCGAAGCTTCCCTTGGGCATCCCGCACGCGACCGCGGAAGTAGTAGGCGTTCCAGAGTGGCACCGGCCCCTGCTTGGCGGCCGCCGCGGCGACGGCTTGATTCAGCAGAGAGCTGGCGGAGTTCAGATCGCCCTGGGACATCCGCAACAGGCCCACGCTCATATAAGAGTTATCGATTTCTCGGTCGTGGATCAGTTTGCGGAGACGGAAGGCCTCCAGCAGCGGCCGCTCCGCCGCCTGCACCCGGCCGTTTCGCAGCAGCTCGTAACCCAGCAGGCCGTAGGCCCGTGCCTGGAGCGAGAATCTGCCTTGCCGGCCCGCCTCCGCGCTGGCCTGGTTGAACAGCGGGATCGCGCCATCGATATCACCCTGCCATATCCTGACCTTGCCCGCTTGCATCAGAAACTGAACCCTGAACTTCGATTGCGGCTGCCTCTCCAGGCTGGCCAAGCCCTCCCTGGTGGCCTCGGCAGCCCCGTCCACTTCGCCCATCTGGAGGTACAACGAGGAGATGTTTATCAGGAGCGAGCCGGCGGTATCCCAGTCGCCGAGCCGCTCCGCCAGCTTCCGCGCTTCCAGGTAGGAATCCAGCGCCAGCCGGTAGTGCGAGAGCGCAAACGAGCAACTGCCCAGGTTGCCCAGAAACCGGAGCGCCAGGCGCTGATCGCCCGCGAGCTTGGCTTTCGGGTACCCAACGCGGCAGACGCTGGCGGCCTGTAGATAATCGCCCTCGGAAATCAGGGAATTAGCCCGCGCCGCTAGGGCGACGAGCTCCGGAATGGCAGTTATCTTACGGGATTCCGAGCGGTCTTCCTCAAGCCGGAAGGCGGCGGGATTTCTGACGGTCACAGCACTGGACAACAGCAGTGCCAGACAAACCAAAAAACCCTTGGTTTGCATGAACGCGAGCCTCAGAATGCTGGCGCTGGCGGGGAGGGTACTGCCCACATCTCCCTGGTAGTATTCCGCAATGGATTACTACCAGGGAATCATAGCAGAGATTCGGCCTTACATAACAATTTTTTAATGCTGTCTGCTGTGTCACTTGCGAGCGGGGTCAAGAAACAATAAGGCCCTAAAACGTTGTATCGCGGCCCCACGCAGCGGAGGGCCCGATGGGAGGGCAATTCTCCGCTCAAGCCAGGGCGCCCGGCGGGAATCCTGGCCTGAGTTCCTCGACGGCTCTTGGTCATAGCGCGCACTCAACGGTTTCCTGCCGGGTTCCTGCCAGAATGCCGGCCCGCGACGGAAGCTTTCTTCTTTTCGGGCTTTGCATCTGAATGCGGCTGATTGCGGAAAACGCAGACACTTTTCGGATGTCTCGTCGAGGACTAGTAGAAGATAATAATCGGTTCAGGACCCATTTGCCAGCGCCTCCTGATCCCAGCCTGCGGTGCGATGGCCGGGTTCTCCCCTGGTGGCTGCGCTAACGCGCAGAGTAAACGGCAGAAAAAAGCTGCGATCGGGCGTCACCGCAAAAAGTCGGCTTGATTTCGGCGCGACCCGCCGGTGCCATTCCTCGCCAGTTCTGTGCCGAAACGGAACAGATCCTGCCGCCGGCCGATACGAAACGAACCCAAAGTGGCCCGGGCCGCGAGACCCTACAATGGGAAGATGCTGGCGCGCGTGGCCGAGACCATCGAGCGGTTCGCCATGTTCGTGCGCGGGCAACGGGTCGGTGTGGCCGTCTCGGGCGGCGCGGATTCGGTGTGCCTGCTCCACGTGCTGCTGGAACTGGCGCCGCGGTGGGATCTCCAGCTTAGCGTTCTGCACGTCGACCACCGGCTGCGGGGCGCGGAATCGGATGCAGACGCGCAGTTCGTCGGCGCCCTGGCGAAGGGGCTGGGCCTCGAGATCCGCTGTCATCGGGCCGACGTCCGCGATTTTTCGCTGGAGACGGGAGACAACCTGGAGCAGGCCGCGCGGCAAGTGCGGCGGGCGTTCTTTCTGGGACTCATCCGGTCCGGCGTGCTGGACCGGGTGGCGCTGGGCCACACCCGCTCGGACCAGGCGGAGACGGTTCTGTTCCGGTTCCTGCGGGGTTCGGGAACGATGGGGCTGTCGGGCATGCGGCCTTGCTCCGGGGAAGGCTTGGTGCGCCCGCTGATCCAGTTGGGGCGCGCCGAGGTGGAGCAGTTTCTGCGGGACCGGGGCATCGTCTGGCGGGACGATTCCAGCAACCGAGACCCGGGTTTCGCCCGCAACCGCATCCGGCACGACCTGCTTCCGGCGCTCCAGCGGGATTGGAACCCGGCGCTGGAGGGGATTCTCTCCCGGACCGCCCAGGTCGCCCAGGATGAGGAGGACTACTGGCGGAGCGTGGTCGAGGAAGCCGCCGCGGGGAATCTGGTGGTTCGCCCCCCGGCAATCCTGTTTCGCGCGGACTGGTTGGCGGGCCTCAACCCGGCTGTCGCGCGGCGGGTGACGCGCGCTGCCATCCAGCGCGCCAAGGGGGATCTCAGGCGGATCGATTTGCAGCATGTCGAGCAGATTCTTGAGCTTGCGCGGAGCCACCGAGGCGAGGGACGACGCCAGATCCCAGGCCTGGAGGCGTGCCGCTCATGCCGGTGGATGCGCCTGTTGCCACCCACCCAGGAGCCGGGCGACTACGACCTCGAGCTTTCGGCGCCGGGTTCCCAGGCGGCGCCGGGCGCCGGATGCGAGGTGGAACTGGAATTGCTCCCTCCAGGCATCGATTGCGGATATAATAAGGGGGAAGGCGAGCTATTGGACCGGGGTAGGATCTCCGGGACGTTACGGTTGCGCAACGGGAGGCCCGGTGATCGTTTCCGGCCGGTTGGGCACGCCACGGAAGCGAGCGTCGGGGCTCTGTTCCGCGAAGCCGGGGTTCCCCGTTGGGAACGGCGCCAGTGGCCGCTCCTCACCTGCGGAGGACAGATTGTCTGGGTGGCGCGATTCGGGCCGGCCGCCGGGTATGCAGCCACGCCTGAGAGCCACTCCGTGTTAAAAGTTCGGGAACTCCGCAAGATGCCGGAATACTTTGACCTAAAGTTCGGGCGTTGGCGTCCAATAGTATTAGAGAGAGACTCCGCCGGTAGCGCGGGCGGAGGAGGTTTATGAACTCGAACGTGAAGACGGCGGTCTTTTGGGTGATCCTGATCTTGGGGATGGCCATGTTGTGGGCGGCGTTCCGGTCGCAGCAGAAGCGGGCGGACGTTCAGCTCAACTTCACCCAGTTCATGAAGGACGTGGCGGACAAGAAGGTGCAGTCCGTGACCATCACGGGGATGGAGGTTCACGGCAAGTACCGGGAAGACCGGGGGGAACTGCACGTCTTTATCCCCGACAAGTACGACGACGTTTACAAGCAACTGCTGGCCAACGGGGTGAGCGTCGAGGTCAAGGAGAGCAACTCGGGCAACTGGGTGAACGTGATCATCAACACGGTCCCCATTTTCCTGTTGCTGGCACTCTGGGTTTTCATGATGCGCCAGATGCAGAGCGGCGGGAACAAGGCCCTCAGCTTCGGCAAGAGCCGGGCGCGGCTGCACTCCTCCCAGCAGAAGAAGGTGACCTTCAAGGATGTGGCGGGGGTCGAGGAGGCCAAGGAAGAGCTGCAAGAGATCATCGAGTTCCTGCGCGAGCCGCAGAAGTTCCAGAAGCTGGGCGGGCGGATTCCGAAGGGCGTGCTGCTGGTGGGTCCTCCGGGAACCGGCAAGACACTGCTGGCGCGGGCCATCGCCGGGGAAGCCAACGTGCCGTTCTTCTCGATCTCGGGCTCGGATTTCGTCGAGATGTTCGTGGGCGTGGGCGCCAGCCGGGTGCGCGACCTCTTCGAGCAGGGCAAGAAGAACGCCCCCTGCATCATCTTCATCGACGAGATCGACGCCGTGGGGCGGCATCGCGGCGCGGGCCTGGGCGGCGGGCACGACGAGCGCGAACAGACCTTGAACCAGTTGCTGGTCGAGATGGACGGATTCGAATCCAACGAAGGCGTGATCCTGGTGGCGGCCACCAACCGCCCCGACGTGCTCGACCCGGCGCTGCTGCGGCCCGGGCGGTTCGACCGGCGCGTGGTGGTGGGGCGGCCGGACGTGAAGGGCCGCGAGGCGATCCTGCGCGTGCACACCAAGAAGGTGCCCATCGGAGACGACGTGGACCTGATGGTGCTGGCGCGCGGCACGCCGGGCTTTGCCGGGGCCGACATCGCCAATCTGGTGAACGAAGCGGCGCTCATCGGGGCGCGGCAGAATCGCAAAGTGGTCGTCATGGCCGATTTCGAAATGGCCAAGGACAAGGTGCTGATGGGCGTGGAGCGCAAGTCGCTCATCATCAGCGACGAGGAGAAGCGCAACACGGCCTACCACGAGGCCGGGCACGCTCTGGTGATGGTGCTCAGCCCGCAGGCCGACCCGGTGCACAAGGTGACTATCATCCCGCGCGGCATGGCGCTGGGCGTCACCATGCAGCTTCCGGTGGACGACAAGCACTCCTACACCAAGGAGTATCTGGAGACCCAACTCACCAGCCTGATGGGAGGCCGGATCGCCGAAGAGGTCTTCATGCAGCACACCACCACCGGGGCGGGGAACGATATCGAGCGGGCCACCGACCTGGCGCGGAAGATGGTCTGCGAGTGGGGCATGAGCGACCTGGGACCGCTCAGTTTCGGCAAGAAGGAAGAGCAGATCTTCCTGGGCCGGGAGATCGCCCAGCATCGCGATTACAGCGAGGCCACCGCCATACGGATCGACGAAGAGGTGCGGCGGATCATCGGGGACGCCTACGCGCGGGCCCGCAAGATCATCGAACAGCACTCGGAAGCGCTGGTGCGGGTGGCCGAGATGCTGCTGGAGCGGGAAGTACTCGACGGCGACGAGATCCGCGCGCTGGTCGAGGGCAAGGAACTGGCGCCCTCGGCACACCCCGTGCCGCCCAAGGATCACGGGCAAACGCAGCAGGTGGTTCGGCCGGAGGGCGGCCGGCGCCTGCCCGGGTTGGTCGAGGGAGAGCGACCTCAGCCCGCTTGATGCCGCCCTTTCCCGTCTACCTGTTCGACGTCGACGGCACACTGCTGGACTCCATCCAGGACATCGGCGGAGCGGTCCTCGAGGCGCTGGCCTCGACACGCTGCCGCAACCTGCAGATGGCCGACCTGAAGCGCTTCGTGGGCGTGCATCTCCTCGACATGTTTCGCGACCTGCTGCCGGAATATTCCGCCGAGCAGTACGAGGAGCTGATCCGCAGCTACCGCACGGTTTACCCCGCCCGGCGGCACCAGGCGACGCGGGTCTTCCCGGGGGTGGTGGAAGCCCTGGAGGCGCTCGGCGGCCGCAAATCCACCGCGACCACCAAAGCCTCGGCGACCGCGCGGGCGGTTCTCGAGCAGTTCGGCCTGCTGCCGTACTTCGAGCATGTGCAGGGCACCGACGGCTTCCCCTACAAGCCGGCCCCCGACGTGATCCACGCCGCGCTGGAGACGCTGGGAGCGCGCCCCGAAGATTGCCTGTTCGTGGGAGACGCTCCGGCCGATATGGAGGCCGGACGCCGCGCCGGCGTTCGGATCTGCGCGGTGCGCTACGGCTATGGGGATCCGGCTGCGCTGGCGCGCTGGCAGCCCGACTACTGGGTCGGGGACCTGAGGGAGTTGGTATCATGACTAGCATGAACCGCCGCAGCTTTCTCAAGAGCGCGGGAGCGCTCGCCGTTCCGTTCGCCAGCGCCGTCGCGCAGAACGCGAAGTTCCGCATCTCGCTGGCCGAGTGGTCCATCCACCGCGCGATTCGCGCGCACACCCTCTCCAACCTAGACTTCCCGGAGATCGCCCATCGCAATGGGATCGTAGGGCTGGAGTTCGTCAACCAACTCTGGGAGGCGCCCACGCAGGACTATCTGGAGCGCCTGATGCAGAACATCGCCCGGTACAACTGTAAAGCCGTTCTGATCATGTGCGACGGCGAGGGCGCCATGGGCCACTCCGACCCCGCCGCGCGCAAGAAGGCGGCCGAGAACCACTACAAGTGGGCGGATTACGCGGCCGAGTTGGGCTGCCATTCCATCCGCTGCAACATGCATCCCGACAAGCAGCCCGTGACGCCCGCGGAGATCGACGCCTACATCGGCTATTGCGCCGACAGCTTCACACGTCTCTGCGAGTACGGCAAGTCGCACGGGCTGAACGTGATCATCGAGAACCACGGCGGCATCTCCTCGGACCCCGACGTGGTGGTGCGCCTGATGAAGATGGTGAACCTGCCCAATTTCGGCACGCTGCCCGATTTCGGCAATTTCCCCAAGACCATCGACCGCTACGAGGCGGTCCGCAAGCTGATGCCGTATGCCAAGGGGGTCAGCTTCAAGTGCTACGATTTCGACGCGACCGACCACGACACCGTCATCGACATGGACAAGATGATGAAGATCGTCCTGGACTCCGGCTATCACAACTGGGTGGGAATCGAGTACGAAGGCGAGCGCCAGACCGAGTTCGAAGGCATCGCGGCGGGGAAGCGGTATCTGGATAAGCTGCTGGCGGCGTAGGGCGGGCGGCGCAATTCCTCGTGGACGGCATCTCCAGGAACGCGGCTACGGCTTCGTGACGACAGAGGATGTGAGCCAGACTACGGATCGAAGGACTGTCCTGAATGCGCTTAGTTCGGCATCCGTGGTGCTTTCGGCCCTCCGGTACCGATCAGTTTCTGTGTTTCGCCCCTGCCTCCTCGTCAACCCGGAAACTCACGAGCCTGGCGTCGTCATCCACAATATGCCACCTAAGCGTCTCGATCGAGTTTCCGCTCGCGCATTGGCCCCGATAGCGCGTCACGACAAAAACCCCCTGCTGGCCCGTGGAGATGCCCCACCAATCCAGACCGGAGTATTTGCATTCCCCCCAACGCGTCCTGATCGATTCAAGCTGCGTGATCGCGGAGTCGAACGTCACTCTCGCCCGGAGCCAGTCGTCCGCGCCGAAGTAAATCCGGGACACCTTGTCGTGGGACATGTCGATGTGATACTCCTCCGCTGACTCCTCAGCTTCCGGAAGGTATCGCCAGCGCAGGTACCCGTAAAAGAGAATCCATATCAAAAGCAAAGAGAGCGGTATCGCCAGAACCCGTCCTAGCAGAGACCGAGGCTGGATCGGCGCGAAGCTGGTGCACCAGATCCGCCCCTTTCCGCGACAATTCGAGCAGATCCCGGACCCACCGCAATCCGAGCAGTCCCGGTCGGGAAGAGTTAGGCTGTAGACCTTCCCGGCGCCGGCGCAGCCCGAACACTTCCCGTCGCCCCACAGCCATCGGCTCCCAGAACACTCAGGGCAACGCCTGGCTCCTCCTATCCCCATTCCTCGCTCCGTCAACCTAAGTCATCCTCACAATCACCACCGCCATCCACTGCGCACCCCCTGTCGGCGAGAGCAGCACCACCGCCGTCACCAGGCACTTGAGTCTCGGCAGAGACAGGCCCACTCGCATCATCATTCCCGCTATTCGCATTGAGAGCTGGGACGACCTCGCATGGATACTCGGTGAGGGGATACTCCACCGCGCCGCCGTTCGCCAGCATACGCACAATCTGATGGACGGAAATACGCGTGCCCCTCACGCACGCCCGGCCGTGGCAGATGTTCGGGTCGATGGAAATCCGACCCAGTGGCACGTCCGTGGCCTCCCTGACCAGTTTACCGCACAACGCTAATCCAGCCGCTTGTGGAACCGTAGCGCGCTGAAGGTCAGGATCAGAATCCCGTATACGAGCATGGCCAGCATCTCCGGCCAGAGGGTCGCGAAGCCGGTACCCTTGAGGAAGATGCCGCGGACGATGGAGATGAAATAGCGTAGCGGGTCCAGGTAGCTCAGCCACTGCACCACCACCGGCATGTTGCGAATCGGGAAGGCGAAGCCGCTGAGCATGAAGGCCGGGGTGAAGAAAAAGAACGAAGACATCACGGCCTGCTGCTGGGTGCGGCAAATGGTGGAGACGAACAGGCCGACGCCCACCGTGGTCAGCAGAAACGGGCAGGCGCAGGCCAGCAGCAACAGCACGCTGCCGC
>Ga0326728_10004407_pt1 | contig 41690 bp, 27 predicted proteins | sample MB3enrmetagenome_FD_207602 | JGI IMG/M metagenome (GOLD analysis project Ga0326728, IMG submission 207602) | Lab enriched peat soil microbial communities from McLean, Ithaca, NY, United States - MB31MN | ecosystem: Environmental > Terrestrial > Soil > Wetlands > Peat | place: USA: New York... | reverse complement strand
GTGGAGGATGGAGGGGAGTTTTTGCTGGTCGGGGGAGGTACGCAGATAGGCCAGGGGGGTGATGCGAGCGACACCAATTATTGGCTGTGGGTGCAGAGCGGAGGGGTGGTCAATTTGGCCAACAACGCGGGATTGAATTTGTATGGCATCTTGACCAATTCGGGTGTGATCAACGTGAGCAACAACATCGACGTTCTCAACAACGGCAGTGCGGGCTACGATGGGGGCTTGTATAATCTGGCGGGCGGGGTGATTGACCTGTGGGACAACGCCGGCATCTCTGGCGGTTACGGCTACGATTACCTGGTCAACCAGGGGACGATCAGCCTGAGCAGCGGCACGGGCGCCAGCAGCGTGGCCTTGGACAACGTCACCAACTCGGGGACGTTGAGCGCCCAGCACGGGACGCTGCAATTGCAAGGCACTCATTTGATTCTGCAACCATCGGAAACACTCAGTGTCGGTCTGAACAGCGCGAGCGATTACGGCAAAATTGCCCTCATCGCAAACGTAACGTCGCCGGGTGCTTTTAGCGCGCACTTGAACAACGGTTACATTCCAACGACAGGCGATACTTTCAACGTGCTCAGTTGCACTTCGCTTTCGGGAAGTTTCAACGGCTTCAGTCTCCCGGCAGCTTCCGTGGCCTTCCAAGCCATTATCAGCACCAACGCCATGAGCTTATTAGTTCAACCACTCATTGCCTTGTTCCAGGAAACCAATCTGGTATTCAACGCCAATGGCACGCCGGGCAGCCAGGCCGTGCTGCTGTCAAGCACCAACGTGGCCGTGGCACTGACGAACTGGGTTCCCGTGGCGACCAACACGTTTGATGCCGCCGCCTATTTCAGCTATACCAACAATATGCTCCTCAATAAGCCGCAGGAGTTTTTCATCCAAAAGTTGCAATAAAAGCATGAAAGGGGTCGTTCGTGGCATGTCAATGGGAAACTAAATGGAGTCTGCATGAGATGGTCTTGCTCGTAAAGGGGTTGCTGGTTCCCCTCAAGCAACCGTCGCTTGCATCGGCACGATTTTCTTTTCGTAGTCTTCCAACGAGGGAACGATGACTTTGGCCTTTTTGGAATACGCCCGCGCAAACGCCTTGGAACTGTGCCCAGGCGCCTCATTGCCGCGCTGGACTGGCAAGAAAACGTCCTCATGGCGCGCGGGCCGGGCCGGTTCAACCGCGGAAGGGGACGCGAAAAAAAAGTGAAAAAAAACGTGCGAAACCACAAAAGTGTGGTATAGTGCCGAAGTCAGGGCATGTTCTTTGACATGTTGCAGACCTCGCGGAAGGGATTTCCCGGAGCCTGCGACCGGGAAACGGCGGCGGGATGCTCGAAGCGCGGATCAGACACCATCGAGGTGGCGCTCCGGAAGCGCATTCTTGAAGGCCATTGAGCGGTTGGGGAGGCGGATTTCAATTGCCAATGACCAATTTTCAATGACCGATTCTCAATCAACGCTTGCAGGTTCTGATGCGTTCCGAAACGGCCCTGCTCCAAAGGCCAATAGCACCCATTAGCACCTATTAGCACCTATTAGCACCTAAAACACCGTGTCGATGGCAAAAAAGAGCCAGTTTGGGCCGTTCGGAACCCCCCTCGCAGCCATTGTGTGGCCACCCTGACAGCATTCTGGCAGGATTCTGGCATCCTTGCCAGGCTGGTGTCCATTTTGGTGTACACCGCCGCTTTTGTCTCTTCAACCCATTGTGTTTCAACACGTTGGAAATGGCACGTCCGCCGTAGACTCCAACCACTTTCAGTGGTGCATAGTGCCAATGAACCCCCAATAATTGGAGGTTCATTGGAAACTCGCAGAGCGAAGGCGGAAGCCAGTGGCCGGACTTGGGCTGGCGGCGGGGGCGGGGCGGCGTCAGGCGGCGACTTGGCGGGCCTGGCGATGGGCCGCTTCGCAGACGCGCACGAAGGTGGGCAGGGTCAGGCGGATGGTTTCCATGCGCTCGTGCAACTGGTTGATCAGGGAGTGCGCGCCCATGCGGATGCACTGCCGATACCATTTCACGACTTCCTGGCTCAGGGCCGGCTCTTCGGCGGCGTCAAAATGATGTTGACGGTCGCCGGCGAGCAGTTCGCACAGCACCAGCGCCGCCCGCTGACGCAAGGAACCGGGGAGGTGCGTGCGCCGCCACAAGGGCAGGGCTTGATCCACGTCCTGGTTGAGCAGGAGGGCCTCGGCCCGCTGACGCAGGAGGGTCGGATCGTCGGGAAAATTTTTGGCGGCTTGCTCCGTCCACGCGCGGGCGAATTCCAGGTGCTCGGGCCGGCTGAGGGCGATTTGCGCGCCCAAATCCCAGACCTGCGGTTCGACCGGGTTCTCCGCGGCCAGTTGTTGCAAGAGCTTGAGCGCCTCGTCGGTCCGGCCTTCGGCGGCTTGGAAGCGGGCCAGATCAAAGCGCACGGGGCGGGAGGAGGGTTCCTCGGCCAGGGCGGCGTCGAAGGCGAGTTGGGCGGCCTGGGTCTCCTTGAGGGCTGTCAAACACATGGCGAGGCAGTGTTGCGGGCCGGCTTTGAGAATCTCGCGGTTGACGGGGGACAGGGCCGGGCGCTGGCGCTTGGCCAGGCATTGGCGCATCTGCGCGGCGGCTTCGGCGGGCTGCTTGAGTTCCATGTAAGCCAGGCCGAGGCTGAAGTGCTGGGAGGCGGTCAGGCCGCCGGCTTTGGCGAAGGGATTCTGCCAGAGTTGGACGATGTCGGAAAAGCGTTTGGCCGCCATGAGATGGGTTGTCAATTGAGTCAACAATGTTTCCCGCCCTTCCGGCGTGACCTCGGCGGCGGGCCGGGTGGCGAGAAGACGAAAGGCCTCCCAATCCAGCTCCAGGCCGGCTTCCAGCTTGCCGGAGCGGACCAATTCCAAGCCGAGGTTCATGATTAAATTCGGCTCGCCGGGCAATTCCTCGACGGCCTGCTCCAGCAGGCGGCGATTGCGTTCGATCTTGTTCCGCTCCGCCACCACGTCGGGGGCGTAGCCGTGATGCAGGAGGGAGGCTTTGGCCAGTTGATGCTTGAGGCCCCATTGCTGGCAGCGGACCTGGATGCTGCTGAAGGCCTGCTCGTGAATCCGTCCGACGAAGAAGAGGCCCGGGGCGTTGCGGAAAAGCCGGGGGACATAGCTGCGCCCTTCCTCTTCGCGCCCGCGGTCAATGATGGGAAGGCGATAGCCCATGACTCCGGCGACTTGAATTTCGCGGGCGAGAACCTCCGCCTGTCCGGGCATCAGCTCCTCATCGGCGTCAAGAATCAAGACCCAATCGCCGGCGGCGTGTTCCAGGGCGGCGTTGCGGGCGGCGCTGAAATCATCGCACCAGGCAAACGAATGGACCTCGGCCCCGTGTTCGCGGGCAATCTGGACGGTGCGGTCGGTCGAACCGGTGTCCAGGACGACGATTTGGGAGGCCAGGGGGCGGACGGAGCGAAGGCATTGGGCCAGGAAACGCTCCTCGTTTTTGGCGATCAAGCAGACGGAAAGGCGGGGGGCGGGGGTGGCGTGCTTGCCGGCCAGAGGGGGGGGCAATTTGAGCCACTCCGGCTTGGAGTTGCCGCGCAGGGGGTTTTTGAGAAATTGTTTGGGTGGCGCCCAACCCGGCGCCATGTCGCGGGCCGTTTGTGCGCACCGCCGGGCGGAGTCCGCGTCGCGGGCGTCGCGCGCGATTTCTGCCAGGAGCAACCAGGCCTCCGGGTGATAGGGGCGGGAGGAAATGGCGGCGGTCGCCGCCTGCCAGGCGGCGGGCCATTGCCTTTTCCGGAACAAGTCGCGGGCGTGGCCCAGATGGCCGAGGAGCGCGCAGGGGGGAAGGGGGATGGGGGCCGTTTTGCGGGCGGGCGTTTTTGGGGCCGTCGCAGGCAGCGATTTGTCCACCCAGCATCGGCCATCGAGCGTGGAAGCGTGGGTGTCCTGCAAGTCGGGCAGAGGCAGGCGCAAGGAGAGGTCCGCCGGGGCGGCGGCGGGAACGCGGTAACCTTTGTCCAGGATAATGTCGGTGGGCAGGCCCCACTTGGTTTTGAACAAGTCCCAATTGCGCTGCATGCTGGCGCGATAATCAATCCCGGCCCCTTTGAAAGTCTGGCCGCCGGTGTGATGCACAAAGGAATCCAAGGCGATGCGCAATTTGAATCCGGCAAAACCGGCCCGCAGACAGAAATCATCGTCCTCGAAATTGCCGCTGCCGAATTGGGGGTCCAGGCCGCCGATCTGATCCACGACGGCGCGGCGGAGCAGGAGGCAAAAGCCCACCAGGCGCGAGACCTCGGAGGATTGGCCGGCATGGGCGGCGCCCCACTGGGCGGCAAACTTGGGCAATTGGTCCAGGCTGGAATAATTGGCCGAGGCCACCAGTTGAGGTCCGACGACGGAATTGGAAACCGGCCCGACCAGGCCGCACTCGGGATAGAGGTTCAGCGTGGCCAGCATCCGTTCCAGCCAGCCCGGGGTGGCGACGGTGTCGTTGTTGAGCAGCAGGATGGCGTCGCCCCGGGCGCAAGCCAGGCCCTGGTTGTTGGCGGCGGCAAAGCCCAGGTTGGCGTGATTGAGGATGACGCGGGCGTGATCGTGTCTGGCGGCGTACTGGCGGAAAAAGGCGGCGGTGCCGTCGGTCGAGCCGTTGTCAACGAGGATCAATTCGTGGGGGAGCGGGGTGTGTTTTTCCAGGCTGGCCAGACAGTGCTGGGTGTCGCGCAGTTGGTTGTGGGCCAGGATGATGATGGAGACCAGCTTGCCGGAGGGCGGCGAGTAGAGGCGCATGGCCGAATTGGGGGTGATCCGGCTTGTGCCGTCTTTGTCAATAATAACGTCAGGACCCGCCTTCTCCAGCCAGCGGCGGTGGAAGCGCTGCACGTTGTCGCCCGCGCGGCGGAACCGCTCCGGGCCGCTCTGGGATTCGCGATGGATGACGACGCCGGCCGGCTCATAGACGGTCAGCCAGCCGCGCTCCTGGAAGCGGAGGCACAGGTCCACGTCCTCATAGCCGTTCCAGTATTCCTCGTCGAAGCCGCCCGCCTGGTCGAAGTGCGATTTGCGCGCCAACATGCAGGCGGCGGTGACAGCTTGATAGACGCGGCGCTGGTTGGCCAGGGGAAAGTCGGATTTCTCCTTGGCAAAGAGGTGAAAGGCCAGCAATGGATCGAGGTCCTTGCAATCGGCCAGCACGACGCCGGCGTGCTGGATGGTTTGATCGGGATAGAGCATTTTGCAGCCGACGGCAGCGACGGCCGGATCGGCCTCGGCCAGCGAAAACAACGGGCCGAGCCAGTTGAATTGGACTTCGGTGTCGTTGTTCAGGAAGACGATGTAGGGGCCGCGGGCCGCGCGGGCCCCTTGGTTGCAGGCGGCGGCGAAGCCGGTGTTCTCCGCATTGAGGATGGCGCGCAGGCGGCCGGCGGCCTCCTCGGACTGAAGGAATTCGGGCGTGCCGTCGGTGGAGCCGTTGTCCACGACGATGACTTCGTGGCGCGGGGCGGGGGTGTTGGCGCGCAAGGCGCGCAGGCATTGGCGCGTCAACTCGATTTTATTGAAAGTGGGAATGACGATGGAGACGGCCGGCAGCGGGGCCGATGGAACGGCCGGGCGGCCGGGGAGCGAGGCCAGGAGGCCGGCGGCGGACTGTTGGCCCGCCTTATTTTTGACAGCCTTGGCCAGATCGGCGGCCATCTGCAGCAATTGCGCGGCTTTGGACTCGTCCAGCGCCCGCATTTCGGCGCCGACCGTCAGGAGGGCGTCCAGAATGACACCCGGAAGCCGGCAAGACTCGACGGATTTGACCGCTTCGATCAAAAGGCGTATGGCGGTGTCGGTTTGCTTTTCCTTGATGAAGAGGCGGGCGGCCTCCAGTTTGGAGCGCCAGGCGATGATCAGTGGCGTCACGGCGGGGGTGAAGCCCAACTCGGCCAATTTGGTCACGCGCATGTGCAGGCCCTGGGCATAATGCACCAATGGTTGCAGCGACTCCGGCACGGCCGCGACATAGGGACGGAGGCTGCGCCGGTGGTTGTGATACGGGTTGGCCGTCCGAATCATGCTGTCCGGGCTGACGCGGTACCAGAAGAGAAATTCCGGCACGACAGTCAACTTAAAGCCCTGCAGGACGGCGCGGGCGTGAAACTCCCAATCCTCATGGGTCACTCCGTAATCCTCCGTAAAACCCCCCAGGCTCTCGAAGCAGGAGCGGCGCACCAGCGAGTTGGCGTCGCCAAAACAATTTTCGAAGGCGCCCACGGCGGCCGCCCCGCCCAGCGGCAGCAAGCGGTTTTCGCATCCGGCGCGGGTATTGGGGGCCTCCGGCCCCTCAAAATAGTTCATCCCGCAACTGACGATGTCGGCGCCGGTTCGCAGCGCGACCTTCACCAGGGTCGAAATCTCCTCTGGCTCGGCCCAATTATCGTCGTCCATAAACAGGAAGTAATCGCCGGTCGCGTGGCGGGCGGCGGTGTTGCGGGCCGCGCCCAGGTAACGGTTTTCCTGACGGACGATCTGCCAGGCGCGCTGGTCAAAGGCCGGTTTAAGCTCGTCCAAAAGAGCCAGGGCCGCCGGCTGGCTGCTGCCGTCGTCCACCAAGACCACTTCGAGGTTGGGGTAGGTCAGGGATTGGATGGAGGCCACGGCCTGGCGGAGGAGAGAGGGGCGGTTAAAAGTTGTCAAACAAAGGCTCACCTTGGGCCAGCGCGGTGGCTCTGCGGCGTGGGATTGCGGCCGCATCCCCCCGGCCAGGCTCTCATGCCATGCCGTCCAGGCACGCTCGTTGGCGGAGGCATCCACCGCGGGGCGGGCGGGGTTGAAGCCCTCGGTGAGGGCCTTGGCCATGAGGGCGGAGAGGGCGCCGGCATTTGGCTCGAAGCAAACGCGGGCGGCGTCCTCCGGGGCGATCAATTCCGGGATGCCGCCGACGCGGCTGGCCACGAAGGCGATCTGCGCGCCCAAACACTCATAAACGGTGTTGGGAGAATTTTCCATCAACGACGGGATGACCGCCAGGCGATGGGGGCTGCGGAGATATTCCATGGCCTCAAGCTGGTTCCGGTCGGAAATGAATTCGGTTTTCCAGGTCCAGCGTTGCGCGCGGCGCTGCACATACTCCAGGCCCGAAACGCCCTCCACGAGAGCATCCCGGCCAAGAAAGGCAACGGCCTTGATTTTCCCGGCGGCCGCGGCGGGAAGGCGGTCGAGGGCGTCGCAAAAGAGGGTCGCGCCCTTGCGCGTTTCCAGCCGGCCAAAAAACACCAGTTCCGTTACTTCCCGCGGGCCGGCTGGCGCGGGGGGCAGGGCCGAGCGGGCCGATTGCGGGAGGATGTACTGTTGCACGAAGCAGTCGGAGGGCAGTTGCCAGCCGCGGCGGGCAATCCACTCCAGCAAATAGCGGCTCGGGCTGACCAGCACGTCGGCCAGGGCGACGCTCTGCCGCTCCATGAAGTCCAGCCCCAGTTCGGACAAGTCTCGCACGTACTGCTGGTTGGCGGTCTGGATCCAGGCGGTCATGGAATGGAGACCGACGCAGAGAACGCTGCGGCCAAAGGCCAGGCCTTGGTGCTTGGCGACCAGGCAGTGATAGCCCGGGGCTTGGCACTCCGGAAAATGGATGACGTCGAAGCGGTCGTTCTTCCTGAGCCACTGGAAGGTTTCAAACGATTTGACAAAAGGCGGCGGTCCAACCAGGGCGGGTTTGGTGATTTCCGGCAGTGGCGTCAAGGTCACGCCGTAGCGTTTGTAGGTCTTGATCCACTGTTTGAGTTCATCCGCCGGCGTGAAGCGGGCGTTGACGTGGAGACACGTCACCTCGTGCCCGGCGTCCGCCAGCGCGCGCGCCAGGGAGGTGTAGGCGGTGCCGATGCCGCCGTTGCGCGTGGGACCGACAAACTCCTCGCTGGCAATGCAGACGCGAACGCGGCGAGCACGGCCCGGAGCGTTTGTGGGTGGGAATGTCGGCAAGGACGGAAAGGCCTCAGTGTTGATGAGCATGGGGCAGTGGGGTTTTGCCCGCCGCCACGTTGGGAGCCGTGGGACTGGACTTGGCGGAAAGGCGCGGCAGCTTGGCCACCGTTTGCGTCAGGGCTTCCTGATTGTTTTTCTGAATCTCATCATAGACCTCCTGCCGATGCACCGGCACGTTGGCGGGAGCTTCGATGCCGACTTTGACCATGTCGCCGTCCAGGCGCATGATTTTGACGGTGATCAGGCCGTCAATGACGATGCTTTCGCCGGGCTTGCGGGAGAGGATGAGCATAGGCGGTGGGCGCGGGAGTGAGTTCAGGAAGAGGGCAGGGGATGCCGGATGGCGTATTCGGCGGCATTGACGGGGATGACCTGTTTGCCGATCAGAGTGCGGCGATTGATGACAATAGGCCCCTTCAAATTGACGGTGGCCTGCCCCTTGCCGAGCAAGGTGACGATGTTCAGGACAAAGGCTTCGGAGGGATCGTTCAGATCCAGGAAGGCGACATCCAGGTCGCTGAGGTCCGGCCGGTAATCGGCCAGCACATAATGGGGCGGCACGACCAGGAAGGCGTGTTTGGCCTCCCCCACCATCTGGAGCCACATGAACGGTTCCTCCTCGGGCCGGGTCAGCAGCACGTAATTTTTCACCCGCTCAAAACCCAGCAACCCGTCGGGAAGCTGGATGACCTCGTTTTCGTTGCTTGCGAGCCGTTCAATTGGCATCGGTTCTAAGGTATTCATCGTTTACTTCACATCGGCCATAACGCATTAGCAAAGCGTATGCCACGGCCCCTTTTGGCCCCATTCCGGGCCAATCCGGCTCCTGGCAGCCCGGCAAACAGGCAAAAATGACCCCTGCCGGAGCCGCCGCGGGTCATATTTTGCCGCCCCATTGCCCTAGTCAGCCGGCTCGAGTCGAGGATGAGCCGATTGCCTCAGGCCACGTCTCCAAGTGCTCAAGATTAAGGCTGGCGAGCTTAATAGCAAGGCGGCGTTGTTGCGGCTCGTTCAAGGGCAATCGGAGGCGGGCAATTGCTTGATGCGATGGTCGAGTTTCATTGGAAGCCTTGGCGAAGGTGGAAACCTCGGCGCAGGCGGGTCCGTGGTCACATTCCTTTGGTTGCGGCTTTGCCGCGCCAAGTCTTGGCGACCTTGCGTTATTTGTCAAACACCACACCGGGTCAAACAAACAGCTTGCCGGCTCTTCAAAACCCGCTTAATCTGAGCCTATGAAGAGGAAGACGCCTCGCTTCCGGATTCAGGCCAAACCAGCATTTGGCCGAGGCATCACCGCGACATGAAAGCATCCACCAACTTTTTCTTTGCCTGCGCGGCGTTGTTGATCAGCTTTGGCTGTTTTCGGCTATTGGGTGGTTTTGTCGAAGAAGTCGTTTTTTTAACGGCGGTGTTTTTTTATCTGCCCCGTCGGGAGTTTCGCTCCCTTCCGCTCGGTGAGCTTTGGTTGACACTCGGCGCCCTGCTTGCTTTTGCAGCATTGATTTTTGCCTGTCAGTTTTTTGTTCCAAGTTCGTTTGCCGCCGCCATCCGGCGAGTTGTTTGCCATCCGGCCTTTGTCTTGCCGTTTTGGTCGTTCATGCTGTGGGGACTTTATCGCCGTTGGCGGATACAGAAAGGACAAGCTGATGCCTGAACCATGCACGCAGTCATACAACTTGCGGAATACTGGGCGGTGGCTTTCGTTACTCTTGGGTTGGCGGTCGTCCTGCTGAACATCTATTCCGGTTTGATCGGCAACGACCTTGAGTTGCTCACCGCCGGCAAAGAAGCCGCCATCGCCGCCTTTGCCTCGCTGGTCGAAGCCACGGGGCTGTGGCTCATTACATCGTACGTTCCGTCCGCCATGCGCGCGATGATTTTTCCCGTTTTTGTCGCCGCCGTCATATACAAGATCGCTCACTTTCAAGACTGGAGCCGCTATGACGTTTTCATGCTCCTGATTTTCCAAGCCGCCATCACTTTTATTGGCATCTCCTTGGTTTACGGCCATTTCCAGTCCGCCATTGTCATTTTGGCTGCCTTCGCTTTCTTTTTGGTCGTCATCGGCAGCTTCTTGAAAGATTTATGACATCCGATTTGCCTTGAATTTCCGCCTTCCCATTCGTACTTCAACTGCCTGTGCAAGCTGACGTTGCCATGTCCCGGACTCGGCGCGTCCTGGTGATTGACGAGAACCCGGACATCCACCAGGTCTTCCGCAAGTTTCTCACTGGCCAATTGGCCCCTGTGGACGCCGCAGCCCCCGGCCCGCCCGCCTCCGCTCTGGCGCTGCCGCGCTTCGAGCTGGATTGCGTCCCGCAGGGCCAGGAGGGCCTGGCGCGGGTCACGCGCGCCACCGAGGAAGGCCGCCCTTACTCGCTGGCCTTTGTTGACGTGCGCACGCCCCCCGGCTGGGACAGCATCCAGACCATTCGCCATCTTTGGCAGGCCGACCCGGCGCTGGAAATTGTGCTCTGCACCGCCTTCTCCGATTATTCGTTGCAGGACATCGCCCGCCAGTTGCAGCGCCGCGACCAGTTGCTGATCCTCAATAAACCCTTCGACCACCTCGAAGTCCAGCAACTGGCCGTCGCCCTCTCGGAAAAATGGCGCCTGGCGCACGAGGCCCAATTCTATTTTGACAACCTGGAGGACCTGGTGCATGCGCGCACCCGCGAATTGGAGCAGTCCCTGGCCCGCATCCAGGCCTCCGAAAACCAGTACCGCCTCCTCTTCGAGAGCAATCCCACTCCCATTTTCACCTACGACCAATCCACCCTCGCCTTTGTCAGCGTCAACGAGGCCGCTCTGCGCCATTACGGCTACAGCCGCGAAGAGTTCCTGCGCTTGACACTGCGCGACCTGGCCCTGCCGGAAGACCTCCCCGCCTTCCTGGACAAGCTGGCCAATCTCGCCCCGGGCGCCGGCAACTCCGGCGTCTGGCGCCACCGCACCAAAGGCGGCAAATTGACCGAGATGGAAATCACCGCCCACCTCATCCTGCCGCCCAGGCTCTTTTTGTCCCTGGCCGTGGACGTGACCGAACGCTTGAACCTCGAAGCCCAACTGCGCCAGTCCCAAAAGATGGATTCCATCGGCCAACTGGCCGGGGGCATCGCCCACGATTTCAACAATCTTCTCACCGTCATCAACGGCCACACCAGCCTCATCATGGCCGCCGAAAAGCTCTCTCCCAAGGGCGCCGAATCCATCAAGGAGGTTGCCGAGGCCGGCAAGCGCGCCAGCGTCCTGACCCGCCAATTGATGACCTTCAGCCGCAAGCACGAGTTCCATCCCCAGGTCGTGGACCTCAACGAAGCCGTCAACCATATCACCAAAATGCTCCGCCGTATCCTGGGCGAGGACGTCGCCTTGGAGGTGGATTTCTCCCCCGGCCTGCCCTCCATCAAGGCCGATTTGGGCATGATCGAGCAAGTCCTCCTCAACCTGGCCGTCAATGCACGCGACGCCATGCCCCGCGGCGGCCGCCTCCACATCAAATCCTCCGCCCTCACCCTGGATTCCGCCGCCGCGCAGCACTACCCGGAGTCCGCCCCCGGCCATTATGTCTGCCTGACCTTCAGCGACACCGGCTGCGGCATCGCGCCGGAGAACCTGGGCCACATCTTCGAGCCGTTTTTCACCACCAAGGCGCTCGATCGCGGCACCGGCCTGGGCCTGGCCACCGTCTATGGCATCATCAAGCAGCACCGGGGCTGGATCACCGTCCAAAGCCAGCTCGGCCAAGGCGCCACCTTTCAAATCTTTCTCCCCGCTTCCTCCGCCCGGGGCGGCGCCCTGCAAATGACACCCGCCGGCCAAAAAGTCATCGGCGGCGCCGAAACCCTCCTGGTGGTCGAGGACGAAGCCCCCCTGCTCAAGCTCATGCAGCACATCCTGGAAAGCCACGGCTACAAGGTCCTGGGCTGCTCCAATGGCCGCCAAGCCCTCGACGCCTGGGGCGGAAATAAAAACTGCATTGATCTCCTCCTGACCGATTTGATCCTGCCCGACGGCATGGCCGGAACCGAACTGGCCCGGATTCTGCAAGAGTCCAAGCCCGCTCTCAAAGTCCTTTACACCAGCGGCTACAACGCCGAGCGGCTGGCCAGGGAATTCCCGCCCGGCGTCGCCGTCAACCTGGTGCAAAAACCCTTTCACGCCCGCAAGCTGGCCGAAATGGTCTTCGACACCTTGAACGCCCGCCCCTAGCACAGGGCACAGGCGCGAGACACAATTCTTCTCCATTCCAATCAGACGCCTTCGTTCCCTTAAAGCCCGTCCGTCAATCTGCCGATGACAGGGTGGGCGGCGTGCATCTAACTGATGTCACATCGCACAGCGTTGAAACCCTTGCGAACACTAAGATCATATCGGGACAATCCGGGCGAAGGCGCGACACTGACACTGGAATTTTCCGCCCAGCCGAAGGACGCGAACGCATGAATAATCCCGCCACAACGAATCATTCCCGCCTGTTGATCATTGACGACAATCGTGCGATCCATGACGACTTCCGAAAAATCCTGATCGGGAAGGATGGCGCCCCCGACCCGCTAGACAAAGCCTCAGCGGAAATCTTTGGAGAGCAGCCAAGTGCGGATGCGCCTTCCGCCAACTGTTTCCAACTGGACTCGGCGTACCAGGGGAGGGATGGCCTGGCTCTGGTCCAGCGAGCTGTGGGACTTGACGCGCGCTACGCCATGGCGTTTGTGGATGTCCGCATGCCGCCCGGTTGGGACGGCGTTGAAACGACCGCCAGAATCTGGGAGGTGGATCCCGATCTTCAGGTCGTCATCTGCACGGCTTATTCCGACTGTTCGTGGGAAGAAATGATCGAGAAGCTGGGGCGTTCGGACCGCCTCGTTATTCTGAAGAAGCCCTTTGACAGCGTTGAAGTCCTGCAGTTGGCCAACAGCCTCTCGCGAAAATGGCACCTGCTGCAGGAATCCAAGAGAACAATGGCCAGGCTGGAGGATATGGTCGTGACACGCACGGCCCAAATGGTTCAGGAGCAGGAAAAGTTCAAGGATATTTTCGAGAATTCTCCCGAAGGCATTTTCCAAATCTCCGCGGACGGTCGTCTCCTGACCGCCAACCCCGCCCTGGCCGGCATTTACGGCTATGCCTCGCCCAAAGAGTTGCTGGAGCAACTGACCGATATCCAGAACCAACTCTATGTGGACCCGCAACGGCGCGCGGAATTTGCCCGGCGCCTTGAAAAGGACCGGATCGTGCGGGGATTCGAATCGGAAATAAAGTGCAAGGATGACTCCAGGAAATGGATCAGCGAAACGGCTTGCAAGGTCACCAAGCTGGACAGCTCACTGCTGCATTATCAAGGGTTCGTGGTGGACATCACCGCGCAAAAAAACGCGGAGAAGGAGCGCGATTTGATGGAAGCACATTTGCGCCACGCGCAAAAGCTCGAAGCGGTTGGCCAGCTTGCCGCGGGGATTGCGCATGAAATCAACACTCCCATCCAGTATATCGGGGACAACATTCACTTCATTGAGGAATCTTTCGCCGGGCTGGGCCAGTTGCTCCGGGACTACCAGCGGCTGGCCGCCGCCGTTCAAACCAATTCCGTCACGCCGGAGTTGATGGCGACGGTGGAATCGTCGGCCGCCACAGTGGATATTGCCTATTTGAGCCGGGAAATCCCGCTGGCCGTTCAACAATCGCTTCAGGGCGTGGCCCACGTCACCAAAATTGTCCGCGCCATGAAGGAGTTCTCTCACCCCGGCACCAAGGAAAAGGTCGCCGTTGACCTGAATCACTCCATTGAAGCCACCATCACCGTGGCGCGCAATGAATGGAAATACGTCGCGGAGATGGCGACGGAGCTCGCTCCCGACTTGCCCAAGGTCCACTGTCTCCCTTCCGAGTTCAATCAGGTTATCCTGAATCTGATTATCAACGCCGCCCATGCCATCGGCGAGGTGGTGAAAACGGCGGAAGGATCCAAGGGCGTCATCAAAATCAGCACTCGACAGGATGGCTCCTGGGTGGAGATAAGAGTGTCGGACACGGGCGCCGGCATTCCCGATTCCATTCGCCACCGGATTTTCGACCCGTTTTTCACCACCAAAGAGGTTGGCAAGGGCACCGGCCAGGGGCTGGCCATTGCGCGTTCGGTGATCGTGGACCAACACAGCGGCACCCTCACCTTTGATAGTGAAATGGGCCGCGGCACGACCTTCATTATTCGTCTGCCGGCGAACGACAGCGCCGTGGCTGGAAAGGAGACGTGAAAAAAAGAATTCTTTTCGTGGACGACGACCCCTTGGTGTTAGGGGCCTTGCAACGAATGCTGCACGGCCTGCGCGGAGAATGGGACATGGAATTCGTGGCCAGCGGCGCGCAGGCACTGGAGCAGATGGGGCGGGCGCCATTCGATGTGATCGTCACCGACATGCGGATGCCCGGCATGAACGGCGCCGAATTGCTCGACGAAGTGATGCGCCGTCATCCCGGGACCGTTCGCATTGTCTTATCCGGCCATACGGACAAGGACCTCATTCTCAAGTGCGTCAACTCCACCCATCAATACCTGTCCAAACCGTGCGATTCCCAGACCATCAAGGCCGCCATGCAGCGGGTCTGCGCCCTGGAAAACGCGGTGGAGAACGAGAAACTCAAACAATTGGTCGCACAGATGGGGCGGCTGCCCAGCCTGCCCTCGCTCTACGTGCAAATTGTGGAAGAATTGAACAAGCCGTCCACGACCATCGAATACATCGGCGAGATCGTGAGCCAGGACATCGCCATGACCGCAAAGTTTTTAAAGCTGGTCAACTCGGCCTTTTTCGGACTTTCCCACCCGGTGACCACCCCTTCTGAAGCGGCGATGTATTTGGGCATTGATACCATCAAGGCTCTTGTGCTTTCCATCCACACCTTCTCCCAGTTTGATGATCTCATCAGTTGCGGATTCAAGCTGGATGCGCTCATGCACCACAGCCTCAGGACCGCCGGGCGCGCCGGGCGGATCGCCAGGATGGAAGCCTCCACCTCAAAAACCGTCAACGAATGTTTTGTCGGGGGCATGTTGCATGACGTCGGCAAACTGCTGATGGCCGCCAATTATCCCAAGGATTACCAGCGGGTGACGCGGCTGGTTGGCCAGGAAGGGATTTCCTACTGCGCCGCCGAAAAAGAAATCTTCGGCGTGCATCACGCCAGCGTGGGCGGCTATCTGCTGGGCCTGTGGGGATTGCCCGCCCCGGTGGTTGAAGCCATCGCGTTGCACCATTCCCCGCACCAAACCGCCAGTCCTGCTTTCGGCGCGCTCACGGCCGTCCACGCCGCCAACGTCTTCGAACACGAGCGCGCCGCCAATGTCCGCCCCGCGGCCGATGATCAGTTGGACGGTCCCTACCTTGCCGCCCTCGGCCTGACGCACCGCGTGACGGCGTGGCGCCAGACCGGCCAGACCGTCGAAACCAGAGGAGCAGACGCATACGCATGAACACAAAGATTCTTTTCGTTGACGACGAACCCAACGTCCTGAGTGGATTTCAGCGCAAACTGCGCAAAGACTTCCCCTTGGATATTGCCCTTGGCGGCGAGCAGGCGCTGGCCATGATGCAGAACCAGGGGCCTTACGCGGTCATCGTGTCCGACATGCAGATGCCCGGAATGAACGGGATCGAATTCCTCGCCAAAGTCGAGGCCAAGGCGCCGGACACCGTGCGCATGATGCTCACGGGCAATGCCGATCAAAAAACCGCGGTGGACGCGGTCAACCGGGGACATATCTTCCGTTTCATGACCAAGCCGTGCGAACCCGAATTGCTGGCCGAAATGCTCCAGGCGGGTCTCAAGCAATACGGCCTGATCACCGCCGAACGCGAGTTGCTGGAAAAAACGCTGCACGGCAGCGTTAAAATGCTCACGGACATTCTCTCCCTGCTCGACCCCCAATCGTTCAGCCGGGCGCAACGACTGCGCGATTACATGGGCGCCTGCGCCCGCGCTTTCAACATTGCCCAGCCATGGGAATTGGAAATGGCCGCCACCCTTTCCCCAATCGGCTTCGTCACCATTCCGGCGGATGTGCTCAAAAGAAACCGCTCCAATCAGGATTTGTCCGGCCGGGAGAACGACTTGCTCGCCCGCGTCCCGGAAATCGGCTTCACTCTGCTTTCCAACATCCCGCGCCTGGAGGCGGTCGCCAACATCGTCCGCTATCAAGCCAAGAACTTTGACGGCTCCGGTTCCCCGGCAGATGCCGTGGCCGGCGAGAACATTCCCATTGGCTCGCGGATTTTGCGGGTCCTGTCGGATTTGACCCTCATGGAAGTCCACGGCGTGGTCAAAGCCAAAGCCCTGGCCAAAATGCAGCAGTGTCCGGGCCGTTACGATCCGAACGTCCTGAACTTCGTCGCGACGGCCTTCGATGTTTTTGTTCCTGCGGCGTTCAAAGAAAGCGCCCTCGGCCGGCCCGTTCTGTTCAAAGACCTGTGCATTGGTCAGGTGCTCATGTCCGACGTGTTGACCCGCGACGGCACGAAAATAATCATGGCGGGAGCGCCCGTGACTTCAGTTTTGCTGGCCAAGCTGAAAAACTTCGCCTCCCTCAGCGGCATCCAGGAACCAATCCTCGTGGCGGGATAGGCAAAGGGCGTCACCAGAAAGCCTTTGTGGCCGGTTTGGACGAGATGGTCGTGGCACGTGCGGCGCGGCGGAGGCGCAGAAGATTGGGAGACTGAAACCTGTGCTGGCCAACCGCCCCGCCTTGTGTCATACATCCTGCCCAATGAACGCGTTCGATGAGGAACTGTCTTCTCGCTTGCAGGAAATCCGCCAGCAAGGGCTTTACCGGCAGTTGCGCCGCGTGGATTCGCCCCAGGGGCCGCGCCTGGTCATGGAGGGCAAAACTTGCCTCAATTTCTCCTCCAACGATTACCTCGGCCTGGCCAACGATCCCGCCTTGCGGGCGGCGGCCACCGAGGCGGTCCTCAAATTCGGCGCCGGCGCCGGCGCCTCCCGCTTGATCAGCGGCTCCCTCGGCCCGCATCACGAACTGGAGGAGGCGCTGGCTTCTTTCAAGGGCGCCGAAGCCGCCCTGGCCTTTTCCTCCGGTTACGCCACCGCCTCGGGCGCCATCTGCGCGCTGCTTGACAGCAATGATGTCATCGCCGTGGACAAGCTCATCCACGCCTGCATCGTGGATGCCGCGCGCCTTTCGGGCGCGAAATTGCGCGTCTTTGGGCACAACAACCTCAACGACCTGGAAAAAATCCTGCGCTGGGCCGACCGCCGCCATGCCTCGCCCTCCTTGTCCCAAAGCAACCGTCGTCCCCGCACCTTGATCGTCACCGAAAGCATTTTTTCCGTGGACGGCGACCAGGCGCCCTTGCGGGACATGGTCCGTTTGAAGGAACAATTTGGCGCCTGGCTGATGGTGGATGAGGCCCACGCCACCGGCCTCTATGGAAAATTCCGCCGCGGCCTGGCCGAGGAATGCGCCCTCGCCCAACAGATCGAAGTGCAAATGGGCACGCTGGGCAAGGCCCTGGGCGCGGCCGGCGGCTACATCTGCGGTTCGCGCCAGTTGATTGACTTCCTCATCAACCGCGCCCGCTCGTTCATTTTCTCCACCGCGCCCGTCCCGGCGGCGGCCGCGGCGGCCGCGGCGGGCGTGCGTTTGGTCGAGAGCAAGACCGGCGAGGAGCGGCGCAATCTGCTCTGGGCCAATGTCGCCGCGCTCTCCCGCCACCTGGAGAGCAAGGGCGGCGCGATCCTTCCGATCATGATCGGCCAGGAGGGCAAAGCGATGCAGATCGCGGGCGCCTTGCTTAACCGGGGAATTTTCATCCCGGCCGTTCGCTTTCCCACCGTCGCCCACGGCCAGGCGCGTTTGCGCTTGACGGTGAGCGCCGCGCACAGCCGGGCCGACGTTGAACAACTCCTGGCCGCGCTGCGGTCCCTGAACCTTGCCGCTCAATCCTGATTTGCCTTCGCTGGGTCAGTTGGACCGCCGTTTCTTATGGCATCCTTTCACCCAAATGCGCCATTGGCTCAAAAGCGACCCCATTGTCATTGTCGCCGGCCGCGGCGCAGTTCTGCGCGACGACCAGGGCCGGCAATACCTCGACGCCAATTCATCCATCTGGACCAATCTGCACGGCCATCGCCATCCGGCCATCAATGCCGCCATCCGCCGGCAACTGGGGAAAATCGCCCACTCCTCCGCCCTGGGCCTGGCCAATGAACCGGCCTCGTTGCTGGCCGCCAAGCTGGCCGCCCTGGCCGGCTATTCCAAAAAGCACACGCTGGCCCGCGTCTTCTTCTCCGACGACGGCTCCACCGCCATGGAAGCGGCGCTCAAGATGGCCCATCAATTCGCCTTGCGCACCGGCCGCTGCCGGAGACCGAAATTTCTCTCCCTCCAACGGGCCTACCACGGCGACACCGTCGGCGCCGTCAGCCTGGGCCACATTGACCTCTTTCACAAAGCCTACGGCGGATTGCTTTTCAAGACCGACATCGCCCCCGCGCCCTTCTGCTATCGTTGCCCGTTCAACCGCGCCCGGCCCCAACGCGCCGACGCCCGCCTCTATCGCCAGTGCCAGTGGGAATGCGCCGGAGTGCTGGAGCAAAAATTCGCCGCGCAAAGCAAAAAGGGCGAGCCTTATGCCGCCTTTGTCTTTGAGCCGTTGATTCAAGGGGCCGCCGGCATGGCGCCCCAGCCCGACGGCTGGCTGGCGCGCGCCGCGCACATCGCCCGCCGCCACGGCGCGTTGCTCATCGCCGACGAAGTCCTGACCGGTTTCGGACGCGCCGGCCCGCTGTTTGCCTGTCAAAAAGAATCCGTCGCGCCCGACCTGATGGCGCTGGCCAAGGGCATGACCGGCGGTTACCTGCCGATGGGCGCGACGCTGGCCACCCGGCCCATCTTCAACGCCTTCCTCGGCCGCCACGACGAGTTCAAGACTTTTTTCCACGGCCACAGCTACACCGCCAACCAACTCGGCGCGGCCGCCTCCCTGGCCAGCCTGCGCCTGCTGCAATCGCCCGCCTCCTTCCGCGCGCGCAATCTCCTGCAAGAAGCTCTGGCCGAGGCCCTGCAAACCTTATGGCCTCTGCCCAACGTCGGCGACATCCGGCAGGTGGGCCTGATCGCCGGCGTGGAACTGGTCGCCGATTGGCGCACGCGCCGGCCCTTCGCGCCGCGCCAGCGGATGGGCGCCCGCGTCTGCGAGGCCATGGCCCGGCGCGGCGTCCTCACCCGCCCGATCGGCGACGTCATCGTCCTCATGCCGCCCTACTGCACGACCTCGGCCCAGGTCGAGCGCATGGTCGCCGTCCTGCGCCAGAGCATTGAGGACCAGACATTAAAGAAGCCCACCCTTGAATCGCTGTCGTGAAATAATCCGTGTAAAACTCATTCCGATGAAACAAAAGTCTGCATGCACTTTCGGACGGGCGGTCCTGGCTGGTGTGGCGGGAATCGTCATTGGACTTTGCCCCGGGCTGGAGGGCGCTCCCCCCAACGACAATTTCACCAACGCCATCCCCATCCTCGGCTTTCCCGCGACCGTAACCGGATCCAATGTCGGCGCCACAAAAGAACCCGGAGAGCCGGCTCCAGCGGGAAACAGCGGAGGCAAATCGGTTTGGTGGAGCTGGCAAGCCTCGAATACGGCCCCGGTAATGCTCACGACGTACGGAAGCAGTTTCGATACCTTGCTGTCGGCTTACACGGGCGATTCTCTCTCGAATTTGCAGGCGGTGGCCAGCGACAATGACAGCGGCAGCAACGGCTCGAGCCAGGTTACCTTTCAAGCGACCAACGGCCTCGTATATTCCATTGCCGTGGATGGTTACGGCTATACGCCTCCGGGCCAGAGCAATTACCAGGTCTTCAGCGGCAGCATCGTCCTGACCCTGACCAACGCGCCCACGACCAGCCCGCCCTCGGTAAGCCTGAGCGGGTTCGGCTACAACCCTATTATCGTCATTCCGACCAACCTTACCCTCGATGCCACAGCGGCGACGTCCAACACGGGAGCGTCCATTGTTGAACTCCAATTTTGGCAGGGAACCAATCTCCTTGGCTCCGATGCCGCCAGCCCTTACAGCCTGACCTGGAGCAATGTTCCTTCCGGCATTTATTCCTTCACGGCTGTGGCGGTTGATAGTGCGGGCGCCCGTAACGCGTCTCTGCCCCTGACCCTTGATGTGACTTGGCCGCCACGCTTAAGCCTTTTGCGCGTGGACAGCCAGACGGGCGCCCAACTTGGCCTGAGTGGCATCGGTCAAAGCTTCGCGGTGGAGGCTTCCAGCAATCTGCTTGACTGGGTTCCCCTGGCCACCTTGACCGATGTCTGCTCACAAGCCACTTGCACGGATTCTATCGCCACCAACGCCGCCCGCCGCTTTTACCGGGCCAGCACGCGCTCCTTCGAGCCAGGCTGGATTGCCGGCTGGTTGCACACCAGCAACACTGTCATTCTGGATGGTTCTAATCAGCCGGTCCATTTCCACGGCATCAACAGCTCCGGCATGGAATGGGGCAAGGGCCAGCCGATGACAACCAATGGGGGCTACGCCGTCCCGCCCTCCGGAGAATATGGCAAATTGGCCCGATGGGGCTTCAACCTGGTGCGGCTGCCGGTGGCCTGGGCGAATATCGAAACCAATCCCCCGACAACCAATGCGGATCAGACTGTGACCCACTACTACAACGAAGATTATTTGAGCGCCGTGGACCAAATCGTCGTTCAGTTCGGGCAACAGGGAATCGCCGTCATCTTGAGCATGCACCAATGGGGTTGGTCGCCGGCCTTCATGCTGCCCAGCAGCGACGGCACGATCATCCACGGTTGTGGTTTTCCGCCCTGGCTTTACGACACCAACACCATCACCGCATGGACGGCTCGGAGTAATTTCTTTGCCAACGTGGATAACATTCAAGATTGGTATATTGCCGCCTGGACCAACCTGGCGCGACGCTACGTCACGAATCCCACCGTCGTGGGGGCGGACCTCTGCAACGAGCCGAGCACAATTGCCGATTACAGCAACACCACGCCCCCATGCTACCTCCCGTTGGACGACCTCTACTATCGGTTGGGACTCGCGTTGCTGGCGATCAACCCACACCTGCTGATCGTGATGCAACAAGGACCGGGCACGCCGCTGCAAACGCTGCCGCCATGCACCAACCAGATGGTCTATTCTTACCACAATTATCCGGCTAATTGGCCCTACGATGGCCTGGTGTGGGCTGCCAATCATTTCAGCCAGGCACAAGCTTGGCAGGTCCCACTCTGGCAAGGAGAATTTCAGACTATCGGCCACCTGACCGTGACCACCGGACCAACTTCATGGCAAACCCAGACGGCGCAAATGCTCGAATGGTGCAATGAGCGCGGCATCCACTGGTCCTATTGGGCTTACCAGCGGTCTTCCCGGCCCCTCAATGGTGCCGGCGGAACCGGCCCGACCGACTGGGACACCTTGCGTGTACTGCAGGCCGGCTTTTGAGGTTTGGCGGAAAGGGGTCTGTTCCCGGCATTCCTTTGACAATCATTCCCTTGACTATTGTTCGTTTTGAAGGGTATCTGCCGGCCCCTCCCAAGCCATGCCAGGCGCCAAGTTGCAGTCAGTTGCAGGGCGGACACCAGAGTGGAAGGCATCCGCCGTTGCCAAGGCTATCGGTCACTTGGCGGCGGGGGTGGGAGGAGGGGCGTTGGTGGCGGCCTTGGCCAGCGCCGCGTTCAAGTTGCGGGTGAGGCGTCCTTTTAACGTCGCATAGTTGGCGTTGGTCACCGCGTCCAGGCTGGCCCGCGCCTGGTCGTACTGGCCCAGCTTGAGATGGATGCGCGCCAGATGGATGTACACCCCTTCCCGCTCCACGTCGTCATGCGCGATTTTCAACGCCTCCGTCCAGGCCTGCAAGCCCTCCTTCCACCGGGGCGGATTGGTTCCGTAGAACGACTCCGCGTAATCGCTGAAAAGCACAAAATTATCCGGGTCCAGCTTGATGGCGCGCCGGTATAGCTCCAACGCCTTGTCGAAGACCTGCTGCTCGTCCAGATGATAATACTCGCGGGCGTCCTTCCGGTACATATAAACCACGAGTGCAAGATTGTGATAATACACCGATTGGTTGGAGTCCAACGAGATGGCCTTGTCGTAATATTCGAAGGCCTTCTTGATCGGTCCGCGGTGGCCGTCGCCGCAGAGTTTGCCCAGGTCGTTCCACGCCGCCGAATTGCTCGGGGCCAGGTCCCGGGCGGTTTCCCATTGCTTGGCGGCCCCGTCCTCGTCGTTGCTGTCGTAGAGGAAACTGCCGTAGGCCAGGCGGGCGTTGACGTGGTTGGGATGGCGCTCGACAAAGTCCTGGTATTCCTTGCGGATGTCCTCCAGGCGCTGCCGGATGCGCGCGTTAAGGGTCAGCGTGGATAGGCCGCCCTCCTTGGACATGGCCTCGGCCTTGTCCGTCCAGCCCAGGATTTCCTTCTCGGCCGCCTCGTCATCCAGCAGAATCCGGTAATACTCCCTTTCGACCGGGTCGTTGGTATTGACAACCGGGATGGAGAGGCCGGTCTTGGCGGCCACCAGATTGCTCACGGCCTGCGGCGGGTTGGTCGCAAGCGCCGCGCCCAGCAGGACGGCTAATAAATCGCTCACGGCCCGACGGTACATCGGCCGCCGCTTGGTTCAAAGCGCAAATTCACCGAAGAGCCTGGAGACAGGCCCGTTTGGCCCATGAAGCCGGTCTGGATTGAAAGGCAGGCTCCGGCAGGCCGGCCAAGCCGGAAGCGACCGGGGAAAAGCAATCGAGGCCCGGCGAACCGGGCCTCGAATACGTTCAACGATGATCTTAGTAGCGAGACCGTCCGCCACCGTATTGACGGCCGCCGCCGCCGCCGGCAGGGCGCTCTTCGCGCGGCCGGGCGATGTTGACCGTCAGGGCGCGTCCATCAACGGATTTGCCGTTCATTGCCTCGACGGCCTTCTGCGCCTCTTCGGGCGTGCTCATGGTCACGAAACCAAAGCCGCGCGGACGGCCCGTCGAGCGGTCCATCATCAGGTTGGCTTCCGTGACCGTGCCGTGGGCTGCGAAGGCATCCTGCAGGTCGTTTTCGGTGGTGTTGAAGGAAAGGTTTCCAACGAACAATTTATTACTCATGTGATATTTTACTGTGCCGACTCATTGCTTTTCCAGACTGTTCCCGGTAATCGGGTTTAAAATCATCACCGAACTGAGTTCACCGTGAGGATTTGCCATATCTTGAAAGTGACAAACTATCGAACAGGCCATCAATAAAGCCTCATTTCGGAAGAAAAGCAACTTATATTTGCAATTATTTTTGGCCCGGAGAAAAAATTCGCCGCAACATGCTGGCGGACAAGGACTTCACTCGATTTCCCAAAGCGTTCCAGCCTCGTCGAGATTCTCCAGGTTGATCCCCAGATACGATTTGGCTTCGAGGATGGCCTTCTCGTAGGTCAGGGCATCCAAACGCATCGTGTTCCGCTGGCCAATGTTGTTGTCGTACTCCAGACCGAAAAGGTCGTCCTCAAAGTCCAGTATTTTGCCCGCTTTCATTTTCAGGCCGGAGTGGGATTGGCGCACAGCGCGGTGAAGGCCGCCGCGCGTTGATCGCCTTCGATCACCTGGTTCCGTGTCATGCCGATGGCAACGCCTGCAAATTCGGTGTCTGAATCCCGGTAACCTTGCGCCGCGGCCAGGCGGAACCATTTATAGGCTTCCAGATTGGATTCCAGCGCGTCCTGCGGCAAACCGGCGAAGCTGGCGCGACGATGCCTCAACCCCAAACTGTGTTGCGCGCCGGCGTCTCCCTGCCGGGCGGCTTTTTGCATCCACATCAAGGCGCTGGCGTCGTCCTGCGGCACACCCTGTCCGCCGGCCAGCATGATGGCCAGATTGAATTGGGCCAGAGAATGGTTCTGGCTGGCCGCTCGGAGATACCACTGCGCGGCCTGCGCGTAATCCCGCGCTCTTCCGGCCCCGTTGGCGAATCTGAACCCCAGGCTGAACTGCGCTTCCGCGTCCCCGTGCTCCGCCTCGGTTTGAGGGTCTTCCAGTTGAGGCTTTCCAGGGCGGCGGAACAATTTTCGGTACCAGGGTTGATCCATGATTACAAACATACGCCCTTTGCAAAGAAACACAAGACCTGCTTTTCACACTTGCCAGACGGATTGGATGGGCCGCCCATGCAGGCTTTTCCCCAAGGCGATTTGTCCCGCCTGAACTCACCGCCCCAGCCAGCGCGGCAGGAAGGTGGTCAGCGGGGGCAAATAGGTGATCAGCAGCACCCCGATCAGCAGCACACATTGCATCGGAATCACCGCCCGCGATACCTGCAGCACCGGTTTGCCGAAACGGTACGAAGAGAGAAAGATGTTCAGTCCCACCGTCGGGGTCAGCAGGCCCAGTTCCATGTTCGCCAGAAAGATGATCCCCAGGTGAACCGGATCAACCCCGTAAGCCATCGCCAGTGGCACGATCAGCGGCGCCACCACGATGATCGCCGAATAGATGTCCATCACGCAGCCCACCGCCAGCAGGCAGACGTTGAGCGCCAGCAGGAACGCGTAGGGCGACTTGACCACTCCTACGACCCATTCGACCGCGTGCGTCGGGACCTGCGCGTCCACCAGGTAGTTGGTGAACCCCAACGCCACCCCCAGGATCAGCAGCACCCCGCCCACCAGCAGCCCGGCCTCCGCCATGACGCGCGAAATGTCGCTGGCCCGCTTGAAATCGCGATAGACAAACGTCTCCACCACGAACGCGTAAAGCGCCGTGACCGCCGCCGCCTCCACCGGCGTGGCCAATCCTCCGAACAGCGCCGCCAGCGCCACCACCGGCAGCAGCAGTTCCCATTTTGCCGCCCAAATCGCGCGGCCCGCCTCCGCGCCGTCGAATTTTGTGGCCTCGGCCGGCTTCTTCGGGCCTAGCCAGATGCCCATCAATGACGCCATCGTCACCAGCAGCACTCCCGGGCCCAGCCCCCCCAGGAACATCCTTTCAATCGTCACTCCGCCCGCCCCCGCGTTGGCATTGGCCACCACAGCGTAGAGAATCAACGGCAGCGACGGCGGGAACAACAAACCCAGGCCGCCCGACCCCGTGACCAGGCCGAGCGCGGCTCGCTCCGTGTATCCCGCCCCCAGCAACACGGGCATCAGCAGCCCGCCCAGCGCCAAAATCGTCACGCCCGACGCTCCCGTGAACGAAGTGAAGAACGCGCACGCGATCACAGCGACAATCGCCGACCCGCCCCGAAGCTGGCCCAGCAGCGCGTGAAAGACCCGGATCAAACGTCTCGACGCTCCGCCTTCCGCCAGAAAATATCCGGCCAGCGTGAACAGCGGCACCGTTGGCAGCATCGGATTGGTCACCATTGAATAATGCGTCAACGAAAGGGAGGCGATGGGCATCCCGTCACCCCAAAAAAGAATCAGCGCCGCCCCGCCCAGCAGCGCAAAAATCGGCGCCCCCAGGATCACCGCCGCCAGCAGCCCGATCAGCCCCGGCGTCACCAACCGCTCCGGGGCGACAAACGGATGAAGCCCGATCCCGGCCATGCTGCCGGCCAACAACAGCGCCCCCAGCCGCCCGCCCCAACGCTCGGATGCGTTCCACAGCAGCCGCAGCGCGATGACCGCGAAGGCGATCGGCATGATCAACTGCACCATCCAGATCGGAATCTGATAAGCCATCATGTTGCCGCCCCCCCTCTCCGACGCCGCCAGTTGCGCCGCGGCCACGCCCAGGAACACGCTGACCGCCGCCGCGACGGCACTGCTGTAAACGCGCGCAAATACTTGCCAGCGCCCCTTGAGAAACTGGGATAACGTCGAAAGCGAAAGCAGGCGGCGGTCGCGCGCGGCCAGCATGCCGCCCAGCAGGCTGATCACCAGCGTCAGATGTTGCTGCACCGCCGTCGCCCCGCTGATGCCGCTCTGGAACAATCGGCGCAACACGATTTCCAGCAGCGGCACAATCACCAGCGCCCCCAGCGCCAGCATGACGAGCGAGTCTTCGCCGACGCGCAGCCAACGGCGCCACCCGTCCGGCGCCGGCGTAGGTGGATTCGCCGTGCCGCTCATTTCTTTGACTGTCCGGCGCGATAGATGGCCAACTGGTTCGTCACCTCGTCGAAAATATCCGCCGGCACAATGGATCCCCGGATTTTCAGATAAACCCCCTCCGTCTCGCGCCGCCATTGGGCCTCGGCCTCCGGCGTCAACGGGTTGACGGTCAACCCCCGTTTGCGCATCGCTTCCACCGATTCCACGCTCTCGCGCCGGCCCTCAGCCTTCATCTTCGCGCCGGCCTCGACCGCCGCCTGGCGCATCGCGTCGCGGGTTTCCGGCGGAATGGCATCCCAGGTTTTCTTAGTGACAACCAGAGCGCCTACCAGCGGCGCCCACGCCAGATCCAGCATGTTCGGCGCGGCCCGGTCCACCTGTCCGGCCAGCGCGTAGCTCGGCGGCAGGGGAGCGGCGTTGATCAGGCCGGTCTGCAAATTGGGCAAAATGTCCACGGGTTCCAGCGGCACCGGGTTCAGGCGCACCGAGCGGTAAAGGTCCACGTACGCGGGGTTGCCCGCCTCAACGAACAGTTTGGTCTTCCTTAAGTCGTCCGGCCCGATGACCGGCGCTTTGGAAAAAAAACGCACCCAGCCGGTGTCGCTCCAAAACAACGCCACAAATCCCTTGGCCTCCAAACGCTTGTCCAGCATGGGCTGGAGTTTCTGCACGATGTAATCCACTTCCGCCAGCGTGCGGAACATCATCGGCATGAGTTGCAGGCCGCTCACCCCCGGCTCAATGTCCGCCAGCCCCGAAGCGGTCAGCAAGCCCGCCTGCAATTGGCCCAGTCTCATCCGTTGCACCATGTCCGCCTCTCCGCCCATCGTCCCGTCGGGATAAATCGTCAGCAACACGCCGCTGTTCGACGCCAGCCGCCACTTTTCACCCATGGCCGCCAGCTCTTTGTAGTAGGACGATCCCTTCGGCGCCAGCGTGCCCAGCCGCACCTTGATCGGCCCGGCTGCTGCCAACGCCCCATTCCCGCCGGCAAGCAATCCGAGTCCCATGGCCGCCGCCGCTGGAATGAACCGTCGCCGCGTCCATCGCAGTTGGTCTCCGCAAGGTTGTGGCGGGCATGGGCTGTTTCGCGTCATTTTGTGAATCTTAGTTTTGATGGGGCGAACATTACTCATGGCGCAATTAAAAAAAGATCCGATTTTCGGGACAGTAGCCAGCGCGCCCGGCGCTGCATGACCAGGTTGACCAGCCGCGTTTCAGGACTGGCGTCCGGATTGATCGCCAGCGCCTGCTGCAGCAGAAAATCGAATTCCTTGACGTCCTGTTTTTGCACCGCCACCGATTCCGCCATGGCCAACAGCGGCGCCGCCTCCTTGCCGCCCGAAAGGGCCATCGCTCGCTCAAAGTGTTGTCGCGCCCGCGCCGCCGGATCGCCCGCCGCGCCCGGCCGGTTCATTTCGTAGGCGATCAAAAAGCCGTGGATCGCGCCATGATCGAAACTCTCGTCCAATTCCAGCGCCCGATCAATCAGCGCCTCCACCGCGGGGACTTGCGCGACCAGGTCCGGGTTGTCTTTCGACAGTGAAATCGCCCCCGCCCACGCGCAGGCCGTCCAATACAGCAGCGGCACATCTTTTTTGGTGGCGCGTTGCGCGGCCTCCCTGGGATGGGCCGGCAACGCCTCCGCAAAGCCCGCGTGTCCCGCTTCCAAACCGCGCAGGCCGTAACGTTGCGCCCGCAGATACAACCGCTTCGCCCTCGTCCGCAGCGCCTCGGCCTCAGTCAGGTCCCGCGCCTCCGTTTCGTCGGCCTCCTCCTGCACAAACGCGAACGCGTACTGCGTGAAGCCGCTCGTGGCGGCCAGGAGCAGCCCGCGATGCCGCGGATTCTCGTTCAGCAGACTCTCGATCAGCTTGAGACTGAACGGCGACGACGCCTTCACCAGCTCCGGATCGTCGTCGCTGGCGAATACAGCCCCGCTCTGGCTCACGGCGTCGGAAAATTGATTGAACGCGTAACGGTGAATGGAGCAGCCGCTGCTGGCGAGCCACGCCAGCGCGCCCAGGCACGCCGGCATCCACCACCGCAAAAACAACCGGCTCACGCTGCCGGCCCTCCGTCTGGCGCTCAAGCGCCGGCTCCCGTGTCGGGCTTTCAGTTCATCGGTCTCCGCAAACATTGTCGCGAGGCTACCACGACTTGGCCTTCGCCAAAAGTCAAATCACCGCTGCCGCCCCTCCAAACCTCGGCGTCAAGTCCGCTACTTTCCCAAACCCGAGACGAGGGTTCGATGCCCTTCACCCGCTCCATGGATAATCAAAGACTTACGAAGGGTGTAGCGGAAATGGAGATCAGGAGGATTTCAACGAGTGCCGCAATGGATTCTCTGCCACACCCGCAGCCCATGGCTTGGCGGCCAAAGGCGTATCCAAGGTCGCCAGCTTCAATCCGTGCCGCTTTGCCAGCGCCACGAGATGCGCGTCGGTTGTGTCCTTTGAATCGGTTTCCGGGGCGTCGGTGCCTTTCACATCGTCCGCAAGGAATTGGTGGCCGTGACGAGCGTGCAGTTTTTTCAGGCTCTCTTGAACGTCGTCCCACGTCGCCCCATAGGCGCTGCTTAAACTGATGCGAACGAATCCCAATTCACTGATCGCGCATGTCCAAAATCCGGTCATCGAATCAAGCCAAGCCTTGGCCGCCTGATGATCGGGATGAGTCGTCCATCTCGATGCCAGGATGAAATTTACATCGAGGAGCCAGTTCACGCTCAGGGCCAGTCTTCCAACATCCGCTTCACGTTTTCGGCGGTCATGGGCGGCGCGTCGGAGGGCGCTGCCAGCAGTGTGTCGCCGCCCTGTCGCACAAGCTGGGCTTTCCGAAGCGGTGGCGACGCCGGATGCAGGCGTGCGCCGAGGAAACGATACAATTCCTCTTGCTGTTCCAGCGGCAACGTCTCGGTGGCGGCCCGAATTTTGGCTAGTGTGCTCATGCCCCGCAATATACCGATACAGTTAGTGACCGTCAATCCATATTGCAATTTCCGCTCGTCTGTTTCCCATCTGCCCGGTGGAATTGTTCTGATACAAATACGCTGCATTCCATGGGTTTTCACGAGGGTTCGATTGCCCCCCGTGTCCCGCTCCATCCCTCCGGCCCGGCATCCAGCAGGTAATAGCTCTCCTCCTGCGGAGTTGATTTGTCTCATCCTTTGAGACTTCCCTTCGGCGCGCGGCTTTCCCACATCGCTTCGATTTCCTCCAGCCGGCGGCCTTTGGTTTCGGGAATCAGCAGCAGGACGAAAAAGAAGGTAAACAGACTCACGCTGCCATAGAGCCAGAAGGTTTTGGCCGGTCCAAAGGCGGGACTGTCGTTGAGCATCGGAAACGTTTGCGCCACAATGTAGCACGAAGTCCAGACCGTGAAGGCCGCCACGGACATCGCGCGCCCGCGGATCTTGTTCGGGAATATTTCGGAGCAGAAAAGCCAGCCGATCGGCCCGATGGACATGGCAAATGCCGCCGTGAAAAGAACCACGCACAGCAGCAGGCCCGGGCCGCTTTGTCCCCGATGAAACATCCACCCCACCAGCCCCAGCGCCACCGCCTGCGCCATGGAGCCAATGAGCAGCAGCGGGCGCCGCCCGGCCTTGTCCACAAAGGCGATGGCCACAAAGGTGAACGCCAGGTTGATCAATCCAACCCATACCGAGGAGGCGAACGCGGCATTATTGCCCCCGCCGGCCGCCGCGAAAATTTTAGTCGAATAATAGATGATGGCGTTGATGCCGCAGAATTGTGAACAGGCCATCAGCACCACCGCCAGCGCCAGCGGCTTGAAAAACACGCCCCGGAACAATTCCAGAAACCGGCCCTCCTCGTGACTGGCGGCGGCGCGGATGGCCGCCATTTCCTGCGCGGCGTGTTCCGGCCCGCCGGCCCGCTCCAGTATGCCGCGCGCTTCCTCCTCGCGGCCCTTTTGCGCCAGCCAGCGCGGACTTTCCGGCACGGTGAAAAGCAGGCCAATGAAGACCACCGCCGGCACCGTTTCCAAGCCCATCATCCAGCGCCAGCCCCAGGCCGTGTTCCACACCTCGTCGCCCAAGCCTTGAATGACCTTGTTGATGAAGAGCGTCACAAAAATGCCGGAGACAATGCCCAGTTGAAAGAGCGTGCCCAGCCGCCCGCGCCATTTTTCCGGCGCCAGTTCGGCAATATAGACAGGACAAATCATCGAGCTGGCGCCTATGCCAAGGCCGCTGAGCACTCGCGCGGCCAGAAACTGGTCCAAGGTGCGCGGAATGGCCGATAACAAGCCGGAGGCGGCATAAAGTGCCGCGCACAGAAACAACAGCTTCTTGCGCCCGAAACGATCGCTCAGAAAACCTGCGCACATCGCGCCGGGAATGCAGCCCAGGATGGCGCTCGCGCTGGCCAGTCCCTGCTGCGCCGGTTTCAGGTTTAAATGTGCGTTGATGTAACTATTGGCGCCGTTGATGACCGCGGTGTCGTAGCCGAATAGAAATCCTCCGATGGCGGTCACGGCGGCGGCGAAGGCCACAAACTGGAACGAGCCTGACGATGATGGCTTGATACTATTGTCCCTTCGCTGTGGATGAAGCGGGCGCCAGCGGAATGGCGCGATCATTCCGGCTCTTCGGATCGAGTTCCATGATGGCGTCTTTCTTGTCGCTGGCCCAGCCCCAAAGGTGCGCGATGATCTTCTGGCACGCGGGGTCAGACAGCGGCTCGACGTGCAGGCGGGCGCTCTTTCCGTCGGCGGCGATTTTCAATTCCAGCGTAAGTTTGCCGAAGGGCGTGGCGATGCCATCGAGCCGCGTGACCATGCCGGGTTGAGTCCATCGCAGCGGCAGACCCTCGAATAAATGCAACTCATCGCCCCGATCCATCTCCAACAAGTGAACCGTCAGCCGGATGAACTCGGCGCTGGCCCAGTTGTGCGGCATGTCGCCCACCTTGCTGAACTTCTCCCCGCGCAAGGACTGTTCCTCGCGCCACGCCAGGGCCGGCGAAGCGTGGTTGGCGTAGGCGTAAAGGATTTGCGCCGCCTTGCGGCCGTTGCCTTGCCAGAGCCAGGCGTGTCCGTAGAAGGAGGCGAAGTAGTTCCAGATGCCGGTCGCGTCCCAGCCCGTGCCATAGACCATCCCTTCCCGCTCGGTCGCTTCGAGCATGGCCAGGGTGCCGGCCACCAGCGGGTCATCTTGGGCGAAAATCTGCCCCGGATACACCGCGTGGCAGAAGGTCCACTGCGCGCGCTGGGGCAGTTCCTGTCCTTCGTTGGCCATGAAGATGGGCACGTAGGAATTGCCTTTGCTGTCTTTGCACAGGTCGCGCGCGGCGGCTTTGCGAAACGTCCCGTGGAAATCGTCGTATTCCTTCTGCCAGAGCGCGGCCTCTTCCGTCTTGCCGAGCCATTGCGCCGCCTGGATGAACGCATGCAGCCCCGCCAGGTTCCAGTGAACATTCGAGAACTCCGGCCGCTTGTAGCCGGTGCTGCCTCCCGACAATCCGCCGTCTATTTCGCCCGGGGGATTTATCCCATCGTCCAAAGGCGTGGCGTCCTCCAGGCTCCGTTGGCGCAGTTCCTTGATGTACCCGGCGGCTTTTTCCAGCTTGGGCCAGACGGACTCCAGCCAGGCCTTGTCCTGCGTCAGCCGGGCGTGCCGCACACAGGTCCACAGGACGATGCCGTTCTCCTTGTAGTATTGCGGGCACAACACCTCGAACGCACCCGTCGGCTTCTGCAGCGACAGCGTGTAGGCAATGCCGTTGCGCGCCTCCCGGCCCGCTCCCAGCATCGTCGCCGACTCCAAGAGAAAGGCGCCGTCCACGATCCACAGGCCCCGGTAGCAAGTCGGGCCAACCTGGAACACCGGCACGCCCTTTTTGATGTCGCGCGCCTGCCAGATGTTGCGGATGGACGAATCCAGCAACGCCTGAATTCCGCGATCGGGCACCTGGACATGGCCATAGGGCAACGGCGCCGTCTCCCAATACTTGATGGCGTCATCGCGTGCCGCCACCGCTTTCTTGACCGTGGAAGGGGCAACCACAATTGTGCTTCCGCCGCTATAGAGCACAAAGAACGTGGCCGTCCGGCCCGCTGGCACGGTCATGGCCTCCAGTTGGACTTGCCTGCCATTGACCAGCCCGGTCATCTTCAAAGAACAGGTGACTGTTTCGTGGTTGTTCACCACAACGCGTTGGTCTTCGAGCCGGCATCCCAGCGCCGTGTCCACCACCAGCTTGGGTGCGAACGTCCGCCTCTCCTGACCGGTGTTGGTGACGTGGACCAGGACAAGATCATTGCGAGACGGTTGGTTGGCCGCCGGCTGCGGCAGGTCGGTGACGGCGAACGCCTCTTGCACAATTTCCAAGCCGTCCGACCTCAGATAAGTGCGAACGATGGGCACGCGCGGCGATTGAAGTTCCTGTTTCTGCCAGACGGCGTTGGAGGTCGCCTCAATCGCCAGAATGGTGCCGAATTCCCGCCCGCCCTGCCCGTAATGGTAGAGCAGTTCGCCGTTGCCATCCACCAGCGACTTGCATGGGTCGTCGGGCAGGCAGATGGCCGTCTGCCATTCCGGCGGCGAGTAGCGAAAATCAACCCGTTCCGTTCCCGACGCGGCCGCTCCGTCCAGTCGCGCTGATGCGGCCAAACCCCAAACACACAGGATTGCGCAGAGTCTCACCGCCATAAGTAGCCGGGGTCAGGCACAAGCATGTTTAACGCCATGCCGATCTGGTGCTGGTTGCTCAGGCACTGGGTTCCATTCATTCATCATTCATCCCTGTCCCCATTCGGTCGGATTCAGCATCTCAAATACAGAGCTTGCTTTTCAAGAAGAAAAACACACCGTTCCAATTTTTGTACGGGTCGTCGCCCGGCTGTGATGCCGCGTCAGGCGAGAATTTGCAGACGAAATTGTGCGTTGAGAATTTTTCATCGGCCGTATAAGGTCAATCGCCATGGTTGTGGCGCCCTTGCGAGTGTTGTTGATTGATGACGAAGAGAGCTTCTTCCTTCTCCTTCGCCGCTTGCTGCGCAAAGTGCCGCGCAAAACGTTCCGCACCGATTGGGCCGCCAATTTCGCGGAGGGCCTGGCCGCCTTGCGCCAGAACCGGCACGAGGTGTGTTTGTTGGATTACCGCTTGGGGGCGCGGACGGGCCTGGATTTGCTGCGCCAAGCCATGGCCCAGGGCGTGCGGACTCCGATCATCATTCTGACCGGATCGGACGACCCCAAGGTGGACCACCAAGCGACCGACCTGGGGGCGGCGGACTTCTTGGTCAAGGACCAACTGGAGCCGGTGATGCTGGAGCGGGTCATCCGCTATTCGGTGCAACACGCTGCCGCGCTCAAGGCGCTGCAAAAGAGCCACGACCGTTTTCGCCTCCTCTTCGAGCGGAGCCTGGACGCGATCTTGATTTCGACCGACCGCGGCCGGCTCGTGGAAGTCAATGGCGCGGCCTGCCAGTTGCTGGGATTGAGCCGCGAAGAGTTGCTGGAACGGAAGCGGAGCGGCCTGCCGTTCAAGGCGCCGCATCAAAAAAGCCGGCGGCTCTCGGCGGGCCTGGGCGAGCTTTCGTTCATCAAGCCCGGCGGCGAACGGTGTCTCATCGAGTTTTCCTCCACCCAACTGGCCCCGGACCTCAATCTCAGCATCCTGCGCGACGTGACGGTACGGCGCGCCTTGGAATGCGAAATCCAGGAAATCAGCGAACGCGAACAGCGCCGCCTGGGCCAGGACCTGCACGACGGCTTGGGCCAATCCATGACCGGCATTGCTTTCCTGGCCAAGGTGCTGCAACAAAAGCTCCAGCGCAAGGGCCTGGCCGAGGCGGAGGCCGCCGGCAACATTGCCAGGCTGGTCAACGAGGCCCTGGCCCAAACCCGCCGCCTCTCCCGGGGCCTTTGCCCGGCCGTGCTGGACTCCAACGACATCGAAGCGGCGCTGGAACAATTGGCGGAGAACCTGTGCGCGCTTTTTTCCGTCGCCTGCGAGTTGCGTTGCGAGCCGAAGATCAAGATCACGGACAACGCGGTCGCGGTCCATCTTTACCGCATCGCGCAGGAGGCCGCGACCAACGCCGTCAAACACGGCCGCGCCAGGAACATCTTATTGAGCCTGCGCTCCAACAACACGCGCCTGGTCCTCAAGATCAAGGACGATGGCGCCGGCTTTGCCCCGGCTCGTGCGCGAGGCAAGGGGATGGGATTGCGGGTCATGCGCCACCGGGCGCGGATTATCGGCGCCACCCTGAGCGTCCGGCAGTCCGACAAAGGCGGCGTCATTGTCACCTGTTCGCTGCCCCGCCGTCGAAATTGAAGATTCTGTTTTGGCGGCCATGGGCCTATTGTGGGAACGCATGAAAGATAGCGGAAGCCGGTGGCAAAAATGGGTCGTCGGCCTGCTGCTGGGCGCGGCGGTGCTGGCGGCGTTTTGGCCGGCGCTCCATTGCGGCTTCGTCAACTTTGACGATCCCGATTATGTCACCGGCAACACGGACATTCAGCACGGCTTCAATTGGCCCAGCGTCAAATGGGCCTTGACCACCGGACACGCCGCCAATTGGCATCCGCTGACCTGGATGTCCCATATCCTGGATTGGCAGCTTTACGGTCCGGAGCCGGGGGGCCATCACCTGACCAGCCTGCTCTTGCACCTGGCCAGCGCCGTCCTGCTCTTCCTGCTGCTCAACCGCATGACCGGCGCCCTCTGGCGCAGCGCGTGGGTCGCGGCCGCCTTTGCGCTTCATCCCTTGCGGGTCGAGTCGGTGGTTTGGGTGGCGGAGCGCAAAGATGTGTTGAGCACTTTTTTCTGGATGCTCGCCGTCGGGGCGTATCTCCGCTACGCGGAGAATCTCAAATCTCAAATGCTTGTCGCGCCAAAGCGCAGCGGCGGCGGATCAAATTTCAAATTCTTCTACGCGCTGGCACTGCTGTTTTTCGCGCTGGGGTTGATGGCCAAGCCGATGTTGGTCACGCTGCCCTTCGTCCTCTTGCTGCTGGATTACTGGCCGCTGGGGCGCTTGGAATTCGGCCCGCGCTTCTCCTGGCGCCTGATCGTGGAGAAAATTCCGTTTTTCGCGCTGGCCGTCTGCTCCAGCGCCGTCACTTTCGCGCTGCAAAATCGTTCCGGCGTTGTGGCCTCGCTCTCCTCCGTTTCCCTGGGCGAACGGCTGGCGAACATCCCCGTGGCTTACGCGCGCTATTTGGGGAAGATTTTCTGGCCCTCGCCGTTGGCCGTGTTCTATGGCTATGAGCACCGGAGTTTTTGCCAGGTGGCCGGCGCGGTTTGTCTTCTGGCCTTGATCACCGTTTGGGTGGTGCGGCAAGGGCGGGCGCGGCCCTATCTGGCCGTGGGCTGGTTTTGGTTCGCGGGCATGCTCGTTCCCACCATTGGCCTGGTGCAAGTGGGCCACCAGGCCATGGCCGACCGCTACAGCTACCTGCCCAGCGTGGGAATTTTCCTCATGGCGGCCTGGGGATTGGCCGAATTTGCGGCCCGCCGTCCGCCGCTGCTCAAGGCCGTGAGCGCGGCCGGGGCGGCGGCGGTCGCGGCTTGCTTGGTGTTGACCTTCCACCAGGTATCCTTTTGGAGAAATTCTGTGACCCTCTTCGCGCACACGGCCGACGTGACCGATGAAAACTCCCTGACTTGTTACAATGTCGGGTGCGCGGTCATGGAGCAGGGCAATTTTCCCCGCGCCGAAAGGTGTTTTGAACGGGCGCTGAAAGTCGCCGACAAGAGAGTTTCGCCATCGTTCCGCGCGCGCGTGCAAAACAATCTGGGCTGCACCTTATTGGAGCAAGGGCGGGTTGCGGGCGCCGTCTCCAATTTTGAAAGCGCCTTGGCGCTGCAATCGCAGTACCCCCAGGCCTATTACAACATGGGCCGCGCCTTCCAGTCCAACAACCAGCCCGATGTCGCGGCCGATTGCTTCCAACGCGCCCTGGCCCAGGACGCCGGCGAGCGCGGCGGCGGGCAGAATCCGGTCATTTTGAGCTCGCTGGCCGCCGCTTATGCGGCAGAGGGAAAACTTTCCGACGCCGTGGCCACGGCGCGGCGGGCGCGTCAATTGGCCCTGGTCCAAAACAACCCCGCCCTCGTTGGCGCCCTGGAATCTCAACTGCGGCGCTATCGGACGGGCCACGGAGGTTCTCCTCCATGACGGATTCTGGAACCCGCTGGCGGAAGTGGCTTCTGGCCGCGTTGCTGGCCGGAGCCGTGCTGGCGGTTTATGCGCCCGCGCTTGACTGCGGCTTCGTCAACTTTGACGACCCCGATTACGTCACTCAGAATTGGCATGTCCAGCACGGATTGAATTGGCAGAGTGTGCGGTGGGCTTTCACCGCCGTCGCCAGCGCCAACTGGCATCCGCTGACCTGGTTGTCGCACATCCTGGATTGCCAGTTCTACGGCCCGCGGCCTTGGGGGCACCACTTGACCAGCCTGCTCTTTCACCTGGCCAATACCGTCTTGCTTTTCCTTCTGCTCAACCGCATGACCGGCGCCCTCTGGCGCAGCGCACTGGTGGCCGCCTTGTTTGCCCTCCATCCCCTGCGGGTCGAGTCGGTCGTTTGGGTCGCGGAGCGCAAAGATGTGTTGAGCACTTTTTTCTGGATGCTCACGGTCGGGGCCTGGCTCCGCTACGCGGAGAATCTCAAATCTCAAATGCTTGTCGCGCCAGAGCGCAGCGGCGGCGGATCAAATTTCAAATTCTTCTACGCGCTGGCGCTCCTGTTTTACGCGCTGGGATTGATGGCCAAGCCGATGTTGGTCACGCTGCCCTTCGTCCTCTTGCTGCTGGATTATTGGCCGCTGGGGCGCTTGGAATTCGGGCCGCGCTTCTCCCGGCGGCTGGTCATCGAGAAGATTCCGTTTTTTATTCTCGCCGCCTGCCAGAGCACGGTGACTTATTTGGTCCAGAATCATTTCGGCGTGGTGGCGACGCTCGCCCGCTACCCCGCCGGCGCGCGCCTGGAGAACATTCCGGTGGCTTATACGCGGTATTTGACAAGGAACTTCTGGCCGTCCGATTTGGCCGCCTTTTACCCGTCTGTGGCCTGGCGGCCGGGCGAGATCATCGGCGCGATTTTGGCCCTGGGACTGATCACCCTCCTGGTTCTTTGGCGGCGGCGGCCGCAGCCCTATCTGGCCGTGGGCTGGTTTTGGTTCCTGGGAATGCTGGCGCCGACCATTGGCCTGGTGCAGGTGGGCGCGCAGTCGCTGGCCGACCGTTACACTTATCTGCCCTGCGTCGGCCTCTGGATTATGGCCGTCTGGGGGTTGCACAACTTGGCGGCCAAATCTCCGATCTTCCGCGCCGGCGTGGCGGCGGCCGGTTGCCTGGCCTTGACGCTTTACGCGGCTCTGGCCTGGCATCAAACCAGCGTGTACAAAGACAGCCAATCCTTGTGGGAAGCCACCTTGCGCAATTACCCCAATTGCCTGCCCGCTCACAACAATCTGGCCAAGTGGTTTTTTGACACCGGCCGGCTGGACCAGGCCATCGCTCAATGCCGCCAAACACTGGCCATCCTGCCGACCGACCCGACGGCCCCAAATTTGCTGGCCCTGATCTGTTTGCGCCAAGGGAAGGTTGATGAAGCCATCGCCGAGAGCCTGAAATCAATCCGCCTTCAACCGCGCAGCGACGGGAACCGGCAGACCCTGGGCCGCGCCTATTTGCAGAAGGGCCGGTTCGCACTGGCGGCGGCGTCATTCAAGGAGGCCCTGGCCCTCAATCCCTCCGCCGCCGAGGCCTGGTGCAATCTGGGCTACGCCCTCCTGCAATTGGGCCAGCTTCCCGAAGCCGCCGCCGCCTACGCCAAGGCCCTCGATTCAGCCCCAGATTACGCCCTGGCCCACAATGACCTCGGCAACATCCTTCTCCGCCAGGGGCGTGAGCAGGAGGCGATGGAACATTTCCAGCGCGCCGTGCAATTGGCGCCCGATTTTGCCGAAGCGCATTTCAACCTGGCGGGAATTCTGGCCCGGCGCGGACGCCTGGACGAAGCGATCGCCCATTGCCAACGTGCGCTGGAACTCCAGCCCGCGCTCGAGGCGGCCCGCCAACGGCTGGCCGCCTTGACCGCCGCCAGGGAAGGAAACCATGGCCGCTGAACAGTCCGCCAGCCGCAATCGCCTGGCGCTCCAAGCCCTCGTCTTGGTGGCGGCCGTTGTCCTGGCTTATCAACCCGTCTGGCAGGCGGGGTTCATCTGGGACGACGATGTGTACGTCACGCACAATCGCTTGCTCACCGCGCCGGACGGGCTGAAACGGATTTGGTTCTCGCTGGATTCTCCGTCGCAATACTTTCCGCTGGTCTATACGGTCTTGCGGCTGGAACGCGCCGCCTGGGGGCTGGCCTCCGGCGGTTATCATTGGGTCAATATTCTGCTCCACGCCGCCAACGCCCTTCTCCTGTGGGGTTTGTTGCGCCGCTGGCGCCTCCCGGCCGCCTGGCTGGCCGCGGCCTTCTTCGCCCTTCATCCCGTCGAAGTCGAATCGGTCGCCTGGGTGACGGAACTCAAGAATGTGCTCTCCTTGTTCTTCTGCCTGCTCACGGCCTGGGCGTGGGTGGAATTCGCCGGCGCGCGGCGCGGAAGGTGGGGCTTCTATCTTGCGGCCTTGCTTTTCCAGGCGCTGGCGCTCTTTGCCAAAACCACCGCCTGCACGTTGCCGGCCGCATTGCTGCTCATTCTCTGGCTGCGGGGAGAGCGCATTGGCTGGCGGCGCGCATGGCAAATAGCGCCCTTTTTCGCCATGGGCTTGCTGATGGGGCTGGTCAGCATCTGGTGGGAACGACACCACCAATTCGCCGTCGGCGATGCCTTCGCCATCGGTTGGGTGAGCCGTTTGCTCATCGCCAGCCGGGCGGTTTGGTTTTACGCCGGCAAGCTCTTGTGGCCGGTGGACCTGTCCTTCAGTTACCCGCGCTGGCAAATTGACCCCGCCGACTGGCGCCAATATCTCTGGCTGGCGGCTTGCATCGCGGCGGCGGTGGCAATTCGGACGGCCGGCCGGGGCGTCAAAACAGGTTTCCTGATTTTCGTGGCAACTCTTGCCCCGCTGCTGGGATTCATCATGCAATACGCCCTTCGCTATTCCTTCGTCGCGGACCACTACCAATACGCCGCCAGCATCGGCCTCTTGGCGCTGGCGGCCGCCGGCATTGACCGCCTGCTGGGCCGCTTTGAGGCGGGGCGGCCCGCCCTTCGTCCGCTGGTTTACGCGCTCTTGCTGGCGCTTTTAGGCCTGCTTACTTGGCGCCAGTGCCGGAATTACGCCGACAGCGAAACGCTCTGGCGGGCGACCCTCCGTAGCGCGCCCAACGCCTCCATCGCTCACAACAATCTTGCCCAGGCGCTGCTGGACAAGGGAAAGCTGGACGAAGCGATGCGCCTTTCGGCGGAAGTCCTGGCGGTCAACCCCAAAGACGCCGTCGCGCAAAACAACCTCGGTTTCGCCCTGCTGGAGAAGGGCCGCGTGGAGGAGGCGATTTCACATTTGCAAGCGGCCATCGCGGCACAACCCAACGCGCCGGATGCCTATTACAATTTGGGCCGCGCCTTGCTGAAAAAAGAGCAATTCGAGACCGCCATCGCCAATTTTCAAATGGCCGTCCGTTTGCGGCCGGACTTCCCCAACGCCTGGTGCAACCTGGGCTTCGCCTCCCTGCAGGCGGGCCGCCTGCCGGAGGCCGTCGCCCATTACGAAAGAGCTTTGGCCTTGGCACCGGACTATCCGCTGGCCCACAACGACCTTGGCGGCATCCTCCTCCGGCTGGGGCAAACCAACCGCGCCATGACTCATTTTCAGCGCGCCGCCGAGCTGGCCCCGGATTTCGTGGAAGCTCATTACAACCTGGGCGGCCTCCTCCTGGCTGCCGGCCGCCTCGACGAGGCCCTGAGTCAATATGAAACCGTCGCGCAACAGCGCCCGCGCCTGGCGGAGGCCCATTTCATGTTGGGCCGCCTGGCCGCGGCCTACGCCCGTTCCGGCCGGCTTGACCGCGCCGTCGGCGTCGCGACCCGCGCGTTGCAATTGGCCCGCGCCGCGGGCGAAACCTCCCTGGCCGACTCTCTTGCCGCCCAACTGCAATCCTATGGCAAAGAACATTAGTTTCTTTCCTAATCTTAATCCTAATCCTAATCTTAATCCCGATTGGGCTCCGCGGCGCGCCGGCCTCTGTCGCAATTGCAAATTTAAAATTTTCAATTTTCAATTTTCAATTCAGACGTGAAATCTGTGATTACGCTGTTTTGGTTGCGGCTTGCCGCGCTGCGCCTTCGCGCCTTTGCCTTGAATTCTTCCTGCTTAATTGAATGGATACGGCTTAGGCGAGGATTTGGGAAGCCAATCGCGCCTTGACTTTGCCTCCGGGTGGATTGAAAACCATTGGCCGTGCCCGTTTTGCGTCCGGACCTTTACGCCCAATGGCGCGCCGAACAGGAGGCTCGCTTCCTCCTGCGCGAACGCGCCTCCCCGCATCCGCCCGAACGCCTCCTGCAAAACCTCTGGCACCATCAACGCCTCCGCCGCGACGATCTCCGCACCCTGGCTGGCGAGCCGCTGCGCGTGCTCCATCCGGGCTTCTGGAATCACCAGGCCGGCCCCGATTTCCGCGCCGCAGTCCTCCAATTCGGCCAGGACGAACCGCGCTCGGGCGACGTCGAAATTGACGTGCTCCCGCAAAATTGGCAGGCCCATCATCACGACGGCAATCCCGCCTTCGCCGGCGTCATCTTGCATGTCGTTTGGACCGCCGAGGGCGGCTCTCCCACCGGCGCGCCGGCTCTGGCCTTGAGCCAATTCCTGGACATGCCGCTGGCCGAGATGCACCGTTGGGCCGCCGCCGGCGCGGCCGAACGCTGGCCCGCATCGTTGCGCGGCGCCTGTTCCGCGCCCCTGGGCCAATTGGACGCCGAACGGACTGGCGACCTTTTGCAACAAGCGGCCCTGGTCCGCTTTGAGCGCAAAGCCGCCGAGTTGGAAACCCGCGGCCGCCAGGCCGGCTGGGAACAGGCGCTCTGGGAGGGGATTTTCCGCGCCCTGGGTTACAAGCAAAACGTCTGGGCCATGCAGCGCCTGGCCGAGTTGCTGCCCTCCTTGCGCGAAGGAGCCGATTCGCTGCTGGCCACGCAGGCCCGCTTGCTGGGCGTGGGCGGATTTTTGCCGGCCGAACTGCCCGCCGCCAGCCCGCCCGGCGAATACGTGCGCCTCTTGTGGGACCATTGGTGGCGCGACCGCGACAAGTTTCGCTCCGTGCTCCTGCCGAAAACTCTCTGGCGGATGCACGGGCTGCGTCCGGCCAACCAGCCGCAACGCCGGCTGGCCCTGGCTTCCCACTGGCTGGCCGCGGGCGATTTTCCGCAACGCCTCGAACAATGGTTCACCGCCGCCCCGCCGGAGCTTTCCCTGCCCTCCTCGCTCCTGGCGTGCCTCCTGCCGGCGGCGGACGACTTTTGGTCGTGGCATTGGGGCTTCGCCTCGGCCCCGCTGCGCCTGCCGCAACCCCTGCTGGGCGAATCCCGCGCCACCGACCTGGCCGTCAACATCATTTTGCCCTGGTTTTGGGCGCGCGCTCGGGCCGGGCGGAACGACGCCCTGGCCGCCGCCGCCAAGAACCGTTATCTGGCCTGGCCCGCTGCGCAGGACAATTCATTGCTGCG
>Ga0326728_10004406_pt1 | contig 41698 bp, 34 predicted proteins | sample MB3enrmetagenome_FD_207602 | JGI IMG/M metagenome (GOLD analysis project Ga0326728, IMG submission 207602) | Lab enriched peat soil microbial communities from McLean, Ithaca, NY, United States - MB31MN | ecosystem: Environmental > Terrestrial > Soil > Wetlands > Peat | place: USA: New York... | reverse complement strand
CGTCCTCACGGTGGCGCCCGAGGCGGAGCATCCGCAGCTCCCGAACACGACGATGGGCGACATCGTGCCGGCCTACGCCGCCGCGCTCGGCGGGAGCGACACCGCCTACGTCAATGAGTACGAGGTCACCACGGAGCTCCCGGGCTTCGTCGGCCACCCCACCTACGCCGGCGAGCAGCTGCTTCTTTGGTGGCCTGCACAACAGATCGATGATCTGGTCGAGCCGGTCGGCATCTTCCACGCCGATTTCGACTCGGTCACGGGCACCTTCCCCCAGCTCGATCGCGATGCGTGGGGGAAGATCGAGCATCGGCGACCCGGTCAGGTGCTGCTCATCAGTATTACGGGGGACGGCTTCTCCCGGGCCGTGCGGTCACTGGCGCTCTTCTGGCCTTCTGTCGTACGCCGTGGCGTCCTCTCGGCTGGCGGCTACCGCGTGCACGTCTGGCTCGTTGATCTCCGTCGCGAGCAGCCCAAGGTTCATCGCGCGACGGCCCGATAGCCTTTGCGGCCGTGTGAGCAGCGCTTAGAGCTTCTTGCTTGATCGCATTCCCGCGACGCCGCTACAGGCGAGTCCGAAGCACGTGAGTCCGAGCGTGTTGATGCCCGAGAACGTTCCGATAGCCCCGAGGCCGGCGATGACGAACAAGACGACAGCGGCCAGCAGGAAGATACGACGAATTCTCATCCTCGTCCTTTCCCTGACGCTTTGCCCTCCACGAGTGGTGCGACACTCGCGCCGATCGATCGTTTCGCGATCGTAGTCACGCGTCAAGCTCCCGCCGAACGTTGCTCGGCCTTTCGACGGCGGGTTCGATTGGGCGCGCTGACGCAGGGATCGCCACTTCACCGCCACTCGGTGGGGTGCTCCGCCCTGAAGCTGTGCTCCTTCACGAAGTCGACGAGGTCCGCGAGCCGCGCCTCGGCCATCGAGATGCAGGTGTCGGCGCAGCCGTAGTAGAGCCGAAGCCGGTCGCCCTCCATCACCGCTGAGCTCGGGAAGCAGACGTTGGGGACGTCACCCACCCGCTCGTAGTGCTCGGTGGGCCCGAGCAGGTAGTCCCTAGTGCGGAAGCGGACCTGCCACGGCCGGTCGAGGTCGAGGAGCGCGCCGCCCACGCAGTACAGGTAGCCGCTGCAGCTGCGCCAAGCCCCGTGGTAGATGAGCAGCCACCCCTCGTCGGTCCAGATGGGGTGCGGGCCGGGCCCGACCTTCAGCGACTGCCAACCCTCCGCCGGGCCGAAGACGAAGCGATGACGGCCCCAGTGCACGAGGTCGGGGCTCGTCGCGTAGAAGATGTCACCGAACGGCGTGTGACCCCGGTCGGAGGGTCGATGGTAGATGGCGTAGTCGTCGCCGATCTTGCGGGGAAAAAGGACGCAGTTGCGGTTCGCCGGCGGCAGCGGGTTCTCCCACTGGCGGAAGCTCTTGAAGTCTGTGGTCGTCGCCAACCCGATCGCCGGGCCGGTGGTGGCGGCGTTGCACCAGGTCAGGTGGTAGGTGTCGTCGATTTTCGTGAGGCGGGGGTCGTAGCTCTGGTCGGTGACGAGAACCTCGGCGTCGTCGCTTTGCATGACGAGTGGATCGGGGTCAATCTCCCAGGCGATGCCGTCACGGCTGAATCCGACGTGCAGGGTTAGGCGCATGCTGATCTCGTCGACCCGGAACACGCCGGCGTAGTCGCCCTCGGCGCGCTTCACGATCGCCGAGTTGTGGATGCTGTTCGCCCGGGGGACGGCACTCGCCGTGACGATCGGGTTGCCCGGGTAGCGCGTGAAGACCGTTTCGTTTGCCATGGTTCCTCACTTCTCTTTGACTCCCACATTGGCATTGCTGGACCCGTCGTGGCGGAATAGCTGCACTCCGCCTCGCAGGCAGGCTCCCTGAGGTGCCGACTTTTTCTTGTCAACCCGGCGCTCGTGCGGCCCCGGTTCGCGCACACACCCCTCGGCACGGGCGGTCGCGGAACACCGCAAGGCAATTCTGCGCCCTACCACGTTCGCGAAAAGAGTGATAAATAGAGAGCGCGCAGGCGCGGTGCCGAACATTAGCGCGCGGTCCGGAGACTCACGGACTGGCCCGTTCGGCAATTCACAATGTTGCCGCTAGTCTTCCGTGACAGATAAGAGTGGTGCTGATTGCGAGCGCGACGTGGTCGCCCGAGTGACTGCCCAGGCGACCGGGCTGCGGCAAGTGCTCACCAACCGTGCCGGATCTCTGCGGTGCAGAATGCGGGTCTCCGGCTAGCGTGGTGAGTCACTGAATACTCACGTTGATATGGCGGGGCCCGTAGTCTGGTCCATGGCGGGACGTGAACGGCCGAAGGCTCCTCTCGTTCGCACCGAGGACGAGCGCGCAACCCTCGAACGTTGGGAGTGACCCCCAAAATCAGCACGATCCCTGGCACTTCGCTGCCGGATCGTGCTCCCGTGTGCCGCAGGCCTCGACAACAAGGTCGTCGCCGCCCGCCTGCACGTGAACCAGGCAACGGTGTCGAAGTGGCGGCAACGCTTCATCGAGCGGCGCTCGGACGGTCTCGCCGACGACCCCCGTCTGGGCGTGGTGCGCACGATCACCGATGACATGGTCGAAGCGGTGATCGTGAAGACGCTCGAAGAGCTGCACGGGGACGCGACGCATTGGTCGACGCGCTCGATGGCGAAACAGATGGGGATGAACCAGTCGGCGATCTCGAGAACCTGGCGGACCTTTGGCCTGAAGCCCCACCTTGCGGACACCCGCAAGCTCCCCAACGACCCGCAGTTCGTGGACAGGGTGCGCGACGTCGTCGGCCTCTGCCTGAACCCGCCGGAGGCGGCGCTCGTGCTCTGCGTCGACGAGAAGACCCAGGTCCAAGCGCTGAACCGCACGGCGCACACCTTCCCGGTGCGACCAGGGGTGCCGCAGCGCCAGAGCCATGATTACGCGCGACACGGCACGACAAACCTCTACGCGGCGCTCGGCATCGCCTCGGGCCAGGTGATCGCTGACATGACCGCGCGCCACCGCGCCGACGAGTTCCGACGATTCTTGAACCTCATCAACTGCTCGATCCCCATGACGTCGACGTCCATGTGATCGCCGTCAACCGCTCCTTCAACACGGTTGATCGTCCGGAGCTCTTACGTGAGGCAACGAATCAGCGTTTCCGGAGGACTTGACGTGAGACAACAGGAGAGGTTCTCGTGCTCCGTGGGCTTGGTGAGGATTGCGGTCGGCTGGGGGGCTTCTTGCTCGCTGGGGCGCTGAGTCACTAAGGAACTATCGGACGAGGGCCACGCTCGCGGGGACTTCAGCTGCGGCATTGTGGGGAACGGGGACAGACGATCTCGATCGCGCTGTCCCACGAGCCGATTGAGGCGTCGGTGCGCTTCTTGGCGGACCGTCCCGTATCGCAACCACTCGTGGGACCGCTTCACATGCCGGCGCTCGACGAGGTTGCGCCGCAGAGGTGCCGCGGGCGGCGTGGACTGATTCGGGAGGGCGGGGGCGACGGGCCGAGGCGGGTCTGGGGCATCCTTCGCGGGCCGAGTTCTTGACACCGAATTACTGAAGTAGTCCACTCTTGCCACGAGATGGGCTGATCAGGTGCGTGGTCGCCATCGGAGGATTGGTACGAGCGCGCCCGATCGGCGTGGACGGCGACAGGAGGCTGGATGGTCGACACTGCGATCGCGCCAGTTTGGTTAGGTGCCAATTTTTGGTCACGCGCCGGTGGGCCTCGGATGTGGGCACGCTACGACGGGCGCCTGGTGCGCGAGGAACTGGCTGTTCTGGTCGCACACGGTTGCAACGTCACCCGCTCGTTCTGCTATTGGCCAGACTTCGTCCCCTCGCCGGAGCGACTTGACGAGGAAGTGTGCGCCCATTATGGCGACTTCCTCGACGCCCATCGCGAACTCGGCCTCGGCACGATTCCGACGTTCGTTGTCGGGCACATGTCGGGCCAGAACTGGGACCCCTCCTGGCGCGACGGGCGGGATCTCTACCGCGATGTCTGGTTCGTGTCCCAGCAGGCGTGGTTCTGTGCAGAAATCGCCCATCGTTTCGGCGCCCACCCCGCGGTGGTCGGCTGGCTTCTGTCCAACGAGATGCCCCACTACGGAGGGGCGGCGAGCGTCGACGAAATCACGGCCTGGGCGCGCATCCTCGTCCAGGCCGTTCGCTCGACGGGAGCAACCCAACCGATCTCGACCGGTGATGGAGTGTGGGGTATCGAGGTCTCAGGCAGGGACAACGGCTACTCACTGCGCGCCCTCGCGCCGCTCGTCGACTTTATCGGCCCTCACGTCTATCCGATGAACGACGATGTCGTCCGCCAGAACTTCACCGCCGCGTTCGTCTGCGAGTTGTGTGGTTCATTCGGCCGTCCTGTCGTGCTTGAGGAATTCGGGGCGTCCTCCGACTTCGTCTCGGGGGAGAACGCCGCCCACTACTACCGCCAGGTACTCCACACAACGCTCCTCGCCGGGGCGCGCGGATGGATCGCCTGGAACAACTGCGACTTCGATGACCTTTTCGACCAGGACCCCTACCGCCACCACCCCCACGAGATGCACTTTGGGCTCACCGATCACCGCGGAAGCCCGAAGCCGCAGCTCGCAGAGCTCGCGCGCTTTTCGCGATTCGTCTCGCAGTTGGGGGCAAGCGGTTTCGCGCCGGTACCCGCCGAGGTGCTCATCGTCGTGCCCGAGCACTTCGAGGGCACCGTACCCTTCCTCCTGCCTGAGCAGCGCACGGAGATCTACTCGAACCTTTTCCAGTCCTACATTGCCGCCCACGAAGCAGATCTCCCCGTGGGCGTGACCCGCGAGCGCGACGGAATCGCCCCCGGCGCCCGTCTCTACTTATTGCCTTGCGCCAAGCTGATCACGGCGCCGGGCGCCGCCCGATTGCGCGAATTCGCCAAGAGTGGGGCGACAATTTACGCCTCGTACTTCGCTGGCAGTACGGACCGTCAACGCGGGCCGTGGTTTCCCTGGTTGGAGGAGATCTTCGGTGTGCGGCAGCACCTGCGCTACGGCGTCGTCGACCCGATCGTGAACGACGAAGTAGCTTTGAAATTCATCGCGCCCTTCGGAGGGATCGCGCCGGGCGTTGTTCTTCGCTTCTCGGTCGGGGGCACGGCGAGCTCGCGCTCCTACCTTCCGGTGGAAGGGGTCGACGCCGAGGTGCTCGCCGTGGACCAGCACGGATCCCCGGCATTGCTCAGGCGGCGCGTCGGCCGTGGGCACGCCCTGTTGTGCACTTACCCCCTTGAGCACATGGCGGCGTGCACGCCACGGGCCAATCCGGAGAGCACCTGGCAGCTCTACGCGGCACTCGCCTCGCAAGCAGGGGTGTGCTGCCCCATATCGGTCGACGACGGGCGAGTCGTGGTCGGTCGCCTCGTGGCTGGGGACGGGGAAATCGTTCTCGTAATCAACATCTCGGCTGACACGGTCGAGACAACTCTTGCTGGATCCAGTGTTGTCATGACCGCGAGGAAGACAGCGGAGGAAGAACAACGGAAGCCCGCGCACCCGACCGAACCGCTCGTGCTGCCGCCGTTCGAAGTTGTCGTCCTCACGCGAGTTTAGGCAGGGCCCGGTTGCGGGGTCGGGATCCGGATACCACGTTTCGCGACGGGCTAGCCAGAGCCTTGCTCGGACTCGCTGAGCTTCACGCACACGTCGCTGGCCACACAGAGGGCAATTCTCTCGCCTGACTCGTGCGACTCACGGCACGTTCTCGTGAACTCCAGGTGCGAACAGCTTGCTTAGGTAAGTGAGATTCGCCTCCCGGACTCGGGTCGGGCGGGATGGCGAGCGCATCGAAGGGCCGAACAGATGGCAACGCCGGTCCCTGCCGCACTGGGCGTCGACTGGCGCGCACCCGGTTGAGTTGGACAGTTTCCATGACTATCAGGCCGCCTGCGCGGCCATTGCCTCGCGGAACGCCTCGCGTGGTGTCCGAGCCGCTCGATGAGCCACACGTCGTTGTGGGCGTCGATGAACGCGGCGACACCCTGTGGGAGGTCGTCGACGTCCTCGAAGAGCCGGGACCCCAGGCACTGCTCCTTGAGCGTCCGCATGAAGCGCTCGGCGATGCCGTTGCCCTGGGGCTCGCCGACGAAGGCGGCGTCGTCGACGACGCCGAGCCAGGAAAGCGATCCCTGGAAGTGCTGGGAGCGATATTGGCTTCCCCAGTTGTGGCGGAGCTTGATCCCCCGGGCGGCGTCCGGCGAGAGACCTCCGAAGCGGTCGATGACGGCGTCGTAGACGGGCTGGAGGGCAGCGAAGCGGTTGCCGATCTTGGCGACATGAGCCCAGGCCTCGTCGCTGTAGTGGTCGGGGAGGGCGAAGACCCACCCCCAGCCGTCGCTTTTCGTCCAGGCCATCGTGGTGTCGGTGCCCCGGCGCACGTTCGGTGCGGTCGTGACGATCGTGCCGTCGTGGACGCGGGGCCGGTGGCGCTTGGCGGCGCGCTGCGGAGCGGGAGGCCCGAGGCGCGCCTCAGCCGCAGCACGCGGTTCTTCCGACCCGGATCCCGCGCTCGCGGAAGAGCCGGGCCCGCACCTTGCGGTGGCCCTCGCCGGCGAAGGGGGGCCCGACGATGACGGCGCGGATCGCGGCCACGAGCACCTCGTCGCCGAGCTCCGTCGCCGACGCCGCCTGCGAGGACCGGAGACGACCACCTTCCGGTGGTAGATCGTCGAACGGGCGGCGCCGGAGAGCCGGCAGACGCGGGCGAGGGGGACGCGCATCTCAGCGCTCGCCGCGGCCGGGACCCCGGCGGGGTCTGGAGCCCCCTTTCTCGGGCGATGGCCCGGAGGATCTCGTTGTCCATCGTCAACTCGCCGATCTTGCGCTCGGCCTGGCGTAGGGCCCGGTCGTCGGGCTCGCCCGGGAACTGGCCCTTCCCCGCAGCGCCCCTTTGCCACCCTCGGGGAAATCATCTCGCCAGGCAGCTATGCGATGGGCCTCGACGCCGAGCTCGCGGGAGAGCTCCTCGGGTTTCTCGCCCCGCAGAGGCGCAGCACCACGTCCATCTTCCTGTTCTCCGACCACCTCGGCGTGGAACGAAAGTCCCCGTTCCCCTCGTTGAGCACCCCCATGAGTGCCATCTTCGCCCTCCACTAATCGGTGTCCTCCTCAACCGGGTGCGCGCCATGACCTGGCACGTTGAAGACGTGGTACGTTAAATATCTGCGGGTGCTTCAGCTGCCCAGCCAGGTCATTGAGCTGGCCATTAGCATCGTCTCACGGACTACGTGACGGTTGTGTAACATTGCGCGTAGTGTTATGACTCGTTGCGGTGGCAAGTTCTGAGCCGTGGGCGAGCCGCCCAGGCGGCGCGAATCGATGTAGACGAAAGGGGATGCCAGTCCGGTAAGCATGCCGGTCCGCTCGGTTGTCGTGAAGACGCGACCGCGACCGATGACCCAGGTGACTCGACTTGAGCACCGGACACCAGTTTCCAGTTTCGAGAACAGGAGACAGCAAATTATGTTCGCAAGAAACAAGAAGGGTTTCCTCGGCGTGGCTGCCGTGATCCTGGCGGGGTCGTTAATCGTGCCCCTGCTCGGTGTCAGCATGAGTGGTGCCGCGACCGCCAAGGTGAGGACACCTCACACCGTGACCCTCGATCACACCAACACTGTGTATTCGAGCGGCGTGATGTACAGCCCACCGTCGTCTTGGAACCCGAACATGCAGGGCAGCTTCGCCACTGGGACTGAAGGGTTCCTCTACGAGACGCTGTTCCTCTACAACCCGATCAAGAACACGTATATTCCTTGGCTGGCACGAGGGGGCCACTGGGTCAACAGCACGACCTACCACCTGACACTGCGCGCCGGGGTCACATGGAGCGACGGCCAACCGCTGACAACGGCCGACGTGGTGTTTACGATCGAGCTTTCGTACAACGACCCGGGGATCTACTACAGCACCCTCGGTTCCGAGATCTCGAGCGTCTCCGCGTCTGGTCAGACCGTGACGGTTGTCTTCAAGCACCCAGCTGCTGAGGACTGGCAGGCGTTCCTGTACCAGGACCCGATCCTGCCCGACCACATCATGGGTTCTTGGACGACCACCCAGCTCAACACCGACCCGAACACGACACCTGTCGGTTCAGGCCCGATGACCCTCGACACGGCGTACACGAACGCGAGCGAGGTCTGCTACGACACGAACCCGAACTGGTGGGCTACCTCGGCTCTCGGCCTGAGCTTCAAGTTCTCACACTGGTGTGACACGGTGAACTCCTCGAACAACGTAGAGCTGACCGATTTCCTCACCGGTGAGATCGACTTGTCGAACAACTTCCTGCCGGGCATTGCGTCGATCATTCACTCGGCAACGCCGGGTGCCAGCACCTACGGTAGTTTGTCGACCTACTACGGGCAGGCCCCGTACATGCTCTCGGCGAACACCGTTTGGCTTGAGCCGAACCTGACGAAGGCCCCCATGGACAACCTCTACTTCCGCGAGGCGGTTGCCGAGGCCGTCAACGAGTCGCAGATCGTCAGTGTCGACTACTCGAACCTCGTTAAGGCAGCGAACCCGACCGGCCTGATGCCGAGCCAGGCGTCGTACGTCGACACCGCGGCGGTCAAGCAGTTCGGGTTCAGCTACAACATAAAGCAGGCCAAGGCCGACCTTGCGAAGTCGAACTACAGCGGCCAGACGGTCACCATCGAGTGCCCGGACGGCTGGACTGACTGGATGGCTGCTATCAACCTCATCGTCAATGACCTGAAGGTTGTGGGGATCAAGGCCGAGGCCTACTTCCCCTCGTACGCCACCAGGCAAACGGACCTCGAGGACGGCTCGTACGACTTCGCGATAGACAACAACGCGACGATCGCGGCAGACCCGTACCCCTACTTCTACCGGATGTTCCGCCTGCCGGTGCTGACGGTGCAGTCCGCTCAGGACAACTGGGAGCGGTCCGACGCGAAGACGTTGCCCGGTGTGGCAGGCGTGGCCTGGAAACTTGTCCAGGAGCTCAACGCCACGGCGACGACCGACACGACGGCGCGCACGGCAATCTTCGACCAGCTCGAGACGATTGAGCTGAAGAACCTGCCGGAGATCCCGGTGTGGTACAACGGCGCTTGGGCGCAGTACAGCTCCGCCAACTGGAAGAACTGGCCGCACGCGATTTCGGCGACCGATCAGTACACCCCGGTAATGTGGGGCGGCTGGCTGGGCAACATGACTACTGTGCTCGCCCTGGCACAGCTCGCACACTCATAACCAGGGGCTGATTGAGCTGCAACTGATCAAGCAGTAGCGGCGACGCTGCTCCCCACCCGGCAAGGGTGGGGAGCAGCCCGCTACTTTCGACAACGCAGGAAGCCACATGCGCCGCTACTTCGCGAAAAAGATCTCCGTCTATCTCTTCACGTTCTGGGTGGCGGTGACGATTGACTGGGGGATTCCCCGAATATTGCCGGGGAATCCACTTCTGGCATTTCTCTCCAAATTCGAACTCCAGCCGGACGCCGCGCGGTACATGCAGCAGTACTTCGAGAAGGCGTTCGGCTTCAACCAGCCGCTCTGGAAGCAGTACCTCTACTACTGGGACGGCATCTTTCACTGGAACCTCGGGACGAGCATGTTCTATTACCCGACCCCAGTGACGACCGTGATCGGCCAGCACGTTTTCTATACGATGGGCCTCCTCGTACCGGCGATCGTCCTTGCCTACTTCGTGGGCAACCGCCTCGGGGCGTTGGCCGCCCGTCGTCGCGTGCTCGACAACTCGATACTGCCGGGCAGCTACGTGATCAGCGGCACGCCTTACCAGTGGTTCGCGTTACTCCTCGCCTTCTTCGTGGGGGCGGTGTGGCATCTGTTGCCTGAGTCCAATGCCTTCTTCTACGGGACAAGCCCGGTCTGGACCTGGACGTTCATCGGGAACTTCATGGAACATTGGATCTTGCCGTTCCTGAGCCTCTTTTTCATCATGCTCGGAGGTTGGGCGATCGGCATGAGGAACCTCATCATCTACGAACTCGAATCGGACTATGCCCACTGGCTCCAGATGCTCGGCAGTCCGGCGCGCCTCGTGCGTAGGTACGCCTACCGCAACGCCGTCCTGCCCCAGCTGACCGGCCTGGCGCTCGCGCTTGGCACTTTTGTTGCCGGCCAGATCGTCACCGAGGTGGTGTTCAACTACCCGGGAGTCGGATTGTTGTTCTACAACGCGATCACGAATTCCGATATATTCCTGATGCAGGGCGTTTTCCTGCTGGTCATCATGGGCGTCCTGATCGCAAACTTCCTGATCGACATCGTCTACGTCCTGGTCGACCCGAGGACGAGGGTGAGCATGATGGGAGCCGAGGCATGAGCGAGGTCGACGCGCGCTCGGGAAACGAGATGCCTCGTTCCGGGGGGGCTGGCGCGAAGTCTGATCCCATTTCCGTGCTCGAGAAGTCGCAGGAGGCCACGCCAGGACCCGGCGAACTGGTGGGGCGCCCAGGCAGCGAGCCCGTGGCAGTCGTGCCGGGGAAAGTGCTGCGGACGGGTTCGACCACGCGGCACCGCCACGAGTTCATCTACTTCGCGGTGCGTAACAGGAAGCTGCTGGTGGGGCTGAGTGTTGTGGGGTTCTTCATACTCGTCGCGATCTTCGGCCCGTTGCTCGTCAATTACGCGCCGCTCGCGACGTCCAATTCCGGTTGGCAGGCGCCGTCGGTACATCACTGGCTCGGCACCACCTACTTCGGTGAGGATGTCTTTTCCCAGGTCGTCTATGGCACCCGAGCGAGCTTCGAGGTCGGTCTCCTCGGAGGGTGCTTCTCCGTGTTGTTGGGGATGGTGATCGGCTTCACCGCCGGTTACCGGGGCGGTTGGATGGACGAGATCCTCAACCTCATCACGAACGTGGTCATCGTCATCCCGCTCTTTGCCATGCTGCTGATCGTCGGCGGCTATCTCAAGCAGCTCACCTTGCTCGAGGAGGCCGGAATGATCGGCCTGTTCGCCTGGCCCTGGGCGGCGAGGGCGATCCGCGCCCAGACCTTCACGCTGAAGAATCGGGAGTTCGTCGGCCTCGCGCGCCTGTCGGGTGAGGGCAGCGTCAAGATCATCTCGCGCGAGATCGCCCCGAACATGAGCTCCTATCTCATGCTGACGTTCATCCTGCTCTTCGGTGGCGCCATCCTCACCGCCTCGTTTATCGACTTCGTCGGGCTGGGCCCCCAGGGAGCGATAACGCTCGGGACGATGATGAACAACGCCTTCTTCTGGGATGCACTCGACCTGCACATCTGGTGGTGGTTCCTGCCGCCCGGGGCGGTCATCACCTGCATCGTGGGCGGGCTCTACTTGACGAACGCCGGCCTGGACGAGGTGTTCAATCCGAAGCTGAGGTCGATGTAAGGATGAGCCTGCGGGTCGAGGGATTGAAGATCTACTACCGCACCCTCTACGGCGACGTGAAGGCGGTCGACGACGTCTCCTTCTTCCTCGACGACGGCGAGATCATGGGCGTGGCCGGAGAGTCGGGGTGCGGTAAGTCGACGCTTGGCAACGGGATCATGCGCCTCGACGGTTCGATGCGCAAGATGGGCGGGACCGTCGAACTCGACGGTGTGGAACTGCCGATCGGCGATGACCGGGCGATGGACCGGCTCCGCTACAAGGAACTCTCCATCATCCCCCAGTACGCGATGAGCGCGCTCAACCCCACGCGGCGGATCAGGCGGATCACCCGTGACCTTCTGAAGACGAAGAAGGTCCGCTACCGCGCCCAGCTGGAGGAGTTCCGGCGGCGGCTCGATCTCGTCGGTCTGGACGAGAAGATCCTGCGCCAGTACCCGATCGAGCTCTCCGGCGGCATGAAGCAGCGGATCGTCATGGTGATCTCGACGCTGCTTAACCCCTCACTCCTGATCGCCGACGAGATCACCTCGGCGCTCGACGTCTCGACCCAACGAGCCGTCGGGGAGATGCTCGTCGAGTTCAGGGACCGGGGCTTCGTGAAGAGCGTCATGGTCATTACCCACGACCTGTCGATCCTGGCCCAGATCTCCAATACGATTCTCGTGATGTACGCCGGCAAGCTCGCCGAGAAGGCCCCGGCGGACACGATCATCAACGCCCCGCTGCATCCCTACACTGAGCTGCTCATCTCCTCCCTGCCCGAGGTTGGCGTGCGCTACGAGGATCGGATGCTCGCCGGCATCGTCGGTACGCCGCCCTCGCTCTTGAATCCGCCCGTGGGCTGTCGGTTCTACGACCGCTGCCCTTTCGCCTTCGAGCGCTGCCGCGAGGAACCGCCTTTCGAGGAGGTGGTTCCGGGTCACTTTGTGGCCTGCTGGCTGCGTACCAAGACCTTGGCTGTCGCCGGTGCCGCAGCCGCCGTCCCGGCGGCAGCCGGCGGGGAGAGCTAAGCCATGTTGGAGCTCGATAAGGTCACCAAGGAGTTCAGCACCGGGGCGTTCGGGTCTGACGTCTTCCCGGCCGTACGAGGGGTGAGCTTCGAGATCTTGGCCGGCCAAGTGACGGCCCTGATAGGGGAGAGCGGAAGCGGCAAGACGACGCTCGGCAAGATGATCCTGCGACTCGAGAGCATCTCGTCGGGTTCAATCGTCTTTGACGGGCGCGACATCTCTCTCCTGAAGGGTCGGAAGGAGCTGACTGAGTACTACCGCTACGTGCAGGGAGTCTTCCAGGACCCCTTCAGCTCCTACAACCCGATCTTTCGGGCTGACCGTGTGTTCCAAATGGTCAAGGAGACGTACTTTCCGGACGTCCGCGGGGCGGAGTGGCGCAAGAAGGTGGGGGACGCCGTCGAGGCCGTGGGCCTCAACCCGGCGGACGTGCTCAACAAGTTCACGCACCAGCTCTCGGGCGGTCAGCTCCAGCGTCTCTTGATCGCGCGTGCCCTGCTCCTCGATATCAAGCTGCTCATCGCCGACGAGATCATCTCCATGCTCGATGCCTCTACGCGCATCGACGTTCTCAACCTGCTCGCCGATCTGAAGGGCCGGGGCCTCGGGATCCTCTTCATCACCCACGACCTGTCGCTCGGCAACTACATCAGCGAACGCGCGGTGATCTTGCGGCGCGGGATCGTGCTCGAGATGGGAGCCACCGAGAAGGTGTTCAGCAATCCCCAGCATCCCTACACGAAGATGCTTCTTGCCTCTGTGCCGCAGCTGCACCACAAGTGGGAGCCGCTGACCGAACTTGATGTCGCGAGTTTCGCGCCAGCTGTGTCGGTGCAGGACGGCCCGCTGTCCCCGGCCGTTGTCGAGGGCGAGGAAGAAAAGCGGCGCTCGCGATCGTCGCTGAATCCGCTCGCCGGACGACCTGGGCGGAGGTACGTGGCCGCGCCGGCCGGTTCCCTTCTACAAGACGTGGAGCTCCGCCGGGAGAAGGATCTGCGCCGTAGCGAGGAGGTGCCCCCGCTCGTCGAGGTCGACGAGGACCATTATGCGGCCGTGACCGAGCCCGTGGCGCGATCCACGCACGGCGCTCTGCGAGAGACGACCTAGCGCGCGAAACACGGCGCGTGAGATTGCCGTCGGCGAGGCAGGCCCATACTCGACGTGTCGCGTGCCCGTGTTCATGCAGCTCGGTTTGTTCCAGCTACGTTCCGAAGAGTGTCGATGATGACCTTTGTATGGGCGAACCCGAGGAAAGAGCGTCTGATCCTGGCGGTCTCCCCCGTTTCGGTCTGCGCCGCGTCGGCATGGAGTTTGGTAGGACCGCCTTCCACCGGGATCCTCGCCGTGGATGGTTGCTCGACGTGGCTAGGGTGAATACCCATGACACGAGAATTCAGCAGAACGTCGCGCAGCAGAGTTGACGCGGGTTGTAACGAGGGGCCGCAATGAGCTCCCGAATTATGTTTCCCGAAGGCTTCCTTTGGGCTGTCGGGACCGCTGCGTACCAGGTCGAGGGGGCCGCCGACGCTGACGGGAAGGGCCTGTCAATCTGGGACACGTTCAGCCACCTACCAGGCACCGTTTTTCACGATGACAACGGCGACATCGCGTGCGATCAGTACCATTGCATCGCGGCGGACGTTGAGCTCATGGTGGAGCTCGGGTTCCCCGCTTATCGTTTCTCCGTCTCCTGGCCGCGGGTTCAGCCCGACGGCAGCGGCCGCGTGAACGAGGTCGGTCTCGATTACTACCGACGTTTGGTGGACCTGCTGAGCGCACGCAGCATCGAGGCGATGGTCACGCTCTACCACTGGGATCTGCCCCAGGCGCTCCAAGATCGCGGCGGCTGGGTGAACCGTGATACGGCGTATCGCTTCGCCGAGTATGCCCGCATCGTCGCATCCGCGCTCGGTGATCGGGTGACACTTTGGACGACGCTGAACGAGCCGTGGGTGTCGGCCTTCGAAGGGCACGCCAAGGGAAGACTCGCGCCCGGGATTCGGGACCTTGGCGCGTCGGTAAGAGCCGCGCACCATCTTCTGCTCGGACACGGTCTGGCCGCCCGGGTGGTGGCCGACGTGGCGGGAGCGTCTTCTCGGGTGGGAATCTCGCTGAATCTCGCGCCCGTGTCCCCTGCGACGGGGCGCGCCGAGGACGTCGCCGCGGCGACAAGGTTTGACGCCCACCTCAACCGTTGGTTCCTCGACCCGGTGCTGCGGGGCAGCTACCCCGAGGAGCTCCTGGACGAGAGCCTGCTGCTCGCCGGAGGTGATTTCCTCCGTGAGGGGGACCTCGCGACCATACGAGCTGAGATCGACTTCCTCGGCGCTAACTACTACGAGCCCCGCAGGGTGGTGGCCGCTCCGGCAGGGGAGCGGTCGGGTGGCGCGTCCGTCCCGCAGGGCGGTCTCGCCTACGACCGCTGGTTAGGGGTGGTCGACGTGCGTCGGGAGGACCTGGCGCGCACGTCGAAGGGCTGGGTGATCTATCCCGCGGGGCTGACCGAGCTCCTCTTGCGCATTCGGGAGGACTACGGCGACGTGCCCATCTATGTCACGGAGAACGGGGCCGCCTTCGCCGACTACGTCGATCCGGCTGGCCGCGTGAAGGACCCGGAACGCGTCGAGTTCCTGCGTGACCACTTTGCCGCGGCGCACGCCGCCATCGTGCAGGGTGTCGATGTCCGCGGCTACTCGGTCTGGTCGCTGCTCGACAACTACGAGTGGGCTGACGGGTACTCGCAGCGTTTCGGCATCGTGTTCGTCGACTACCGGACTCAGGAGCGAATCCCGAAGACGAGCGCGTACTGGTTGAAAGACGTCATTGCAGCCAATGGGTTCGACACCGACTAGCACGCTGTTGATTTGAGTGACGTTCGAGGGCGCTCGCGATTTCCTCTTGCGTCCAGACGACTTGGGCCATGTAGGGGAAATCAAATCCGGAGCGGCAGTTCCTCGACGTGGTTGCGTTCTGTCGTGGCGTCGTCGAGGAAGGAACTGTTTACGGCTTCCTGGCAGAGCACAGCCGAGACATCTTCCAAGACGAGGACTTCGCGGACCTGTTCCCGTCGGGACGGGGACGCTCCTCGATGCCAGTCGAGGCGGTTGGCTCGGTGATGGTGCTCCATGCCCTGGAAGGGCTCTCCGACCGAGACGCGATCCGGGCGTAGCGGACCAGTATCGACTGGAAGGTGACACACGGCCTTGCTGCTTCGCCGCGCGACATCGCGTCCTCGCCTTCCGGGCCTTCCTCGGAGAACGAGGCGTCAACGGGGCCGTCCGGCGGACGCGGGGCCGCTCGACCGATACGGTCTGCGGCCAGCTCGCTCTCGTCCAGCACACCGCCGTCCGCGGCGCGTCGGGCCACTTCCTCGGCACCACCCCGGATCTTGTGTTGCCGAACCCGTAGAGAAAGCGCTTTCGTGCGGCAGTGTGGTCTGGACGAGGCACGTTCACGTCGCCACAAGCTCGTCGGGCGCGCAGACAACCGTGCCGACTAGGCTCAGGCGTTTACCGAATGAAGGGGCCCCCTTGCGTCGCACCGTGATCGCGATTCTTGTCGTTCTTGTCGTCGCCGCCGGCGCGGCAACCGCAGTCGTCCTGAGCACGTCCAACAGCACGAACAGCGCCCGTGGCGCGCGCGGGATACCCAGCGTCTCGACGACATTCGGTCACACGCCGCAGATCACCTTCCCGGATAGCGCGGCACCGCGGAAACTGTCCGCGACCGTCCTCCAGGAAGGGACCGGTCCCGCGGTTGCGCGGGGTGATCTCGTCATCGCGAACTACGTCGGCCAGATCTGGCGGGGCAAGGTCTTCGACACGACGTTTGACAAGCCCGTCCCGGACGCCTTCCAAATCGGCATGAACAGGGTCATCGCCGGTTGGGACATGACCATGGTCGGCAAGCGCGTCGGCAGCCGCTTGCTCCTCGTCATCCCCCCCGCTGACGGCTACGGCAGTAGGGGCCTTCCCACGGTCGGGATCACGGGAAAGGACACGATCGTCTACGTCGTCGACCTCCTGGGTGCGTACGGTGCGAAAGTCACAGGCGATCTTCATGCCACCGTCCTGGGGACCGGGATGGATGGCGTCGTTGTGAGCGGCGCGCCCGGAACCAAACCCAGAATCACATTCACCAAGAAGGCGAAAGCGCCGAAATCGGTCGTGACGATGGTGCTCGACCTGGGCCACGGCCCTCCGCTGAAGCCGGGTTTCGTCGTCATCCAGGGCGTGGAACAAAGCTGGGACGGCGGGGTTGAGGACTCGACTTGGGCGGACAAGACCCCGGCCGCCGTACCCGTCGGGGTGCCAAGCGAACCGGGCCTGCTCAACCCGTTGGTTGGCACGCCGATAGGGAGCCGCGTGCTCATCCTCGCGCCGGCATCGTCGAACGAGACCCCGGCGATCGCGGCCGTCATCGACCTCATTGCCGAGTTCAAGGGGACGGACGCACAGTCGAAGTAGGACGTCGGCGCCGCGCGGGTCCGTGCGGTGCGCGACAACGCCCGATGTGTCGAACGCGATGTACCCCGGCAGTCGCGCGCCACGCGAATCGCCGCTTCTCTTTTACGCAAACGGTGCTTCGTCTCGTATGAGGGATGGCCGCGGCGCTCGCGAGGTCGAGGACAAAGCAAATGAGTCCTTGCACGGCTGACGAACACGCTGAGGAAGTGATCCAATCCGAGCACCTCGGGCGCGCTGACCCGAGGTATCGCCCAGTCAGCCGCGCGTAACGGCATGGACAAAGACTCTGGTGCGAGCCCACAGAATCATCCCGCCACCGTGGGACGAGGCAGTCGCTGTGCACCCCGCGGCCAAGCCTTTCTTGTTTGAACGACGGGCCCTGTCCGTCGTGGCATGAGTCAGCTGAGGCCGCCGGGCGCTCAAGGCACCTTCGAACGGGATCTCGCTTCTTTCGGGCGTTCAGCGCTGCCGAATCACAATTGTGAACACCGCGCGTTACGGCGCAATGCGCTGCGGATCTTCGTCAGGCGATGCGTCCTTCGCTTCGCCGAAGAAGGCGGAGACCTCCGCTCCCCAGGGCTGAAGATAGGCATGCAGTATCTCGGCCTCGTCGGGAGCGGCCAATTCTTTCATGGCGATCGGCGCGCTTGTGCGCCCGAGCACGAGTTCGCCTTCCCCGGCGACACGGATATTGCCCAACCATTTGGCTTCACCGCGCACCGCCACCAGATAACGCTGACCCCCGAGCGCGAGGAGATCGATCGGCCCGCTTCGCCGCTCCTTCGAGTGCGGCCCGCGCACGCGCAGCACACGCGCCTGCCCCAGATGCTCATCTTGATCCTGGCGGTCCTCTTTGCTTCACCCCGCGACGAAGCGACGTAGTCGCTGCAGGTTTCCCTACCAATAAATCCTTCACCCATTTCCGGTGCCGCACCGGGAGGACGTCGTGCGAAAGTCGGCCGACGCGAGAACACCGAACATTTCAGCAACCGTACAACGGGCAAGCCCGCCGAGAAACCGGACGGTCAGCACCTCGCGGCGTGGGGACGTGCATCGTCAGCGCGAATGCGTCTTCCAGGGCACCCGCTGCGCGGTAGGACCGTCCGCGTGATACCAAACCTCGACCCCCCCGACCTTCACCGGAGGTCGTCCCAGTACGACCGTGAGGTAATGCACCACCATCCCAGGGTTGACGCCGACCGGCAACAAGACGATGGTGCCGATGTGCCATCGCGTTAGGAACTCGTACACGAGCAGCTCCGCGCGCGGGTCCGGTTTCGGTGCGTTGCTGTAATCGCCGAGGTAGCCGGCCTCGAACAACTGCATCAGTTCCCAGGGCGTTAGCGCGAGGGTGGAACCTGCCTCAGCGGCGCTAAGTGGCGGCTTGGAGGCTTCCCCTCCGACAATCTTGAAAGAGAAGCCCGCAACCGCTTGCCAGAGCATTGCGTAGTTGGTGGCGCTCATGTCGAAGGGATATGTGACGACGGCGCTGCCGTTCGGTATCGCTTGCACCGCGGCGGAGGTGAAGTACGAAGGAGCGTCGGCCGGTTGCGATTTGAACGGCAACCGAGGGACGAGAGGGACAAGTGCCCCGACGCCGACCAGGGTGACGAGGCCCGCGGTCGGGACCCAGTGCCGCAGTGCGGAGATCCAGTCAAGTCGCCGTCGAGGTCCATTCTGGGCGGCCTCGTCGGCAGACCGGAAGCCCTCCTTCCAGCGGTCCAGCCCGATCGCGAGGACAATCGCTGAGGCCAGATCGACGTAAAGCGCGAATCTCGAAGCGATCAAGTCGTTGATCATCGGGATCTTCAGCAGGATCGCGAACGGCAGCACAATCGAGGTGGTGCGATTGCCTACAACGAGCGGCGATCCGAGGGAGAGGATGTAGGCAAAGAATCCGACAAAGGCTATCGAGAGCACGAACCGATCTCGCCGGTTCCAGACGAACAGGACGAGTACCAACAGAACCAATGGAATCCCGAGGTATGAGTCGTTCTCCGAGAGGTCGTGGCCGACGTAACTTGTGCCGATCGCTGCAAGTCCGTGCGGCGAGAACAGCTGGCTGATCGTCGGGATGATCGTCCCGAACAAGTCAGCGTGGTAGGGGGCGAGTTGTGCAGGCGTGTGCTGCTGCTTGGTCACGTGCCAGGTGCCCAAGAAGTACCAGTACACAGGGTACGCAGTGATCACTATGAAGGTGCCAAGGGCCCATTTGGCGCCCCGCAACGCGTACGTGGTGCGCTGCCGCACCGCTGAGTGCCAGATCACGACGACGAAGAGAATTCCGGCGACACAGCACATCACCGTCGTCACGAGAACCTCGATCGAGATGAAGAACTGGGCGGCGAACAACAGCCCGAGGATCACGCCCCACCGCCGCGCATCTCCCCTCTGGCGCCTGAGGAGCTCATCGACGACGAGGACGACGAGCGGGGGAATCGGAACGAAGGCGACGAAGAGATGGCCCAATCCCTGATCGACCACGTAAGGAGAGAACCCGTAGAGCAGCCCGCCGAGGAATGCCGCCGGAAGCCACTTCGTATAACGTCGGAGGACGAGCATCATCGAGGTCGCCGAGGCGAAGAAGGCGAGCCTCGTAAACAGGCCAAATGCGGCGATAGGCCCGAAGATCGCGGTGACGGGCGATGCAAGCAGTCCGATGAGCGGCATCGAAGTGTTGTCGACGAGGTTGACCCCGTAGGGGTAGTTCATCGCCGCGCTGGAAAAAGGATTCATCGCGTGGCTTAGCGCGTGAAACGTCCAGGCGAGGAACCACACCTCCTGAATCCGGTCGGTACAGGCGCAACTGACGATCTGCGTGTTGTCGAGCGGCCCCACTGGCCAATAGGCAAGGAACGAAATGGCGAGGTACGCCGCCAGGGCGGCCACCACCCAGACGATCTCTTTGCCTGACCATCGACCCCGCCGCATCGGTGACTCCCGTTGTTCGTGCAGTAAGCAAACGAGCGACTCGAGGTGGCATCTCGCGCGCGGTGTAAATAGCTCGAGGCTCGGGTTCCGGTCCGAGCTTATGCGGCTGCCGTGATGGAGTCTTCTGCAGCAGACACGTCGTCGCTTTCAAGGAACTCGCGTCGGAGATCCTGCAGGCGACGGAGCGCCCGCGGTGTCATCGTCATCCCACGCCAGCCGCGGCTGCAACGATCGAGCACCGCGAACACGAGCGCAACGCAACTGTGCTCACCGGACAGCCGGCCGATCGCCTTGGTCCTCCGCCTCGTCTCTCGAAGGTGCGCTCGATGAGTTTGGTGTGCCGACAGCGCTTCCGGTGCTCAGCTGGAAAGTGCAGATGGACCGTCAGGCTCGCGAAGCCGGCGACGCAACTGGCGACCGCGGCGGCATAGGCCGCGCTCCATCTGGATGCGAAAGCTATCCGGGCGTCGGTGGGCCTCCTGGAACGCGAGCTCCCCGGGGGGATCCTCGATGCGGTCGAAGACCTCCCACCAGCCGGACTTGAGGGCGTCCCGGTCGTCACAACTAGCCGGTTCATATATACCGAGAAGGGATAGTTGTCGGAGCTACTTGGTCGGTGACGTGGGCGCCACGGTCGCCTCGACCCTGACGGTCGTCCCGGCAGGCGCCGGGGCGAGGAGGTTGCCCTTGACGTGGGTGCCGTCAACAAGCAGCTCCCGGACGCGTCCCACAACGCCTTCGTCCTTGTGGACGGTGATCTCGTAGGTCACGCCGCGCCAGCGGCGACGGGCCGAGAAACCGCCCCACGACGCCGGCAGCACCGGGTCGATGCGCAGCCCGTCGAGCTCCGGGCGCACACCGAGGATCCACTGCGTGATCGCCGTCAGGTGCCAGGACGCCGATCCCGTGAGCCAGGAGTTCTTCGCCTCGCCGAAGGTCGGCGCATCGCGGCCGGCGATCATCTGGGCGTAGACGTACGGCTCGCAGCGGTGGACGTCGCTGATCGGTGCCCGTGCCGAGGGATTGGTCCGTCGGTAGTAGTCGAACGCCGCGTCGCCGTCGCCGATTGTTGCCTCGGCGATCATGACCCACGTGTTGGCGTGGCAGAAGACACTGCCGTTCTCCTTGTAACCCGGCGGGTACGAGGAGATCTCCCCGATCTCGAGGTGGTACTTCGTGTAGGGGGGACCGACGAGCATGATGCCGTGCTCGGTGGCGAGCCGTTCCCGCACACTGGCGAGGGCGGTGGCGGGCCGGGCGTTCACCGATCCGATGCCGGCCATGGCGCAGATTCCCTGTGACTCCAGGAAGATCTGGCCCTCGTCGGATTGGTGCGAACCGACGGGGTTGCCGGAGTAGTCGTAGGCCCGCAGGTACCAGTTGCCGTCCCAGCCGTGCTCCTCAACCGCGGCGGCCATCCGGGTCGCTTGGGACTCGTATCCGGCGGCCTCGTCGGCCAATCCCCGCCCCGCGGCGACCGCGGCAAGTTCGCGGGCAGCGAGGACGAACTGCCCGGCGATGAACACGGACTCGGCGACGCCACCCTCGCGGTTTCCCGTCGTCTGGAAGGACTCCCCCGGGGTGTCCGAGAAGCAGTTGAGGTTGAGGCAGTCGTTCCAGTCGGCGTGACCGATGAGCGGCAGGCCGTGGGGTCCGAGCCGTTCGAGCGTGTAGCGGACGGAGCGCTGGAGGTGCTCGTAGAGCGGTGTCTCGGTTCCCGCGACGAGGTCGTAGGGCACGGGCTCGTCGAGGATCGCGGTGTCCCCGGTCTCTTTCAGGTAGGCCGCCACGGCAAGGACCAACCAGAGCGGGTCGTCGTTGAATCCGGAGCCGACGGCGTCGTTGCCCCGCTTCGTGAGCGGCTGGTACTGGTGGTAGGCGCCGCCGGTCGCGAGCTGGGTTGCCGCGAGGTCGAGGATGCGCTCGCGGGCGCGTTCGGGGACCTCGCTCGTGCAGCCGAAGAGGTCCTGGCTCGAGTCGCGGAAACCCATGCCGCGGCCGATTCCCGACTCGTAGCCGGACATCGACCGGCTGAGGTTGAAAGTCACCATGCACTGGTAGGGGTTCCAGATGTTCACCATCCGGTTCGTGTCCTCGTCGGGGGTCTCGACGCGGAGAACCGAGAGGAGCGCGTCCCACGAGCGTCGCAGCGCCGCCAGCCCGTCCTCGACCGTTTCCGGCTTCAACCAGCGCTCGATCCTCGGCAGGACGCGCTGCTTGTCGATCGTCTGGGATCCGGGCGGGTCGAACTTGGCGTCCGGCGGGTTCTCCGCGTACCCGAGGAGGAAGACGACCTCGCGCGTCTCCCCGGGCGCCATCGACAGCCGGACGTGGTGCGAGCCGATCGGCGACCAGCCGTGGGCGACCGAGTCGAAGGAGCTGCCGCGCTCGACGGCTGCCGGCGTGTCCCAGCCCCGGTTGGCGCCGAGGAAGACCTCCCGCTGGGTGTCGAATCCGGCGAGCGGTTCGGAGCAGGCGAAGTAGGCGAAGTGATTGCGCCGCTCGCGGTACTCGCTCTTGTGGTAAATGACGCCGTCGACGACCTCGACCTCGCCGACGGAGAAGTTGCGCTGGAAGTTGGTCATGTCGTCCATCGCGTCCCAGAGGCAGAACTCGACCGACGAGAAGAGCGAGAGCCTGGCGGGCCGCTTGCGGTTGTTCGTCACGCGGAGGCGCCAGACCTCGAGGTTCTCGCCGAGGGGGACGAAGTAGAGGGTCTCGACGCCGATGTCGCTGTGGACCGACGAGATCGACGTGTACGACATCCCGTGGCGGCACTCGTACGCGTCAAGCTGGCTCTTGGTGGGCTGCCACGACGGTGACCAGTAGTCGCCGTCGGCGTCGTCGCGCACGTAGACGTAGCGGCCCCCGAAGTCGCCGGGCACGTTGTTGAAGCGGTAGCGGATGAGTCGGCGCAGGCGGGCGTCGCGGTAGAAAGAACAGCCGCCCCCCGTGTTCGACACGAAGGCGAAGTACTCCTCGGTGCCGAGGTAGTTGATCCACGGCAGCGGCGTGTCGGGTCGGGTGATGACGTACTCCCGGCGTTCGTCGTCGAAGTATCCGTAGTGCACGGCGTCTCCTTTGTCCGCTGGGTTCGCCCGATCCCGGTTTGCACGTCCTGCGACGGGTATGTCGTACCGGACCGAACGATACCGTGGCCCCTTTGCCGCGCCGCCGATCCCCCCGACCGACGGGCGCGGCTCCCCGATCGGGAGTCAGGCGGGCCGGGTGCTTGGGGCGGGCGGTTGCTCCGGCGCGCCTGCTCCGCCGGGGCCGGGGGGCGTGACGACCCGGCCGGCGTCGAGGGTGACGATCTCGTCGACGAGTCGGCCGAGGTCGGGTTCGTGGCTGACGACGAGCACCGCGCGCCCCCCGGCCGCGCCGACGAGCTCGGCGAGCACGTCGGCCGCTGACGCCGGGTCGATGTGCGCGGTCGGTTCGTCGAGCGCCAGCACCTCGCCCCCGGCGAGAAGGGCGCGGGCGAGTCCCAGCCGCTGGCGTTCGCCGGCGCTCATCTGCCGCCCGCCCGCGCCGAGCACGGTGGCGAGGCGGTCCGGCAGGGAGGCGAGCCAGGCCGCCAGCCCGGCGCGCCGGATCGCCTCGATGAGCGCCGCGTCGTCGGCGCCCGGGTCGGCGACGCGCAGGTTGTCGGCGAGGCTCGCGGCGAAGACGTGGGTCGTCTCCGCCGTCCACCCGACGTGGCGGGCGAGGCCCTTGCGCGACATCCGGTCGACGCCGACGCCGCCGATCGACACGGTGCCGCGCGCGCACGGTACGAAGTGCAAAAGCGCCCACAGCGCGCTCGTCTTGCCCGAGCCGCTCGGCCCGACGAGGCCGATCCGGCGTCCCGGCTCCAGCCGCAGCGACAGCCCGTCGAGTGCGACCTTGTCGGCGTGCACGACCGCGACGTCGTCGAACGCGACCGCAAGTCGACCTGCGGGGGGGCTCTCGTCCACGTCGGGTTCGCGCACGGGAGCGGCGAGCGCCCCGAGGTGGCGGAGTCGACACCGCGCGGCGCGGGCTGCGCCGACGTCGGCAAGGACCGGCGGGAGGCTCGCGCACTGGTCGTAGACGGCGAGGGCCACGAAGGCCTCGACGGCGAGCATCACGCCCGAGAGGCGTCCGGCGTCGTGGGCGGCGATGCCCGTGGCGACGACGGCGATGAGCGCCGCGGCCGCGCCGAACGTGGCGACGGCGCGGCCGATCCCGGTGACGAGGGCGCGCCGGGCCGCACCGGCGTTCGATCGCCGGCGGATCTGCTCGAGCCGGGAGTCGACGAGATCCTCGCGGCCGTAGGCGACGAGCTCGCGGGCGACGCGCATCGTGTCGATGACCGAGTCGGCGAGCTCGGCTCGCGCCGCGGCCTCGCGCTCAGCGCCGGCCCGGCCGAGGCGGGCGAGGGCGAAGGCGGCGCCGACCAGGACGACGGCCCCCGCGAGAAGCACGGCCCCGACGGATGGCTCGACCGCCGCGGCGACTCCGGCCCCGAGGACGACGCTCGCGGTCACGTCGACCGCCGCCGTGACCTTCTTCGCGAAAGCCGTCGCGAGGATCTCGGCGTCGGAGACGAACGCGGCGAGCACGGCGCCCGATCCGTTCGGGCCGAGGCCCCCGGGGATGAGGGGTTCGAGCGTGTCGTAGAGGCCGAGCCGCAGGCGCCCGAGCACGTCGAGCGAGACGCCGTGGACGGCGAGGCGTTCGGCGTAGCGGGCGAGTCCCCGACCGAGAGCGAACGCCTGCACGAGGCCGATGGCGACGCTGAGCACGAACACGGGCGGGCGCCCGGCGGCCCGCGTGATGAGCCAACCCGACGTCGCCAGGAGGCCGATGCCGCAGGCGGCTCCGATCGACCCCGACACGGCCGCCCGGCCGAACCGGCGCGGCGCGATCCGCGGTTCGCGCCCGGGCGGGCCGTCGTCGCCGCGACGCCGCATCCGCGTCCCGGCCGGAATCGCCGCCGCCGTCATGAGGGCACGATCGCCCCGGTCGTCCCGCCGACCCCCGCCGGCGCGCCGCCGGGAGCACCCGCCGGCATCCCGTGCGGGCCCCCGGCCGGGACGAACCGGCCGGCGCGCAACGTCACGACCCGGTCGGCGAGGTCCACGACCGCCGGGCGGTGCGTCACGACGAACGCGCTCCGTCCGGCGAGCAACCGGCGGAGCCCGGCGACGACCGCCTCCTCGCTTGCCGCGTCGAGATGCACCGTTGGCTCGTCGAGGACGTAGAGGGATCCGCGGCGCAGGAACGCGCGCGCGAGCGCGATGCGCTGCAACTCCCCCGACGACACCGGTCGCCCGCCGTCACCGAGGCGCGTGTCGAGCCCTTCGGGCAGGTCGTGGACGAGCTCGGGGGCGCCAGCCGCGCCGAGCGCGGCGACGAGGTCGTCGTCGCTCGCGTCGGGATCGGCGAGCCGGAGGTTCTCGGCGAGCGTGCGGCCGAGGAGCGCCGGATGCTCGGGCAGGTAGGTGATCTGCCTGCGCCACGCCCGCAGATCGACGTCGCGCAGATCGAAGTCGCCGACGGTGACCGACCCGCGGCTCGGGGACGCGAACCCGAGGAGCAGGGTGGCCGCGGACGACTTCCCCGCGCCGTTCGGGCCGACCACGACGACGGTCTCGCCCGGGGCGATGGCAAGGTCGGCATCGTCGAGGACCGGTTCGGGCCGGCCCAGGATCTCGAGGCGCACGGCGCGCAGCGCGACCGTCACCCGCGCCGGGTCCGGGAAAGTCGCGACCGGTGTCGCGAAGCCCAGAGCCGAGGATGCCCCGGACGGCCGTCCCGGACAGATGAGCGCCAGCGCCTTGGCGACCGCGGCGAGCCCCTCGGCGCTCTCGTGGAACTCGGCGCTCGCCCGGCGCAGAGGCAGGAAGACCTCCGGCGCGACGATCAGCACGGCGAGCGCCACCGGGAGCTCGACCGTCCCGTTCAGCAGCCTCAGCCCGAGGGGGACCGCGAGGAGGGCGACGGAGACCGACGCCAGCGTGTCAAGCACGAGCGCCGACAGGAAGGCGACGCGCAGCGTCGACAGGCTGGCGGTCCGCAGCGCCTCGCCGGCCCGCGCGATGCGGGCGCGTTGCTCGGCGGTGCGGCCGAAGGCCCGCAGGACGGGAAGGCCCTCGAAGACGTCTGTGATGTGACGGCCGAGGTCCTCGACCTGCTTCCAGCGGTTGCCGGCGAGCGCCAGGCTCGCCCGTCCGACGAGCGCCCCGAACACCGGGAACAGGCAGATCGCCGCGACGACGATGAGACCCGAGATCCAGTCGAGCACGCCGACGGCGACCGCGAGGGCGAGCGGAGCCACGACCGCGAGGACGAGATCCGGCAGGCACCGCCCGACGTAGACGTCGAGGGCGTCGAGCCCGCGTCCGGCCACCGTCGCCAGGTCCCCCGGACCGCCGGTGTCTCCGGAGGGGGCTCGGGCGAGGGCCGCGGAGACGAGTCGCGATCGCAGGTCGGCCTTGGCCGTCGTCGCACCGTGGTGGGCGAGGGTCTCGCCGACGAGAGCGGCGAGGCCGCGGACGACGGCGGCGCCGCCCAGCCAGACGAAGTCGGTGAGCCGGTCCCCGGGGTCGGTCCCGGGCAGCGCGCCGGCGAGGAGGTGGGCGAGCGCGACCGCCTGGACGACAACGGTGGCCGTGGAGACGAGCCCGACCGCGACGGAGGCGGCGATGGTGCGCCGCACGACCGGCAGCTCGCCGACGAGGTGTCGGTCGGCGCCCGATCGGGTCCGCTCGGCCCCCCGGCGGCGTGCGCCGAAGCGGCCGGGCACGTCTAGCTCGCGGCGGCGGCGTCGGGCGTGGCGACCGGGCGGATGATCCTCTGGCGGAACACCCAGTACGTCCAGGCCTGGTAGGCGAGGACGAACGGCGTGAAGCAGGCCGCGGCGATGGTCATGACGATGAGCGTGTTGTGCTGCGAGGCGCTCGCCGCGATGGTGAGGGCGTTCGCGGCCCGGTTGCTCGCCGGAAGGACGGCGGGGAACATCCGGCTAAAGACCGCTCCCATCGTCGCGAGGATCGCCGTGCCGGTGGCGGCGAACGCCCACCCGTCCCGGTGGGCGACGACGAGGGCGGTCGCCACGATCAGGGCGGCGACGGCGCCAATCCCGAGGACGAGCGGCAGGACCGGGCTCACAGAGCCCGCGACCGCCGGACGGCCGGCCTCGGCCACCCAGGCGACGGCACCACCGAGGAGGGTGACGGCGGCGACGCCGACGACACCGGCGGCGCGCCGGGCGCGCCGGGCGACGTCACCGCTTGTCTTCAGGCTGAGGAAGAGCGAGCCGTGGAAGACGAAGACGGCCAGGCTGGCGAGCCCGCCGACGATGGCGATCGGGTGGAGCAGTCCGGGCAACCCCCCGAAGTAGTGGCCCCCCGGTGACAGCGGCAGCCCGTGGACGAGGTCGGTGAAGGCGACCCCCCAGATGACGGCGGGGATGAGGCTGCCGACGAAGTTCGCGGTGTCCCAGGTCCGCCGCCAGCTCTGCCGGTCGTCGTGCTGGCGGAACTCGAACGAGACGCCCCGGAAGATGAGGGCGATGAGCACGAGGAAAAGCGCCAGGTAGAAGCCGCTGAACAGGCGCGCGTACCAGAGCGGGAACGCCGCGAACATCGCCCCGCCGGCGACGAGGAGCCAGACCTCGTTCCCGTCCCAGACGGGTCCGACGGCGTTCAGGCACATCCGCCGGTCGGTTTCGTCCCGGGCGATGAAGGGCGTGACGACGGCCACGCCGTAGTCGAAGCCCTCGAGGAAGAAGTAGCCGGTCCACAACAGCCCGATGAGGGCGAACCAGGTCGTGTTGAGGTCGGAGAATGGGGTCATCTCGTCCTGCTCAGTACACGAGGCCGGGCACGAGGGACTTCTCGGCGTCGTCACCGGGTTCGTCGAGCGGCCGGCGGGCCGAGCGCGTCATCAGCACCGCCTCGACGACGCCGAGGACGGTGTAGAGGAGCACGAAGGCACCGAGCGTTGTCGCGACGTCGGCGACGGTGACGCTCGAAACCCCCTTCGCCGTCAGCATCACGCCGTAGACGATCCACGGCTGCCGGCCGGCCTCGGTCATGATCCAGCCGGACGTGTTGGCGACGAACGGCAGGACGATCGCGAACAGCGCTGCTCGCCGGAACCACACGTTCTCGGTGAGCTTTCTCTTCCTGGCGAGCCACAGGCCCCAGAGCCCGAGCAGGATGAGGACAATGCCGGAGCCGACCATCACCCGGAACGACCAGAAGACGAGCCAGATCATCGGGACGTAGCTCCCGGGGCCGTACTTGGCGATGTCGGCCGCCTGGAGGTTGTCGATGCCGGGCACCTGGCCGTTCCAACTCAGGTCGTCGATCAACGAGAGCACGTGTGGCACCCGGATCTGGACGACCGGCTGGTCGGAGAGATCGGTGATCGTGACGAGGGAGAAGGGTGCGCCGCTCGTCGTGTGGTAGAGACCCTCGGCGGCCGCCATCTTCATCGGTTCTTGGGTGTTCATCTCCCGGGCGAGGGAGTCGCCGGCGACGGCGGTGAGCACGACGGAGACGAGAAGGAAGATCGTGGTGAGGTGGGCCGCGCGCTGGAATGCCCGGCGGGACTCGGGGTCGTTCCGGTCGCGGTGCGCCCGCCACACGCAGATGCCGAGCGCCACGGCACCCCCGGTGGTGAAGGCCGCGAGCACGGTGTGGCCGAACGAGGCCCACAGCGTCGGGTTGCCGAGTATCAGCCAGAAGTTCGTGAGCACCGCCTGGCCGTGGACGACCTTGTAGCCGACCGGGTGCTGCATCCAGGAGTTGGCGGCCAGGATGAAAAGCACCGAGAGCACGGTGCCCACGGCGACGAGCCAGATCGTGGCGAGGTGAAGCCGGGGCGAGAGGCGTCCCCTGCCGAATATCCACAGGCCGACGAACGTCGATTCCAGGAAGAACGCGAGGAGCCCCTCGATGGCGAGCGGGGCACCGAAGATGTTGCCGACGAAGACCGAGTACGCGGACCAGTTGAGGCCGAACTGGAACTCGAGGACGATGCCGGTGACGACGCCGACGGCGAGGTTGATGAGGAACAGGCGCCCGAAGAATCGGCTCATCCGGTCCCAGCCGGGGTCCTTCCGCCGGTAGGCGAGTGTCTGCATGATGGCGACGAGGAAGCTGAGGCCGATCGTCAGGGGCACGAAGAAGAAGTGGAAGATCGTGACGACGGCGAACTGCCATCGTGCCAGGTCCAGCGTCATCGCCCCTCCCCCAGTGGCCAGCGCGGAGCTGACATTAGCGGTGCAAATTAGCGGCGCCGCGCGCCGGCTGACAAGAGGGAACGCGACGACACCAGGAAGGATTCCGGGCGGTCCCTCCGAGTCCCCCCGGATGGAGCCGTGCGCGCCGGCGAGGGGTCACCCGGGTGGCCCGACCCTGCCCGGGTGTCGCGGGTGAGCTCTTGGCTCGAATCCCGGTCGGGCCGCCGCGCCGATTGCCGCGCCGGACAGGTTCTCGGCCGCACCCCGAAATCATTGCCCGGGTGCGGCCGTGCCGGGGAACCGACGGGTCGCCGCGTCGCGGTCGGCCGATCGCCGCACCAACCGCTCGTAGTGGGCTCGGATGTCGGCGCGGTCGTTCGGTTCCGACACGGACTCCTCGGCGCCGCGCAAGATCGCGTCGGCCTGGCACAAGAGCACCTGACGCTGCTCGGGGGTCGTCGTCAGGTCGCCGATCGCGGCGAGGGCGTCGATCATTCGGAGGATGATCGCCGGCATGCCGTGCGCCGCTTGACGGACCTTGTCGAAGGCACGGTTGACCATCCGGGCGTACGACGGGTCCGTTTCGATGAGCCGGATGCGCCCGTCGCGGTCCCGGTAGACGCCTTCCGCGAGGACGCGTCCCGAGACGCGGCTGAGGCCTGCCGAGAGCCAGTCGATGCAGGTGACGGCCGTGAACGCGTCGTTGACCGCCGCCGAGAGGGCGCGGATCGCGATCTCGACGAGTTGGTCGATGGCGAAGACGGGATCCTGCATGAGTGTCCGGTGGGGTCCGGTCACGTGGGCCCGGGCGAGCGCGATCGCCACCTGGTCGGCGGCCTCGGGTGGCCAGATCGAGGCGAGCGGCCGGCCGGCCACGATGAAGTGCCCGGGACTGTAGGCGAGACGGATGACCGAATCGGTCCGGGCCGCGATGTCGACCAGCTGTCCGTAGCCGACAAACTGCAAATAGCCGCTCACGCTGGCGATGACCGGTGCCCCGTGCTGATCGATGAGGCCGAGGATCTCGGTCAGTGACCCTCCGCTCGCATCGGGCAGCGGGCGTTCGTCCGAGGCGATCTCGGGGAATTCCGCGTCGATCGCGCGCACGAGGTCGGTGGCGATGCTCGCGATGACCTCGGGAAGCTGGATCGACTTGGAGATGTGGTGGATGAAGTAGATCAGCACCGCGAGGTCGACGAGCACGAGTGCTTCGGAGACGGTGATCGAGAGGTGGGGGACGAACGTGCCGTTGGTGACCCGCGTGATCGCCACGAGCGTGAGGATCGAGTAGACGAACGTCGCGACGAAGACGCCGAGCGTCATCTGGTTGCCGACGTCCCGGACGAAGTTCCGCATCATGCGGGGTCCGAACTGCTGAGAGGCGAGGGTGAGGGCCACGATGGTGACCGAGAACACGACGCCGACGACGGTGATGATCGCCGCGGCGATCCCGATGAGCACCTCGCGACCCGTGCCGGCGCTGATCGTCGCGATCCAGAACGGCAATGCCAGGTGCTTGTGGTAGACGGCCCAGTCGATCTCGAGCGTGGCCACGAACAACAGGCCCGCGACGAGCACGAGGACGGTCGGCACGAACCAGAAGGTCGTCCGGAGCGCCTCCCACCGCCAGCTCGGCAGCCTGCCCCGCCCGCTCCGCCCGCGCACCGCGCGAGGCGAGGCGACCGGCAGTTCAGCTCCGGACATCGGACGTGGCGCGCGACGAAACGGTGGACGAGGTCTGTTCGATGGTGCGACGGCGGGACACCTGACGACTGGCGACGGTCACTGGCGCGGTCCTTTCCTCGCCGACCAGGCTTCCCGGCACACCTGTCGCCCATCGCGACGTGACAGACATTAGTTCCCTCCGTATCGCGTCCGGTTCTGGGCCGCGCCGCGGTTCTCCGGCGGCGAGGAAGACTTATGCCTCGAAGCTCAGGACGAGCCGGTCCTCGAGCGGTGCGTAGCCAATCTTCTGATAGATGTCGTTCGACGTCGGGTTGTCGAGGTCGGTGAAAAGGACCGTCGACGCCGAGTCCGTGTCGAGCGCGTGCTGGGAGCACGACGCCGTGGCCGCCGCGCCGTACCCGAACCGGCGATGCTCCAGTGGTGTGTAGACGGGTCCGATCCGTGAGACACCCGCGGCGGGCTGATGGCGCGCCGCGAGCGACGCGGGCGTGCCGTCCGCGTCTTCCCAGAGCCAGGCGAGTCCGGCCGCGACCCGTTCCCGCACGAACGGGCGCGCGTCGATCGGCCGGTCGTGCAACTCCCGGCCGAACGCCCCGTACCAGTTGACGATGAGTTCGATCTCGTCCTCGCGGGCCAGCCGGGCGCGACCTGCCGGGGCCGGTTCCGGGGCGATGATGCGCGTCGTGCCGTAGAGGCGCATCCGCCGCGTGAGCACGGTCGGCAGGGACGTGCCGGCAGTCCACAGCTCGGCGAATCGGCTCGCCGTGCCCGGAACGCCGTTCACGCCCGGCACCGATGTCCCGTTGCGACGCAAGACGGCGACGAGCTCCTCGAGCGTCCCGTCCGGCACGACATTCAACAGCATCTCGTAGGGGGGCGTGAGCGAGACGGCCCCGAGTGTCCGGCCGCCGTGACTCCACCAGGCGAATGTCGGCTCGTCTCCCGACCAGAACGTCTCGGTTCGGGCGCTGGTGATCTGGGTGAGCGCGACCGTGTTGAGGTCGGCTCGACTCGTCAGGAGATCCCAGACGTGCTCGGTGTAGAGGTCGATCGACTCGGTGACGTGCCAGGCCATGTCAGATTCTGTCCGGCCGCCTGTCGTGCCGTCGAGTGGGTCGACGGCCGCGCAAGGTTCGGGTGTCCTACTCCACGACGGCCGCGCGCCGACCTTGTCGGGACGCAGGGATCGGCGCGTCCGGCTGGAAATCCAGGAGCCGACGTAGGCCGAGCTTCGCTAGGTGCTCGGTGCGGTCTTTGCGACGAACCGGTCCGGTTCCTCGAGCGACATGCACAGCTCGACGAGCGCGACACGTAGGCCCATGACCCGGGCCCGTTGGCGAGGATCAAACCGAATGGTCACCAGTCCGGAGGCGGCCCCGTTGACGAGCCAGCGACCGCCAAGTCCGTGCACGCCGATCCCGCTGACCGGTCCCCGGCGTTGCTGCACCGACGCGATCGCGGACCGGGGGACGTCGGCCGAGAACCCCCAGCCCATCCTCACGGTGAGGTGGTCGGCGTCGACGACGACGCGGGAGAAGCGGGGACCGAGGCCCAGCATGGAAAGCAGCAGCCGGAAAGCGCCGTACTTGATGGCGAACTCGTCGCGGACGTGCACGTCCAACTACCTGTCCGCGAGAAACGGATAGTGGGACCGGATCTCGACGACACGATCCGGATCGATCTCGGCGACCAGGGTCTCCTCAGCCGATCCCGCTGCGGCCACCACGCCGCCGAACGGCTCGAAGACGACGCTCTGGCCGAGGTAGGCGCCGCCGCCGCCCTCTCCCACCCGGTTGACGCCGACGACGAAGGCCTGGTTCTCGATCGCCCGCGCCCGGAGCAAGTCGGTCCAGTGGGACTGTCGTTCCGCCGGCCAGTTCGCGACGACCACGTAGCAGTCCGTCCCGGGCGCTGCTCGCCAGAACCAGTCGGCGAAACGGAGGTCGTAGCAGATAAACGGAGTGAAGCGGACTCCTTCGATCGCGACGGTGACAGGCCTGTCGCCCGCCGCGTAGCGTTCCTTCTCGCCACCAGGTGCGAACGGATGCACCTTGTCGTAGTACTCCGTCGAACCGTCCGGGGCGGCGAGGAGGAGGCGGTTCCTCGGCTTGAGGGATCCCTCGGTTCGGCACGCGAACGATCCTCCGACCCATACGCCGAGTGTGGTCGCCTGTTCGCCGAGGAATGTCGCCGTCGGGCCGTCGACAGGTTCGGCGATTCGAGATGTCGCCATCGAGAACCCGCTGGCGAACATCTCGGGCAGCAGCACGAGCCGGGCCCCCGCGTCGGCGGCGGCGGCGATTCGACCGGCAAGGCGCGCGTGGTTGAGGGGCACGTTCTCCCACACAACGTCGCACTGGACAGCCGCAACCCTCATCCGCGCCTCCCCGGACCGATCCCCCATCATGGAGCACAGGCCGGGCCGATCGTCACGCGTCGCCGCTCGGCTCCTGCGCTCACCCCTTCGGGCCGTGCAACGATGCGCGCATGGAGTCGACGAGGATCGACCGCTGGCTCTGGGCGGTGCGGGCTTTCAAGACTCGTACCGAGGCGTCGGGGGCGTGCCGCGGCGGACACGTGCGTCTCAACGGCGCCAGGGTGAAACCGGCCGCCAGCGTGCGGGTCGGTGACCGTGTGACGACCCGGACCCGGGGGAGGGAGCGGATCCTCGAAGTCGCCACCGTGATCGACAAGCGGGTCGGGGCGCCGATCGCCGCGTCCTGCTATGTGGACCACACCCCGGCTGCGCCCCCGGAGGACGCCGGGCCGGTGGCATTCGTCCGGGACCCGGCGGCGAGGCGTCCGACGAAGCGGGACCGCCGTCGGCTGGACCGCGTGCGGGGACGCTGACCGTTCGCGGAATCCGCCGGGGACGAGGCGGGCGAACGGTTGGTGGCTCGGTCGGATTTCACGCCCCGGCCCCCGCTGGAACGTCGGCGCAGCGTCTCGGTAGGGGCCCGTGCCGGAGCGCGTCGGTCGAACCATAGCGGCGGTAGTTGGCAACCCGGAAGAACTCGTGGGGGTCGGAACGCAGAACGAGCAGCAGGTTGGTCCAGATATCGTCGAGCGGAAGGGTCGTGTGTGACCGCGGCACTACGCATAGCGAGAACTCGGCTCCGTCGGACCGGCGATATCGCAGGTCGTAGAGCGCGCCGAGCTCGACCGTCCCGTCAGCCACCGGAACCTCGAATCGCCTGTGGTCGTGCCAGGAGGCGAGTTGGCCCTCGTCGAGGAGCGACTCGAGGAGCGATCGTGCCGCGATCCGACTCGGAGTGGACTGGGCCTGCGTCGGACTGTCCCGTCGCCGAGCTCTCGCGGTCCTGGGGCGTGCCGGGACCGTCGGCGACGGCCCAGCAGCTTGGCGCTCGACAAGGGCGAGCGTCTCGCGGATCTCATCGCTTATCTCACACTCTCCGATGACCTCCGATGCCCGGCGGCACCCCGCGCCCCGGCGTTCTGAGACGACGACGAGGAGCTCCCCGTCGTGGCCGCCGCCGACGACCTCGACGAGGAGACCACGGCCGGGGAGCTCCTCGAGCGGGAGCAACGAAGGCAAGTCATCCGCCCTGGAGGGGGCGCACCCAGATGATCTCGTCCGCGTCCGGGTTGAACGCGTTGACGCGTGAAGCCACGGTCTGTGGGCCACTCCGCTCGTAGGCGATCTCACCCTCGGCGACGAGCCCGTCGAAGATCTTCGCCGCCCGAGCGAGGGCCTCGTCGTCGCGCACGTCCCAGACGACCTTGGCGTCGCCGCTGCTGTCCAGTATTCGCATCACTCCCATTGCCGACTCCTTTCTGTCCGTCGCGCGCTATCGAACACCTGTTCGATAGCGCGCGCAAGAGGAGATCGCGTGCAGTCGCTACCGCCGGCGAAAGAAGGCCCCTGACCTTGGCCGACCATCTTCGGAGGGGCGGGATCCGGGGAGGTCGGTCCGCCCGGTCGCGGTCGGGCAGCCGTGGCCGCGACGAGGAGGACAGAGCCGGTTCAGGGGAGCCGGAGGATCCCGGCGCGCCGGGTTCGATCGCGTGTACGGTTCGGTCGCACCCTGTGCACCGAACGCGCGGGGGAGGGTCGGCTGACTAACAAGGGGGCCTGATGGCCGAAGTGAAATTTGATGTCGCCCGATGGACAAAGGTCGACCGCATTGTCGGGATCGCAACCTTTGTGTTGTTTATTTCGCTGTTCCTGGACTGGTTCGGAGTGAGCGCGAGCTTCGGCGTCTACAGCGTCAGCGCCACGGTTTCCGGACTCTCGGCGCACGGGTACCTCTACATCGACTTGATTCTGTGCCTCCTAATCCTCATCTACCTGGTGGTTAAGGCGAGCTTCGACGAGATGCCGTTCAAGTTGCCGGTCGCCGAAGACATGCTCTTTTTCGTAGCGACCGGGATCAACTTCTTCCTGGTGCTGATCGGTTTCTTGCTCAAGCCGGGTGGCTCGGGCGTCGGTTGGCGCTACGGGGCGTTCGTCGCTCTGATCGCGGCGATCGTCGCGGTCGCTCCGTACGTCATGCCGTTCGTCAAGAAGATGCAGGGCGCGAAGACCTCATAGATCACGGCCGACGCTTCACGCGTCGCCGGTTCGTCGAATGGCACCAAACGAGCAGTCGCCGGTGGCGCGCGCCCGCGCAGGGCCCGAGTCGGCCGTCGGGCAGCGTCGTCAGCTCTTCATCGCCACCCGCGCACGGCGGGTGGCGATGTCGCGTCGCTCGACAGGCGGATCGGAGATCGCCGGCCACCCCCGGACTGGTCGCGTCAGGCGCGGTCGCGCCCCCCACGTGGCCCGTCGGCGCGTGGTCGAATGGAGTCCGTCTCGGTCCCAGTTGGGCGAAGGCGGAGTTCGACGCCACTGTCTTTTGCACCAGGTTCCGAATATTGCCAAGGTATGAACGTCCGATTTCGACCTCATGGAGGTGAACGGTGCGGCTCCTCTCTTCCCGTCGTGCGCTTGCCTTTGGCGCGGCGCTCCTATCTGCGGTTTCCCTCGTTGCGACCGCGACCACCGCTGCGGCGAGCAGCGGGGGGTCGACGATTCCGACGGCGCCGAAGTCCTCGACGCTCGCCGCCGAGGTCCCGGCCTCGGTACGCGCCATGTCCCCGGTCGTCGTCGCGATGGACGAGACCTATCCCCCCGACGAGTTCGTCGCCGCCAACGGCCAGGCCGTCGGCATGGACGTCGACCTGATCAACGCGATCGGTCAGGTGCTCGGGTTGAAGCTCAAGCTCGAGAACGTGGCATTCGCGACCATCCTCACCGGCATGGGTGCCGGGAAGTACGAGATCGGCATGTCGTCGTTCACCGATACCAAGGCTCGCGAGAAGGTCGTCGACTTCGTCGACTACTTCAGCGCCGGTGAGGCGTTCTACGTCGCGGCAAACAGCAAGCTGAATCTGAACGGCCTCAAGTCGCTCTGCGGTCACTCGGTCTCCGTCGAGCTTGGGACGACCGAAGCGGCCGACGCGCAGTCCCAGGCGAAGAAGTGCAGTGTCGGAGTCAGCACCTATCTGACCCAGAGCGAGGCAAACCTCGCCGTCTCTTCGGGCCGTGCGCAGATCGGCTTCGCGGACTCGCAGGTCGCGGCGTACATCGCCGCCCAGTCCAAGGGGCAGTTCAAACTGTCGGGCAAGCCGTTCGAGACTGCGCCGTACGGGATCGCGCTGCCGAAGAACGGCCTGGCGAAGCCGGTGCTCGGCGCGGTCAAGGAGCTCATCTCCGACGGGATCTACATGAAGATCATGGACAAGTGGGGCGTCGAATCGGGCGCGATCTCGACGCCCGTGATCAACGGCGCGACCAGCTAGCTAGTCGTCGTCAGCCCATCGTGACCCCCGGGTCCATGGCAAGGCGCTGGTCGTGACGACATCCGAGCCGGCGGGCGCGCAAGGGGCGCGCCCGACCGGCAGCGGGATCACGGCGGTCCCCGTTCGCCACACGGGACGCTGGGTGGCCGGGGCGATCGTCGTCCTGCTCGCGGCGATGCTCGTCCACACGCTCGCCTACTCCTGGACGTTCCGCTACGGGGTGCACACGCCCCGTTTCCAGTGGAACATCATCGGCCAGTACTTCATGACACGGCCAGTCCTTTTGGGTCTTGAGATAACGATCGAGTTGACCGTGCTGGCGATGGCGATCGGCATCTTCTTGGGGATTGCCTTTGCGGTCATGCGCCTGTCGGCGAACCCGCTCGTCTCCAACGCTAGTTGGCTGTACATCTGGTTCTTTCGTGGAACCCCCGTGCTCGTCCAGGTGATCTTCTGGAATTTCATCGCTTACCTGTATCCGAAGTTGACGCTCGGCATCCCGTTTGGTCCGGCCTTCGTCCACTTCAGCGCCAACACCTTGGTGACGCCGTTCGTCGCGGGAGTGATCGCCCTCGGGCTGAACGAGGGCGCCTACATGGCCGAGATCGTCAGGGCAGGAATCCTGTCGGTCGACGAGGGCCAGACCGAGGCGTCACACGCCCTCGGTATGACGCATGGCCAGACGTTGCGGCGCATCGTGTTGCCGCAGGCGATGCGTGTCATCATCCCGCCAACGGGCAATGAGACGATCTCGATGCTGAAGACGTCGTCATTGGTGAGCGTTATCAGCGTCGCCGAGCTGCTGTTCTCCGTCGAGTTGATCTACGCGCGGACCTACCAGATCGTGCCGATGCTGATGGTCGCCTGCATCTGGTACCTCATCGTGACGACGATCCTCTCGATCGGTCAGTACTACCTGGAGCGCCACTTCGCGAAGGGCGCACTGCGAGAGCTCCCGCCGACGCCCTATCAGAGGCTCCGCCAGCGCGTCGCCGTGATCAACCTGCGCCAGGAGAATACGATCCTGCAGATCGATTCCCTGGGCCGACCCGGGGCGGGCCTGCCGTGACGGCGTCGGACACGCTCGCCGTCCAGGCGGAGGGCGTGCGCAAGTCGTACGGGCGGTTCGAGGCCCTGCGCGGGATCGACCTCGAGGTCGCCAGGGGGCAGGTGACATGTCTCATCGGGCCGTCGGGCTCGGGCAAGAGCACGTTCCTTCGGTGCATCAACCACCTCGAGAAGGTCACCGCCGGCCGGCTTTCGGTCGACGGCGAGCTCGTCGGCTACCGACAGCACGGAGGCAAGCTGTACGAGCTGAGGGACAAGGAAGTCTGCGCCAAGCGGGCGAAGATCGGAATGGTCTTCCAGAGGTTCAATCTCTTCCCGCACATGACGGCGCTCGAGAATGTCACGCTCGGTCCGATCCGGGTCAAACACGAGTCGAGGTCGGCTGCCGAGGAGCGTGCCCGCAAGCTCCTCGACCGGGTCGGGCTCGCCGACAAGCTCGCCAGCTATCCGAGTCAGCTCTCGGGCGGTCAACAGCAGCGAATCGCGATCGCAAGGGCGCTCGCGATGGAGCCGAGTCTCATGCTCTTCGACGAACCGACCTCGGCGCTCGATCCCGAGCTCGTCGGCGACGTCCTCGACGTCATGCGGGGTCTCGCCGAGGACGGGATGACGATGATCGTCGTTACCCACGAGATGGGTTTCGCCCGCGAGGTCGCCGATTCGCTCATCTTCATGGACGAAGGAGTCGTCGTCGAGTCCGGTCAGCCTCGGGAGATGCTCGCCAGCCCGCAGAACGAACGGACCCGGTCGTTCCTCGCCAAAGTGCTCTAAGGAGACTTCCTCGCCCGGTTACCGTTTGCCTTTGTCAGGGCCGGACGGTTGCGGAAGGCAGGCGGTGCTCGAGCCTCGAGGAGCCGTGAGCGTCTCTACGGGCGCGGCTCCGAAGCGCAGCGGACCACGGAGTCGATGCTGCGGTCGATGTCGTCGTCTGTCGTCGCCCAGCAAGAGACGCTGATGCGCATCGCCCGGCGTCCCTGCCACGTCGTCGGGCCGCACCAGCACGTTCCGTCCTCCTGCACGGCGGCAATCACGGCGGCGGTGCGTTCCGCGTCCCCGAATTCCACGACGACCTGGTTCAAGACGACCTCATTGAGCACCGGGAACCCCGCCGCGGCGAGCCCCTCGGCGAAGCGCCTCGCCAGCGCGCAGGAGCGCTCCACGAGCGCGGCGACGCCGCCGCGTCCAAGCGTGGCGAGGACGGCCCATACTTCGGCTCCCCGTGCCCGCTGCGACGACTGCGGCGTGTACTCCATCGTCTCGTGCTCGGCCTCGGCGACGAGGTAGGCGGCCCGCGCCTGCATCGAACGGCGCAGGGCGTCGGGGTCGCGCACGAAGGCGATGCCGCAGTCGTAGGTGGTGTTCAGCCACTTGTGCGCGTCCGTCGCCCAGGAGTCGGCCCGGTCGATTCCGGCGACCGCTGGGGCGATTTTCGGCGACGCGGCGGCCCACATCCCGAACGCGCCGTCGACGTGGACCCACGCGCCTTGCTCGCGTGCCCACCGGACGAGCGCCCCGAACGGGTCGCTCGCTCCTGAGTTCACGTTTCCGGCCTGCAGACAGACGATCGCCGGTTGGCGAAGTGCCGGGAGCGAATCCGCCCGGACGCGTCCTTGCGCGTCGACGGCAAGCTTCGTTGCGCGATCCCGGCCGAGCCCGACGATCCCGAGCGCCTTGTGGACCGTCGTGTGGGCCTCGGAGCTCACGACGACCTCGATCTCTGGCGCGCTGACGAGACCGCGCGCCGACGCGTCCCAACCCGTCGCCGCGAGGACCGCGTCGCGTGCCGCGGCGAGGCAGGTCGTGTTCGCCATCGTCGCTCCGGTCACGAAACCGCCGGTCGTACCCTCGGGGAGTCCGAAGAGCTCGGTCAACCATCGAAGCGCCGTGGCCTCGAGACGCGCCGCAACCGGCGACATGACCCGCAACGCGGCATTCTGGTCCCAGGCGGCGAGCAGCCACGAGGTCGCGACGGCGATCGGCAGAGCCCCTCCGTTCACGAACCCGAAGAAGCGGGGACCCGTCGTCGCCATCGTCGCGGGAGATCCGACATCGTCGAGGAGCGCGAGGGTGCGGAGCCCGTCGAGGCCACGGTCCGGCAGGGGCATGTCGAGCGCCTCGAGAGCGGCGATCGCCTCGTGCGTTGGCGGGACACGCCGCTCGTCGACGGCCGCGAGGTAGGCGCGGGCGCGTTCTGCCGCGGCGGCGAGCAGGGCGTCGCGCGACGCGAGCATCGCGACCACATCAAAATCACTCATCACCCTCCACCTCCTCGGTGGCCGCCAGCTCACCGGTCGTGATCACCGCCAGGGGTAGGGAGAACTCTTGCGCGTCCAACGCGATGTCACCCGACGTCGCGAGCGCCGGACGGGCGCGGCTCCACGCGGCCCAGCGTCGGCGCGTGAACACGCCCTGGGAAATCGCGACGCCGACGAGGATGACGGCCGCCCCGACGGGCTCGTTCCAGAGGAGGGCCTCTCCGAGAACGATGATCCCGAGAAGGGTCGAGAAGATGGGGACGATGTACGTGACGAGCGAGGCGTTCGACGCGCCCGCTTCGCGGATGATCGAGTAGTTGAGGACGTAGGCGGCGCCGGTCCCGAAGGCGCCGAGGGCGACGACGCACAGGACGCTCGCCGCGCTGACATGAGCCGGAACCCTGGCGAGGAATGGCGACGCGATCGCGAGCTCGACGGTCGCCGCGATGAGCTGGCCGGCGGCGAGGCCGACCGGCGGTTCCGATGATCTCGTGACGAAGCGCTTCGCGTACGGGGTGCCGAGCCCGTAGCAGGCGGAGGCGCCGAGGCAGGCGAAGTCGCCGGAGAGGTGGCTCCCGGACAGCCCGCCCCAGGCGCCGAATACGACGGCCACGCCGAGGAAGCCGACGGCGAGGCCGGTCACCCTGGCACGCGTCGGGCGCTCGGAGGGAACCATCAAGAACGCCACCGGCACGACGAAAAGTGGCGTCGTCGCGTTCCAGATTCCCGCGGCGACCGAGGAGATCCGTTGCTCACCCCAGGCGATGAGCGTGAACGGCACGGCGTTCAGCAGCAGCCCCGCGACGGCGAGATGCCACCAGAGGCGGAGGCTGCGCGGCAGCGCCTGGTGCGATGCCACGAGGACGACGACGAGGGTCACCGCGCCGATCGCGATCCGGCCCGACGTGACCTCGAACGGTTCGAACGAGCGGACGCCCACCTTCATGAACAGAAAGCTCGTGCCCCAGATCGCGCTGAGGGCGACGGCGCGCACCTGCCACGTTCCCCGGAATGACTCGAGATGCCGCACTTCACGCCTCCCGGGAACGGGCACCGACGGTCCGGCGATCCCGTGGATCCTCACCTACTGGAGCGCTCACTGCTATCGGAACACCGTTCGGGCACCGCTCTCGGGCCCAGCCGACCCGGGCCACAACCGTGGAGGTGTCCCGAAGACGTCCGAGCGACCGTGCCAGACAGGCCGGCCCCGATCCTACGGGTCGGCCGTGACCTCAGGGAAGTTCGGACGGAGGCTCCGCAAGACGACTTCTGGACCGGCGAGCCCTACTGGACGGTCACGGCAAGGTCGTCCACCATGGGACGGGCGAGGGGTCGCGTTCCGTGCCACCATGTCTTCCGATCGCCCGTTGCAAGGAGGCGACGATGCTCGATGCCACCGTGAAGGAACTGGCCAAAGGGAAGAACTTCGCCGCGTTGACGACGATGCTTCCGAGCGGCCGCCCGATGACGCACCTCATGTGGGTCGACGCTGACGACGACCACGTCCTCATCAACACCGAGATCCACCGGACCAAGTTCAGGAACGTGGAGATGAACCCGGTGGCGACGGTGACGGTCATGGACGCGACGAATCCGTACCACTACGCGGAGGTCCGCGGCCGGGTCGTGGAGCGGGTGCGGGGTCCCGAGGCCCGGGCCCACATCGACTTCCTCGCCGAGAAGTACACGGGGAAGCCCTACGCGAACGAGATCGAAAGCGAGCGGGTGATCTTGAAGATCTCCCCGGATCGCCAAGTCGTGCACTAGTTGGCTGGTCGGAAATTCCTCTGTTTGAGCAGGTAGAAGCTGTGAACGGTGCTCGCGATTCGTCGCGGCGCGAGCTTCAATCTGTTCATGAGAGGAACCGCTGAGAGCCAAAGCTCCTTC